>Ga0194037_1000093_pt1 | contig 63172 bp, 59 predicted proteins | sample JunL306m_MetaG_FD_148653 | JGI IMG/M metagenome (GOLD analysis project Ga0194037, IMG submission 148653) | Anoxic zone freshwater microbial communities from boreal shield lake in IISD Experimental Lakes Area, Ontario, Canada - Jun2016-L304-6m | ecosystem: Environmental > Aquatic > Freshwater >...
TGTCAGTCTTCTGCGCCCGGAACGTCCTTTTCCTGTGCCGCGCGCACTGACAACTGAAGAGATTCCGGGCATAATCGCTGCCTTCCGCACAGGAGCGGTCAATGCGAAAGCAGCCGGTTTCGACGGAGTTGAAATTCACGGTGCCAACGGCTACCTGCTCGACCAGTTCCTTCAGGACAGCACGAACAAGCGTACCGATGCTTATGGCGGATCTCTGGAGAACCGGGCGCGTCTGATGCTCGAAGTGACCGATGCTGCAATTGATGTCTGGGGGGCCGATCGGGTCGGCGTGCACCTGGCTCCTCGTTGCGACAGTCACGACATGGGCGATTCAAATCCCCTGGCCACCTTCACCTACGTGGCGCGTGAACTGGGCAAACGGGGTATCGCCTTCATCTGTGCCCGTGAGGCGCGGCAGGAGGATAGCATTGGGCCGCAGATTCGTGAGGCGTTCGGCGGGGTGTACATCGCAAACGAGAATTTTACCTATGAATCAGCCGAGCAGGCCCTGAGCGAGGGCGTTGCCGATGCTGTTGCTTTCGGCAAGGCTTTCATCGCCAACCCCGACCTGGTAGGCCGGTTCGCGGCAAAAGCTCCGTTGAACGCGTGGGATGACACCACATTTTTCGGCGGAGGCAGCAAAGGCTACATCGATTACCCGACCTTGCCTGATAATCTGTAGTTTTAAAAACCTCGGTCTGGCGGCTGCCAACTCCGTTTACGGTTTGGCAGTTCGTTCGACTACTTCTTTCAGCGTATCCCGTAACTGATCAAAGCTATAGGGTTTGCTGATTAACCCGGCAATTTCTTTGACCGGAATCCGTGTTGTAATCACCGTATCTCCAAAACCACTGGAGATAATCACCGGCAATTCGGAGTTGAGCTCTTTTAGCTCCCGGAACAGTGCATATCCATCCATGACCGGCATGCCGATGTCGGTTACAACCAGAGTGATATCAGCGGCGTTGTTGTGATACAACTCCAACGCCTGCTTGCCGTTTGATGCTTCAATTACCGTGAACCCGAGTTCTTCCAGCATGTCTTTCGCAACCAGCATGACCTGAATTTCATCCTCCACCAGCAGTATCGTGCCATAACCCTGCCACGGCGCGGATGCTTTCTGCTCAATCGAAGCTTCTTCATTTGGATTACTGACCACAACCGGCAGATAGATTTTGAAGGTTGTTCCCTGATTTTGGCGGCTTGTGAACTGCAGTGAACCGGAATGAGCAGATATGATGCCAAGCACTGCCGACATTCCCAAGCCACGCCCGGTGAATTTTGTGGTGTAAAACGGCTCGAAGATTCTGCGCCTGGTTTCATCATCCATGCCACAGCCGGTGTCGGAAACCTCCAAGCAGGCGTACCAGCCGGACGGTATTGCTCTGCCAAGGTGATCCTTGACAGGTTCTCCGGCTGTAATGGCTGTTTTCGTAAGCTTGATGTTGATAACCCCCGGCGTGTCACCGATTGCTTCAGATGCGTTGATGATCAGATTCATAATGATCTGTCGGAGTTGGCTGGCGTCGCCTTTTAATGCCGGTAAACCGGCGCAAAAATCGGTCATGAATGCCACATTTTGACTGGTGGTTGCCTTCAGCATCTGCACCATATCATCAACCAGATCCGTCAGATTGAGCGGAGTCAGGGTGAACGCAGCTTTCCCGGCATAGGCTAGCATCTGCCGGCATAATCCGGCTGCCCGGTCGGCAGCCTTTTCGATGGGAGGAATATGGTTGGCGGCCGCATCCGGCCGCATTGCAGCCAAAGAGCAATGCCCGATGATAACAGCCAGGAGGTTATTGAAGTCATGAGCAATGCCGCCAGCCAGGACGCCGAGGCTCTCCAGTTTTTGGGTCTGCTGGAACTGCTGTTCAAGAGTCAGTTTTTCCTCTTCAAGCCGCGTGCGTTCGCTGATATCCTGAATCGTTCCTGCCAATGACACGATGTTCCCTGTGGTGTCGAATACAGCTTCTCCCAAGCCGTTTACCCATCTGGTTTCACCATCGTTTTTTCGAACAATCCGGTACTCTTTGGCAAAGTGATTTTTCCGGGATATGATCTCTTCCTGCAGATACCGTTTCATCATCTCCCTGTCGTCGGGATGCACAACATCAAGCCACCCCTGAACGCTGCGGTCTGCGTTTTGATCAATTCCGAAAATTGAGTCCAGGACTTCTGAAGAGACCCAATAGTTTTGAATGAAATCTGCTCTGTATGAGCCGATATGAGCTGCTCTTTGTGACTCCTTGAAAAAAAACTCACTCTCTGCCAATGCCTTCTCAGTGCGCTTGCGCTCCGTAATATCACGGGAAATACCTACCAGGCCGATCGGCCGATTATCGGGGCCATAAATGGGAGCTTTAACCGTGTCCATGACCACTCTGCCGGCTTCCGGATGTGGAACCACTACCTCGGCCCGAAATATTTCCCCGTTTTCAAGTACCGCTTTATCCTGTTGAGCGACGAGAGCGGCGGTTTCATGATCAAATAAATCAAAGTCGGACTTGCCGATCTGTTCGCTTTCTGAAAGTCCGACAAAATTTTCGGAGGCTTTATTGCAAGCAAGATAGACACCATTACGGTCCTTGAAATAGATAAGATCGTCGGCTGAGTCAATCAGAGATCGCAGGAACGTCTTTTCTTGTCGGAGTGCTTCTTCTGCAATCTTGTGCTCGGCTATATCCCAGGCCAGGTCGGACAAGCGGGTAATCATCTCCACATCCTTCTGGCTGTAATCGGTTGCCTTATTGCCGACACCTACGATGGCGACGATGTTATCGTAACGGAAAACGGGAATTACCATTTCGCGAATTACCGTGACGTGTCCTTCCGGCACTTCTTGTCGGTGTGGCATTGCAGCAAAGTCATTGTGGATGACCGGGCGACGTTCATACACGCAATCCGCCCATGCGCTGGTCTGAGCAACCGGATAGTGGCTGTCGGCACCTTCCGTTTTGCAAAACATGGCGGAGGTGCTCGTTGACCAGGTCTGCAGTGTCAGCGTCTGCAGGTCAGGATCCAGAAAATGAAAGGAGCCGATACAGCTGTCGGTAAGAATTTCGGCTTCATCCAATGTCTTTTGCAGCAGTTCCTTGAGCGAATGGTTAAGCGCATACTCCATCAGTCGCAGACGAGTGGCCATAATATCAAGAGTATTTTTCTGACTGGTAATATCTCTGATGAAGGAAATAATTGAACCGCCGTGCGCAGCGGAGTAATTGGCGCTGACTTCAACCTCTATGACAGAACCGTCTTTGTGCCGGTGTTTGGTCGTAAAACCCAGTGAGCCTTGTTGAAGGATTATTTCCAAACGTCTGGCGACATCCTCTTTATTGTCGATATCGTCGATCGAGGAAATATGAATATTGAGCAGTTCATCCCGTGGGTACCCCACCATGTGGCAGAAGCTTTCATTGGTTTCCAGGATGTTGCCCTTCAGATCTACAAGAAGGAAGCCATCCATAGAGGATGAAATTATGGAGTAAAAGTCATTCTGAGTCATAGAACTGCTATGAGGTGTTACTATGAGTTATTCCTTCACGTCATGAATGCAATTATGCGGTGTATATATCGGAGAACGTCGTTTAAATCCACTCAATAAAACGGAATTTGCTTGCCCAATATGTACTCCTTATGCTAAACAGAACATCCCATTTCGTGACCACGGAAGATTTCGGTGTGAAATCTGATTGTGGGTACGCCATGCAGGAATTTTTTTTTGTGCGTTTGCAGGTACAGATGATAGCCGGGTCCCGCGCAACGGCACGCTGTGAACTCCGCCAGGTCCGGAAGGAAGCAACGGCAGCGGCGCCCGTCGTGTGCCGCGGGTCAACCCGGCTATCTTTTGTACCTGCAAGCGCCTTTTATCTTTTACATCCCCCTGAACTATCTGTTGTTCCGTTATCTATGATCTTTCGGACAGCAGGCCATCTGTGAGGTTCGATCACTTGTCCAACGACACGCACTATGAAGTCCTGGCAAGAAAATACCGCCCCCAAACGTTTTCCGAACTTGCCGGACAGGAGCACGTCAGTCGCACGCTGCAGAATGCCATTGATTCCGGGCGCGTGGCTCACGCCTTTCTGTTTACCGGTGCTCGTGGAGTCGGCAAAACCAGTACCGCCCGCATCATGGCCAAGACCCTCAACTGCGAGCGCGGGGTTACCCACGAACCGTGCAACGTCTGTCCGCAATGTATCGAGATCACTAAAGGCACCTCAACCGATGTCTTCGAGATCGACGGTGCCTCCAATAACGGTGTTGACGATGTGCGCGACCTGCGCGAAAACATCAAGTATCTCCCTTCCCACAGTCGTTACCGGATCATCATCATCGACGAAGTTCACATGCTTTCGACCAACGCCTTCAACGCCCTGCTGAAGACGCTGGAGGAACCGCCCGAGCACGTCAAATTCATCTTTGCAACGACTGAACCGCACAAACTGCCGATTACAATTCTCTCGCGCTGCCAGCGCTTTGACTTCAAGCGGGTCACTCTGCCGAAAATTATTGCCCGCCTGCGCGAGATTGCCGACAAGGAATCGGTCACCATCAGTGATCCGTCCCTTGCGCTGATTGCCCGCAAGGGGGACGGCAGTATGCGCGACTCCCTGACCGCCTTTGACCAGGTGTTGGCTTTCTGCGGCAACAGTGTCTGCGATGATGACGTGGGAACGCTGCTGGGAACGGTTGATCGACGCCTGCTGGCGGATATCTCGGCGGCTGTTTTTACCGGCGATACCCAGGCAACGCTTGAGGGGGTCAAACAGGTTGATCTGATCGGCTATAACATGCGCCAGTTTTGTCAGGAGTTGATAGAGCATTTCCGTAATCTGCTGATCATCCGCTCGGTAAAGAAGCCGGAAGAGATCCTTGATCTGACGGCGGCAGAGCTGGATGAGTTGAAACGGCAGTCCGGAAACGTATCCGCCCTTGATGTTCAACGCCGGTTGACGCTGCTGATCAAGGCTGAAGCTGAGATGTCCTACGCCACCTTTCCGCGTCTGATCGTCGAAATGGTACTGCTGAAAGCCGCTCTTTTAAGTCCGGTCGTCCCGATTCAAGAGCTGATCGAAAAAATAAAAGGACTTGAAACCGGCTCGGTCCACACCCCGGAATTTGCCTGGAAAGCAGAGCGCGCACCTGCAGTTGCTCCATCTTACGCCCGTGAACCACTCCAAAGCACTCCGCCACTCCGCCAGGCCGAACGTCCCGCAGTACTGCCGGTCTCGTCATCGATGCCAGCTGCAATCGGTTCATCCAACTGGGGGCGTTTCGTAAATTTTGTCAACGAGAAACAGCCCTCCACCGGTTCGGTTCTGGAGCATGGCAGTCCGCTGAAAGAAGAGAGCGGTTTGATTGAAGTCGGTTTTCCGGCCGGCAGCTATTATGTGACTGCTGCGCAGGATACTGATTTTATTGCCGAGGTTGCAGTGTTGGCGCGCGAGTTCAGCGGAGTGGAGACCGTTATTCGGGTAAAGGCTATTTCGGGTGACTCCGGTACCGCACCGCTCTCGTTGGCCGAAAAAAAAAAGTGTGACACAGAACAGCATCAGGAAGAATTGAAACGGGAAGTTGAAAACCATCCGATCGTCAGAGAAGCGGCGCGTGTATTTGGCGCTAAAATTACTGAAGTACTCGAAATATAAAGCATTACATAAGCATGGATAGAAAATAAAAACAAAAATAAGGGGGAAACGATGTCTAAAGGATTAGCAAATATTATGAAGCAGGCTCAGATGATTCAGCAGAAGATGGCCAGATTGCAGGAGGATGCAACGTTGAAAACTGCTGAGGCTACTTCGGGCGGTGGTGCTGTTACGGTTAAGGTGAACGGCAAGAACGAAATACTTTCATTGGAAATAAAAAAAGAAGCTGTCGATCCCAATGATGTTGAAATGTTGCAAGACCTTATTATTACAGCTGTTAATGAAGCTTTGAAAAACGTGCATGTTGAAATTCAGGCCGAAATGTCAAAGATCACCGGTGGTATGAACATACCGGGTTTGTTTTAGCGTCACTATAACACTAAAAAAATGTTTTATTTGTGTCGTAATTTATGTTAACAAAATCACCTTCGCTGATGCGACTGGTTGGAGAGCTGAAGAAGTTGCCGGGGATTGGAGAGCGAACTGCTCTGCGTCTGGCGTTTCATTTGCTGAAGACACCCCGTAATATGACGGCTCTGTCAGAAGCGCTCTGCGAGGTTCGTGATCGGGTAAAGCCCTGTTCTACCTGTTTCGCTATTACGGAATCTGATCCGTGCCATATCTGCAGTGGTTCGCGTGACGCAGCACTGATCTGTGTTGTTGAAAATTCTCAGGATTTGATGGCGTTGGAGCGCAGCAACGCCTATCAGGGCGTCTATCATGTTCTGGGTGGAGCGATTTCGCCGTTATCAGGAATTGGTCCTGACAGTCTGAAGATTTCAGAATTGCTGCTGCGAGTTAGCGGGGGAATCGTCAAAGAAGTTGTCATTGCTACCAATTTTACCGTTGAGGGAGAGGCGACAGCCTTGTACCTGACCAAAGTTCTTAAACCGGCCGGTGTCAGAATCAGTCGTCTGGCACATGGTATTCCGCTGGGAAGCGATATAGAGTTTGTTGATGCGGCCACGGTTCAGTGGGCGCTGCAGGGCCGAAACGAGCTGCACTGACAGATTGAGGTTGAGTTATTAATTTTTAGACGAGTCTAAAATACACACCCCACAGAGGAGGCCAGTACATGAGCAGAAAAATGGTAACCATTGACGGCAACACAGCAGCAGCCCACGTAGCCCACGCAACCAACGAAGTCATCGCCATCTATCCGATCACTCCATCATCGGTCATGGGCGAAATCTCGGACGCCAAAAGCGCTGCCGGAGAGAAGAACATTTGGGGAACAGTTCCGCTGGTGTCGGAGCTGCAGTCTGAAGGCGGCGCATCCGGTGCCGTGCACGGAGCACTTCAGGCCGGTGCCTTGACCACAACGTTCACCGCCAGTCAAGGGCTTCTGTTGATGATCCCTAATATGTACAAGATCGCCGGTGAGTTGACTTCTACCGTCTTTCACGTTTCGGCGCGTGCCATTGCTGCCCAGGCGCTTTCCATTTTCGGCGATCACTCTGACGTGATGTCCTGCCGTTCAACCGGTTGGGCCATGCTCTGTTCCAACAATGTCCAGGAAGTTATGGACTTCGCCCTGATCTCTCAGGCTGCAACGCTGCGTTCACGGATTCCTTTTCTGCACTTTTTTGACGGTTTCCGTACGTCTCACGAAGTCCAGAAAGTAGAAGAGCTTACCTACGACGACATGCGCAGCATGATCGACGACGATCTCGTAAATGCCCATCGTCTGCGCGGTCTTTCCCCCGACCGTCCTGTCATGCGCGGTACCGCCCAGAATCCGGACGTGTACTTCCAGGGGCGTGAAACGGTTAATCAGTTTTATCCACCCTGTATCAGCATCGTCCAGGAAGAGATGGACAAATTCGGCAAACTCACCGGGCGTAAATACAAGCTCGTCGAATACGTCGGTGCCAAAGATGCCGACCGGATAGTCGTCATTATGGGTTCCGGAGCAGATACTGTTCAAGAGACAGTCAACAACCTCGTCAAACAGGGCGAGAAGGTTGGTGTCGTCAAAATTCACCTCTACCGCCCGTTCCCGCTGGACGCCTTCATCAAAGCACTTCCAAAAACGGTCAAAAGCATTGTCGTCCTCGATCGTACCAAAGAGCCCGGTTCCCTGGGTGAACCGCTGTATCTGGATGTCCGTACCGCCATCGGCGAAGCCATGGCTGATAAAAAGTTCAACTTCAAAGGCTATCCTGTCATCGTTGGTGGTCGCTACGGTCTTGGTTCCAAAGAATTCACCCCGGCCATGGCTAAATCGGTGCTGGACAATCTCAAAAAAGCAAAACCGATGAATCACTTCGTCGTCGGCATCAAAGAAGATGTCACCAACTGCAGCCTTGACTTCAATCCCGAATATCGCAATCCGATGGGCGGTACCTACGAAGCCATGTTCTACGGCCTCGGTTCAGACGGTACTGTCGGTGCAAACAAGAACACTATCAAGATTATTGGTGAAACGACGAAGAATTTTGCCCAGGCCTACTTCGTCTACGATTCCAAGAAAGCCGGCACCATTACCACCTCGCACCTGCGTTTCGGTAAAAAGGCCATCAATTCGCCGTATTTGATCGATAACGCCGACTTCGTCGCCTGTCATAACTTCTCCTTCCTGGAGAAATACGACATGCTCAGCAAAGCCAAGCCGGGCGGTACGTTCCTGCTTTGTTCACCTTTCGAGCATGACGATGTCTGGGATAAAATGCCGGTTGAAGTCCAGCAGCAGGTCATTGACAAAAAGCTCAAATTTTATGTCATTAACGCCATTAAACTGGGTGAAGAGCTCGGTCTGGGCGCGCGAATCAACGTCATCATGCAGACCGCCTTCTTCAAAATTTCAACCATCATTCCGCTTACGCAGGCAATCGGCGAAATCAAGGACGCTATCAAGAAGAGCTACGGGAAATCGGGCGACAAGGTTGTCGCCATGAATAACGCTGCCGTGGATGAAGCCCTTACAAACATTCACGAAGTCAAGGTGCCGGCCAAAGCCACCAGCAAGCTCAAAATGCCGCCGGCAGTCGCCAAAACTGCACCTCGCTTCGTTCAGGATGTCACCGGTCCGATCATCGCCGGCTTCGGCGACAACCTGCCGGTATCAGCCATGCCGGCTGATGGTACATTCCCGACCGCTACGTCACAGTACGAGAAGCGTAATATCGCAGTTGACATCCCGGTTTGGGACGAAAAACTGTGTATTCAGTGCGCTATCTGCTCGTTTGTCTGTCCGCATGCCGTTATCCGCATGAAAGTGTATGACGAAAAACTGCTCAAGAAAGCTCCGGCAACCTTCAAAGCGGTTGACTGCAAACTGCCTGAGTTCAAAGGTAAAAAATTCACCATTCAGGTTGCTCCTGAAGATTGCACCGGTTGCGGCGCCTGCGTACACAACTGTCCGGCCAAGAGCAAGGAAGATGCAACTCACAAGGCAATTAACATGCAATTCCAGCCACCACTGAGGGCGGAAGAAGCGGTCAATTTTGACTTTTTCCTCTCCCTGCCAGATGTTGATCCGGCTGAGGTTAAGCTGGAAACACTGCGCGGCAGCCAACTCGTCCGTCCAATATTCGAATTCTCCGGTGCCTGTGCCGGTTGCGGCGAAACCCCCTACCTGAAACTGCTGTCACAGCTGTTCGGCGACCGTGCTCTGATTGCCAACGCCACCGGTTGTACCTCCATCTACGGCGGTAACCTTCCTACAACACCGTGGGCTAAGCGTGCCGACGGTCGTGGTCCGGCCTGGTCAAATTCCCTGTTCGAAGACAACGCCGAATTCGGTTACGGTATGCGTCTGGCCGTCGATAAATTCACTGAATCGGCCACAGAACTTGCAACGCTGCTTTCAACTGGTAGCGGTAAAGCCGCCAAGACGCTTCAGCCGCTGTTGCAGGAAATCCTGACTGCCGACCAGTCCGACCAGTCCGGTATCGAAAAACAGCGTGAACGTATCACAACCCTCAAAAAGTCGCTTAAAACGAGCAAGGACAGGGCGGCTGTACAACTGTTGCCGCTGGCCGATTATCTGGTCAAAAAATCGGTCTGGTGCGTCGGTGGTGACGGCTGGGCATACGATATCGGCTATGGTGGTCTTGACCATGTCATCGCCTCCGGCAAGAACGTCAACATTCTGGTGCTGGATACCGAGGTGTATTCCAACACCGGCGGCCAGGCTTCAAAGGCCACCCCGATCGGTGCAGTAGCGCAGTTCGCAGCCGGCGGCAAGGTCATGGGCAAGAAAGATCTGGGCATGATGGCAATGGCGTACGGTTCTGTCTATGTCGCTAACGTTTCCCTCGCCAATCCGGCTCAGGTAGTTAAGGCGTTTATGGAGGCAGAAGCATACGATGGCCCCTCTCTTATCATCGCATACGCTCACTGCATCGCTCACGGTATCAATATGACTACCGCCGTTGACGAACAGAAAAAAGTTGTCTCTTCCGGTTACTGGCCGCTCTATCGCTACAATCCTGCCCTGGCCGCCGAAGGGAAGAATCCGCTCCAGCTGGACAGTAAAGCGCCAACCACCAGCTTTGAGGATTTTGCCAACGGTGAAAACCGCTACAATGTTCTGAAGAAGATCAACCCGGAAGCATCAGCCCAGCTGATCAAGAAGGCCAGCGACTGGACCGCTTCCCGTTTTGAGTACTATCAGAAGCTGGCAGCACTTAATTACGATAAAAAATAGTTTTGCCGGTAAACTGATAATGTTAGTATCCAGCCCCGCAGATGTATCTGCGGGGCTTTTTCATAGTTCGCAATCCGAAGGAGTAAACATGTTTGGTACTAGCAGTGACCTGGGAGCTTCGCTTTTCAAAACCTGGACGGAAAAGCAACGCAGCGATGAGATTGAAAAACTGGTGCAGGGCTTCCGGAACGGTGTGCCGATCGGGATTCTCCTTAAGATGTCCGAAACCATTGCCGGCGATACCAAGAAGGCGAAGAAATACCTGAAAAAATATATGACCATAGCAGAACGTATCGCCGCAATTGAATCTGCTGACGCTGCAATAGTGCCGATAGCGAAATTGTTACTTTCATAACTTACAGGAGATCACCATGCATAATGTCTTTATTGCAGGATGCGGTTATATTGGTGAACGTGATACGCTCAAGCCTGCCATTGGTAAACGAATTCTTGAAGAGGTCATTTTTGTATGAAGGCTCACGAACGTTCGTTATCGATTATCTGAACGATATTCATGATGCTTCAGAAAAGCTGCAGCGTTAGAAGAATTGGAGAAACAACATAGGCACACATTAGATATACCAACAGATAGCATTACACCTTTTTGTATCCAACATCAGATTAAGCGACTTGCACTGTTCGGATCGGTGCTGCGTGATGACTTTCATGTGGACAGCGATATTGATGTTATTGTGGAATTTATTCCTGGAAAACGTGTTGGAATGTTAACCATGTCGAGGATTGAAAGAGAGTTATCGCAAATATTCGGCGGTAGAAAGGTTGATCTTCGTACTCCAGCGGAGTTAAGCCGATATTTCCGTGATGCTGTGATGCAAAAAGCAGAGGTATGCTAAGGCGCCTGAAGATTTGATACGTCTCCGCCATATGCTTGATGCCGTATCTGAGGCGCTTGAATTTACAAAGGACAAAAACCGAGATGATTTAGATGTTAGCCGGATGTTGACATTGGCCATCATCAAAGAACTTGAGATAGTAGGAGAAGCTGCTTCAAAGCTTTCTCCAGAATTCAAGTCTGATCAGCCCCACATTCCGTGGGGCTATATCTTGACAAGCAGCAATGCGACTTCTAGAACTTAGTAAAATTTCAGCAAGCCCAACACGGAAGGACGGAAAAATCGAGTACAAAAATGTTAAAAAAGAAGTAGCACATAATATTATTACAGCCTTGTTGACTGCCTTCCAGAAAACACACAACTTAAATGTTAAACGATAATATATAGTTACAGTCATTATTTGGTAGCGGCCTCCGCTGCCAAAAGACCAATTGGGTCAGATTGGAGCCAAGCTTGATATTTAAATTTATAGGGTTTTTCAAAAAGGAGTTAAATTAACTTGAGTTCGCTGGCACATGCCGCTTCGGGCGCGCCGATCATTTCACTGATCGATATCAATTTTATACTGCTCAATCGCATTTTTGTGCTTGCAATTTCGCTGCTGTTCTTCGGCTCGCTGTTTGTAGTGAGACGTTATCGCGGCCTGGAGATTGACTCGGATATCACCTCGCCGATCAAGCTGTCGCTGTTTGGCAGCCTGCTGCTCTATGCAGAACTTGCCATGGCGAACCTTCCCAGTTACCAGGCGCTGCTGCAGGGGATACAGACAATCGTGGTGCTGCTCTGTCTCGCCAGGCTGGTGAACTACCTGATCATCGATGTGTATCTGCGGATTCATACCAGACAGGAAGTGCCGTCGTTCCTGCGTGACTTTGTTCGACTGGTTGTCTACATGGCTGCCGGAATCATTTCGCTGCGGCTGGTGTTCAAGATCGATCTTTCGGCAATCGTCACGACGACGACAGTCATCACCGCCACCATCGCTTTTGCCATGCAGAACACCATCACGAATGCCCTGTCCTGATTTTCGATACAGTCCGATTCCCTGCTTTCGCGGGGCAATTGGATCGCCATCAAGGAAAAAAACATTTTCGGCGAAATCGTCAATGTCGGTTTTCGTTATACCACGCTCAAGAGCCCCGAAAACCACCTCTTCATGGTTCCCAATAGCATCATCATGCAGAATATCGTCACGTATCACGGTAACCGTGATACCGATCTGAAACCGGCACTGCAGATGGATGTCATGCTCGGCTACGATATGCCTCCTGAAATGGCAAAGCAGCTTTTACTGAAAGTCATTCATGATGAACGTCAGGTGCTTGATTCGCCGCAACCGCTGGTGCGACTGCGTGCGCTGAACGACAGCGGCATAACCTACCAGCTGCGCTTCTGCATCCTTGATCCGTCGCAGCGTATTCCGGTGCAGGATTGTATTTTCAGCCAGGTCTGGTACGCCGTGAACCGTGCCGGCTACAGGTTTCCGTTCCCACACCGGCAGATCATCACTGCCGAGAGCCGGCAGCCTTTTGAATTTTCGACTCGGCTTATATCGGGGTACTTGCAGGACACCGGGCTGTTTGCTCAGCTTGATGCAGAAAAGATTGAATCTCTGGCAGGGCTGGCTCCGGTCTGTGTGTACGGGCGCGATGAGATAGTCGTCCGTGGAGGAGACCAGGGCAGTTCTCTTTTTGTCGTTTTGAAAGGTGAACTTGAAGTTTCCATCGAGGAGACTGTGGTCGGCAGCATACTTCAGGGTTCATTTTTCGGCGAAATGTCACTGCTGACCGGAGAACCGCGTTCTGCGACGGTGAGGGCGGTCAGTGAGGTGTGGCTGGCCGAGATCACCAAGGAGAATATGGAGCCGATTCTGCGTGCCAATCCGGTGATGCAGGAGACGATCAGCGCCATACTGGCCGAACGTGAGCAGAAAAGCAGAGCGAGCCGGGAGATGCACAACGAAGCAGCAGCGGCGCCGCAGCGGAGCGAGGATTATCTGCGCCGGTTGAAACTTTTTTTCGGGCTGTAGCTTGCAGGTCAGTCGGTTATTTTTTGTGCTCTCAGGTTGATCTGTGTCTGGAGAGGAAACCTCCATTATTAATCCCCAGCTGGCCGTAGCTGTTGTCGCATCAGGCCCAGACTGTCCCGTCGTCTCTCAGTTGGTAGGTTGCGATAGTTTTATCAACGCAACATTTTGGTACTGCAAGCAACGCAATGTTGCGTTTCTCGATGAGACTGTTAAACACAACTCACCGGAGACCGACAGGAAGATACGGAACGAGTAATATATGACCTTTCCAGCACAAAAAATCTCAGAAATCTTTTCCTGGAACGAGTATAAAGAATGGCCGGAGGGTGAACGTTGGCAGATTATTGATGGCCAGGCTGTATTGTATGCCAGCCGCTCCGCATATTTAGGTGCGCCTGATCTGGTCATTGAAGTAACCTCACCATCCAATTCAGTTTATGGGCAAAAAGCAGAAGCTGGAGTTGTACGAGTGTTGTGGAGTAGATCTTTGAGCTGGATCTTGCGGAGTTGAATGTCGTAAAAGAGAGACCGAAAGGGTACGCAGCATGAGTTTTAGCGCCTGACCAAAAGTTTTTTTAGCAATCTGCAGGTCTTTTTACCGGGAGCAATCATGTCAAAGGTCTTTATTGCTGGATGCGGTTATATCGGTGAACGGGTTGCACTGCTCTGTCAGGAAGTCGGCAGCAGCGTGACCTGCATGGTCAGATCACTGGAACACGCTGCTACATTGGAAAAGTCCGGATTTTCCGCAGTTGTCGGCAGCCTGGATGACTCTTCAGTCAATCCAGCGTTGAATCTTTCTGACTACTGTATTTATTACTTTATCCCGCCGCCGGGTGGCGGAATTATCGATAGTCGCGCACGCACCTTTATCGACGTTATGTCCGCTTCAGGAAAACCGGCGAAGATCATTTATATGAGTGCCACCTCGGTATACTCTGAAGTTAATGGGGGCGTCGTGACAGAAAATTCCCCTGCCGAGCCGACCTCTGCCATGGGAAAACGCCGGCTGGATGCCGAGCAGGCATTTCGGAAATACGGTGATGACAACGGTGTTGCGGTTGTGTTTCTACGTGTGAGCGGTATCTACGGTCCCGGGCGTTTGCCGCTGATGCAGATCTCGCAGGGGCAGCCGCTGCTGCGTGAAGAGGAGTCCGGTCCGAGCAACCGTATCCATGCTGATGATCTGGCGCAGATCTGTCTGGCAGCTGCTGAAAAGGGGCGCGGAGGCGATATTTTCAACATCAGCGACGGCCATCCCTCCAGCATGACTGTTTATTTTAACGCTTGTGCCGACGCTCTGGGGATGCCGCGTCAGCCGCAGGTCCCGCTGGAGGAGGCGCGTCAGGTTATGTCGCCGCTGATGTTTTCCTACATCAATGAGTCGAGAATTATTGATAATCAGTATATGTTAGAACGCTTGCAGGTCACACTGCACTATCCGACAATTAATGAAGGGCTACCGGCTTCTCTACCGCTGAAGAGTTAGGTAACGTATACGGTTGTGTCAGCGTTGTCAGTTTATACTACTTGCAATTCCACACGGTTTTTGTTATCTATGTATCAACAAACAAACTAATTGCGAGGGTTCTTACGAATCCTCATTTGCCCTGGTAACTTCCCCTCCTAGTTACCGGGGTGTTTTTTTGCCCGCTGAAGAGGTCAACGGTTGACGGTTTGGGCCGGTTATGTTTTAATCGCGCGGTGGAAATTGACGCGTACATAGCACTCGGATCAAACTGTGGAGATCGGGAACTGAACCTGTTGCGGTCGGTTGCAGAGCTTGGAAAGCTGCCTGGCAGCAGAGTCACCAGTTTGTCAGCGTTTTACCGGACCTCGCCGGTCGGCAACTTGAATCAGGAAGACTTCTACAATGCAGTACTCAGGCTTTCAACCGGACTCACCCCACGTTCCCTTCTGAACCACCTGTTGCGAATCGAGACCGAGAAATTCAAGCGTATCCGGACTATTCATCAGGGGCCGCGCAGTCTGGACCTGGATCTGCTGATGTATGGCTCTGAAATTATAGACGAAGTTGATTTGATCGTCCCGCATCCACGCATGACGGAACGGCGCTTTGTACTGCAGCCGCTCAGCGATATTGCAGCACAGGTCGTTCATCCGGTAAATGGACGTTCGATCGGCGAGCTATTGAGTTTGCTGAAATCCGATGAGACAGTCATCAAGGTATAACGGGAGATACAACACATGATCCGAATTTTGATGTGGGGCCTTTTGCTGTATATCGGTTACCGTATACTGCGTTCGTTTACCTCCTCCAAAAAACCGCTTGAAAAGCCGGATGCCGAGGATAGCCCTGCCACGGAAACACACCGCGATCCGGTCTGTGGAGTGTACGTCTCCGACGAAGATGCCGTCATTGGAAAGCTGGACGGCCAGCGGCACTATTTTTGTTCTATGAATTGCCTTGAAAAATATCGTGAACAGCTTGATCACACTACAGCACCCTAAAAAAGGAGAACTGCATGAAATTTTTTATCGATACCGCCGATGTTAACGAAATCCGCGAAGCGCACGCTCTCGGTCTCGTCGATGGAGTTACCACCAACCCATCCCTGATTGCCAAATCCGGACGTAAATTTACGGATGTCATCAAAGAGATTACCTCGATTGTTGATGGTCCCATTTCCGCTGAAGTTGTTTCACTGGACGCCCCGGGCATGATTGCAGAGGCCGAAGAACTGATCAAGATCCACAAGAACATCGTCATCAAGCTCCCGATGACACCGGAAGGGCTCAAAGCCTGTAAGGCCCTTTCTTCTAAGGGAGTGAAAATTAACGTTACGCTGATATTCTCCCCACTGCAGGCTCTTCTGGCCGCCAAAGCAGGGGCTGCCTACGTTTCTCCGTTTGTCGGCCGTTTGGACGACATTTCTCAGAATGGCATGGGAATCATTGAAGAGATCCGTACTATCTTTGATAATTACGGCTACATGGCTGAAATTATTGTCGCCAGCGTGCGTAATCCGATTCATGTCCTCGATTCGGCTCTAATCGGCGCCGATATTGCTACCATCCCGTACTCGGTCATGATGCAGCTTGCCAAACATCCGTTGACTGATGCCGGTATCGCAAAATTTCTGCAAGATTGGGAAAGCGTGCCGAAATAGCTCTCTGTTCCCTGCGACTCCGCTCGGGGAACGATACTTTTACACGTGCCCCGGAGCACTCATGAAACTATTTAAGCCACTATCAATCCTCTTTTCCGCCTCCGAAACCGCCCCTTTTGCCAAAGAGGGGGGGCTCGGCGACGTGGTTGGCGCTCTCCCCAAATATCTGGCCCGCATGGGTCATGATGTCCGGATCGTGCTGCCGCGTTATTACAGTGTAGACCCTGAAAAATACGGGCTGAAGCTGTTACCTTGCACGTTGGTTGTACCAATGGGGATTATCGGTTATCAATACTGTGGTGTCTGGGAAGGGCGTTTGCCGGGCAGTGATGTCCCGGTCTACTTGCTTGAGCACGAAGCCTATTATGGACGCGCCAGCCTCTATCAACAGGGTGGCGCAGGCTATCTCGACAACGACAACCGCTTCGTCTTTCTCTCCAAGGCCTCGCTGGAACTCTGCAAAATGCTGGATTGGGCTCCCGACGTCGTGCACGCCCACGACTGGCATACCGGTGTTATTCCGGTCCTGCTGAATACCTCCTATCTGCACGACCGCTATGTTGGTAACGCCGCATCTCTGCTGACCCTCCACAACATGCAGCATCAGGGCAATTTTTATCCCGGCCTGATGGATGTGCTCGGCATCGGCTGGAAACATTTCAATTACCTCGAACTTGAGATGGATGATCAGGTCAACCTGCTGAAAGGTGGACTCTACCACGCCACCCTGTTGAATACAGTCAGTGAGGGGTATGCCCATGAAATCCAAACGGCTGCATACGGATGGGGACTGGAAGGGGTTATTCATGATCGATCGGCTGATCTGAGCGGCATCCTAAACGGTGTTGATTATGAAGAATGGAATCCAGCCAGCGATCCGTTCATCGCCGCCAACTACTCTGCTCGCACCGTAAAAAAAGGGAAAGCGGCCTGTAAGCGCGATCTCCAGAGAAGCGTGGGACTGCCGGAGCGCGCTGATGTTCCACTGTTCGGAATTGTATCGCGTATGGTCAGGCAGAAAGGTACTGATCTGGTGGCCGAAGCGATTCACCGTATTATGGAGATGGATTGCCAGTTCGTAATGGTCGGAAATGGCGAGCCATGGGCACATTTCTATTTCGGGGATATAGCGGCGCTCTATCCGGAGAAATTTGCCTGTTATATCGGCTACAACGAAGCGCTGGCGCACAAGGTCGAGGCCGGTTCTGATTTCTTTGTGATGCCTTCCGCCTTTGAACCGTGTGGTCTGAATCAGATGTACTCGCTGGCTTACGGTACTCCTCCGATTGTGCGCGCTACCGGCGGTCTGGATGACAGTGTTGAAAACTTCAACGAAGCGGTCTTGTCCGGTGACGGCTTCAAGTTCTGGAACCACAGCGCCACCGCACTGTTTGACACAGTCGGCTGGGCGGCCTGGACCTTTTTCAACAACCCTAAAGGGCTGGCAGCACTGCGCAAAAACGGCATGGCCAAACACTTCACCTGGGAGACCGCCGCCCACAAGTACGACGACCTCTATCATCTGGCGGTTCTGAGGCGGCGCGGGAGCGAATACTACCGCAACCGGTTTGGTGGGTAGGGCGAATCTAGTTTTTTAGATGTATACAGAATAACCGTTTGTTGTTTAATAGGACAATAAATGAGAATGCATTATAAAAATAAAAATATAGCAGTATACGATTTTTTCTGCGGCTGCGGCGGGACCAGCAGGGGGTTCCAGAAGTCCGGCCTGGATATCGTTTTTGCTTTGGACATAGACCATGATGCTAAAAACACATTTATCAAAAACTTCCCCACAACTGTTTTTTGCGACAAAAGTATCACAGATCTCTCCTCATCCGATCTACAGCCGACGCTAAACAAATTCAAAGATAGCTACAAACTATTCTGCGGTTGTGCCCCCTGTCAGCCGTTTACCAGGCAAATTACGGATAGCCCAAAACTTGACCCTCGCAAAGGCCTATTGACTCAGTTCGGTATGGCCATTGAAGAATACGAACCGGACTTTGTATTTGTTGAAAATGTGCCGGGTCTACAGAAAGTGCCAACACGTAAGCACGGACCATTTCCCGCGTTTAAACAACTCCTGAAAAAAATGGGGTATCACATCACCTGCGGTGTTGTTGCCGCCCACGATTATGGTGCACCACAACTCCGTCGGCGGTTTGTGCTGTTGGCAAGTAAGCATGGAGATATAAATATCCCCTTGCCGACCTACGGCAAAAGCCAAGACAATCCCTACAGAACTGTTCGCGATGCAATTGAAGATCTTCCTACAATTGCTGCAGGAGAGACTTACGCGGCTACCGATGTACTGAACCATCGTGCCGCTGAATTATCCGAGTTGAATATGACCAGGATTAAAGCCTCTGCTCATGATGGAGGTGGGCGCAATAACTGGCCAAGGAATCTCTGGCCGGAGTGCTACACTCGGAAAAACGAAAGCGGTGAAACTCATTCCGGTCATACCGATTGTTATGGACGCCTCTGGTGGGATAAACCTGCAACCGGACTAACAACTCGTTGTATCAGCTATTCTAACGGAAGGTTCGGACACCCTGAACAGGACAGGGCATTAAGCGTAAGGGAAGCTGCTCGCCTTCAAGGTTTTGATGACGGATTTGAATTCACCGGAAATCTGAACTCTATGGCAAGGCAAATAGGAAACGCTGTGCCGGTTGATTTGGCCTTTGCAATGGGGAAACATTTCATCAAGCATGTTGAGGCGATTCATGGCTAAATTTAAGACTCGGGCAAGAGCGGTTGATATGCTCGGACGTCAACAAATTGCAGACGTTTCTACTGCCATAAGTGAACTCTTTAAAAATGCCCATGATGCCTATGCCGACCATGTCGAAGTTGATTACTTCCGATCAGACAACCTGCTTGTTATTCGCGACGACGGTATCGGAATGACCAAGGATGAGTTTGAAAACCGTTGGCTAGTGTTAGGTACCGAGAGCAAGCTTGACTCAGCATCGCACAATAAAACGTTTAGACCTCCCGACAAGCCTAAACGGGCGATTATGGGGGAAAAAGGAATCGGGCGGCTGGCCATTGCCCTGCTTGGTTCGCAAGTCCTTATTCTAACCAGAGCCAACAGGGGAGATAAGCTAAGTGATCTATCAATGTGCTTTATCCACTGGGGTCTTTTTGCAATCCCTTCCCTGAATTTGGACGATCTTGATTTCCCGATTATTGCGATTCCAGGCGGGACTTTGCCAAACGCAAAAGAGGTTAAGGACTTAGTTACTCAAAATCAGAAACTTGTCGAATCTCTAAAAGGCAAATATCCTCAATGTGATTTCGCCGATGTTCTCAACGAAATGCAAGATGTTCAACTTGATCCGGAAGATTTGGCTGTTTTTTTGGAGGGATTGTCATTAAAGGGGAATGGAGCCGGAACTCATTTTTTGATTACACCAGCCAATGATGAAATACGGGCGGAAATTGAGCGGGAACGACACTCCAAAACAAAAGAATTCTCAAAGTGTCTACTGGGATTCTGCAACTCGACCTTTTCCACAAATACGCCACCACCGCTGGAAACAGCATTCCGATATTGGCCTTCTGATACAGTTCATGAGGATCTAATTGGTCCAGGCGAGTTTTTCACAAAACATGATCTTGAATGTGCAGACCAACATATTTGTGGTGAAATCAACGAATACGGCCAGTTTAAAGGTACCGTTCGCGTTTATGAGAAAGAATATGAAAATCACATAATTTCATGGAATAGGGGCGCAGGCAAAGAAACATTATGCGGTCCATTTAAAATAGAATTCGGGTATCTACAAGGAAACAGGTACGAAAGCCAGGCAGACCCTGATGACTACAATATTGTCAGCACTAAACTTGACCAGATAGGAGGTATCTACGTCTATCGTGACGGGATCAGGATTCTTCCTTACGGTAATACTGATGTTGACTGGCTAAACATTGAAACCCGACGTAATAGAGGAATGACACACTATTTCTTCTCGTATAGGCGCATCTACGGCGCGGTGTGTCTGACGCGAGAAGAGAATGGCCGGTTGCAGGAAAAGGCGGGGCGTGAGGGATTTCAAAAAGACAAGGTGTACCGACAACTTAAAGAGGTATTGGAACATCTCTTTGTTCAGTTGGCAGCGGACTTTTTCAGAAAAGACGCCGATTTTGGCGACTACTTTCGCGAAAGAAAAACCGAGTTGGAACGATTAGATAACGCTCGCAGGAAACGAGACAAGCAAGTCGGCACAAAAAGGAAAAACCTGGCAACGGCATTGAATTCGTTTTTTCAGAGTACTTCACAAAAGCTTCCCGAAGCAGAAATAGATTCTTTACGCTTACAAATCCATGCGCGCATGAAGTCCGCATCCAAAATGGATAACCAAGACGAAGCAGCCGAAGAACTTCTTGAAGCAGAAAACGAGGCCAATCGCCGTTTAGCCGAAATCAGGCGCAGCTATCAAATTGCAAAGCCCCGAGGTGTCGGGCTCACAAAGCAGCTTGATCGCGACTGGACAGCCTATCAGCGAGAACAAGAACGTCTGGAGTCAGAACTCTTTTCGCCCCTCTCCAAAGAAGTCGCACAAAGCTTGGGGCTAATGGCTGAAGAGGCACGTATATATATTGATCAGCGCCGTCGTTTGAAAAATCTGATCGATCAGGTAGCAAAGAATAGAGAGTCGGAAGTCAAATCAGAAGCCAGTATGCTTGAGAAAGCGGCAGCCGACACTCGACGCATTGCAATTGATACAGCTAGAAATGCGATTCAGGAATTCAGGAACATAGTTAAAAAGGTTGAGATCGACTTTGCAGAGCAGGATTTTGCAGACATATCCTCTCAACATGCCGAAGAAATCCGGCGAATGTATGAACTTAGAATTGAAGAGGTCGGACAAAGGAACACAGAATCGCTGGGGCGTGTTCGTGAAATGCTCACGAGTATTTCTGAAAATATGGAGCAGACAGCAGAAATTGGCCATCTCGACATGATTGAAGCCATGGATACGGAGTTGCAAAATCTCAGAGAGCAAGCAGATACCGATGCAGAGCTTGTCCAGCTAGGTTTAGCTGTTGCCATAATAAACCATGAATTTGTAGCAGCAATAAAAGGGATCCGGCAGAAACTTCGTGAGCTCGGCTCTTGGGCAAGAGCAAATGATGATCTAGTCCCTCTTTATCAGGAAATACGCACCAATTTTGATCACCTTGACGCACATTTAAATCTATTCACTCCTTTGCAACGCCGACTGCAACGCAAGAAAACCGTTATCAAAGGTAGCGAAATTAATCACTACGTCAGGACACTATTCAACGTTCGATTTAAAAGGCATGATATCGGATTGGAAGTATCTCAGGATTTTCTTGATTCTGCGGTTCAAGGCTTTCCCTCCACGATTTATCCCGTTTTCGTGAACATCATTGATAACGCAGTATTCTGGCTCAAAGACACTCGGGATAAACCAGTCATCGCCTTGGATTTCAGTGATAATAACTACTTAATCAGCAACAACGGCCCAGTCATTCATGCTAGGGATAAAGAAGCCGTCTTTGAACAGGGGTTCTCACGTAAACCTGGAGGACGTGGACTTGGTTTGTTTATCTCCCAAAAAGCGTTACGGAAAGAAGGAATGGATTTAACCATCACACCGTCTGGAAGCAAAGAAGGCTGGACTACTTTTGCAATTTCGTGCTCAGGGGGGATTGATGAGTAACATCGCAACTATGGATGACTTTTCAAGAAGCGCCGTTGAAAACTTCGTACAAACCGTAGTGTTTGTTGACGACAAGATATATTTTCCCTCTCCAAGCGGCACTGTGATTCAGGAAAAAAACATTACTACTCCTCGGACGAGGAAGCTTTCTACAAAGAGTGCAGAAGAAGCTGCCAACTATAAAACAGTAACCACCCCTTTAACAGAAGAAAGCCCCTCATTTTCCCCACACGAGATTCAATCAAGCTTCGCAAAAAAACAAATTGCCTGCTCTTTGCATCAACCCAAAAAAACAGATTCAGTGAAAATAGAATCGGTTACATATCAACTTTGTGCGTGTGCAGATATTGTAATCGTTGATTGGGATCTGCATGGCGATGCGGGAATAAAAGCTACTCATCTAATTGAAAACCTTGTCACTCAGAGCCTAATTGATGACCCTCATCAACTTCGATTGATACTGATTTATACGAGTGAGCCTAATCTCTTTGATATAGCAAATACGTTATATGAGCGGCTTTCAGATAAAGTTTCCGGTGAAATTGAATATAAGGATGCTGATCAAGGCCTCGCTTTTCACACTTCAAACGCCCGAGTTGTTGTGCTCGGTAAGCCAGGAGAAAGATTGGAGAAATACAAATCTTTTGAAGTGACCGAGCATGGGTTAGCTGAACGTGCAATTAAAGAATACTGCAACCTGGCTGATGGATTACTTCAAGGTTGCATTCTTCATGGGCTTGCAGCGATAAGAAAGCAAAGCAGAAAAATTCTGACTAAGTTCCATTCCGGATTAGATGCAGCTTTTCTGACTCACCGCGCACTAGGGCTACCGCATGAAGAGGCTTTTGACCACATTTCGCCTTTACTTGTAGCTGAAATAGAAGCCGTCCTTGAAGATAGCCTACCTACCCCGTTGATCAACAACGCGGTTATTAGCAGCTGGTGTAAAGAAATATGGAGGTATTCTGATCATGCATCCAAGTTTGTTCCGAACGGTACCGACCTTCTTGGTTTTGCAAATAAGTTTTGTACAAAGGGGATGGGTATTGCCGATGATTACGCTTCAGGAAACAGTTCTGACCTCGGAAAAACGATTAAAGGCTTGAAAGAACAAGAGCCCAAATGGCCTTCAGTAAACTCGCCAAACTTCAAATCTTTAACATCTTTTCTTAGTACTGATACAAGTGGTGCTGATCTGCGCGAACTTTCAGCGGTCATGAGTCAACGCACATATTACGGAGTTAATCGGCGTCTTACCCTTGGCTCTATTATCCGTGAAACGGATGGAGATAAACGCTTCTTGATTTGCCTTCAGCCTGTTTGCGATAGTGTTCGGTTAAAAAAAGATTCAACTTTTATTTTTTGTTTCTTGGAAGAGGCTAAAGGAGAAAAAGCAACATTTGTAGTGAATGATGAGAAAATTTTTACCGACTTAATCTACAAGCCAGGGATAAAACAAAACTGCATCACCTTAAAATTCAAACCTACTAAAGGTCTCGTTTCTGCAATTAACCTTGTTTTTACAGACACCTCTGACAGCAAGAAATACCAATGGATTGCTCAATTGAAGCCTAAACATGCCCAACGAGCAGCAGAGCAATTTGCCCGAGAACTAAGTCGGATTGGGCTCACTGAATCGGAATGGCTTCGATTAAAGGCGAAATAGTGAAAACAGCAATTGGATCCAGAGAGAGTAAGGATCAAAGTGCTCAGCCAGCATCTATAATGATAACAACAAAACCATCAACGCGAAAAAGCCTAATGATGAGCCGGGTCAGATCAAAAGGAACCGCACCCGAACTTGTCCTTCGATCCGCACTACATTCCATAGGCTTTCGATTTTGCCTGCATCGCAAAGACCTCCCCGGCAAACCAGATATTGTCCTTCCGAAATATAAACGCGTCATTTTCGTACATGGCTGTTTTTGGCATCATCACGAAGGATGCAGCAAATCAAAGATGCCCAAAACAAACGTTGAATTCTGGCAGAATAAAATCACAGCAAATATAAGGCGTGACAAAACAAATCAGGATGATTTGGCAAAATTGGGCTGGCAGGTTCTTGTTGCGTGGGAATGCGACATAAAAAAGAATGTCTTCGAAGTTGTAAAACAAATTTGGAGGAGTCTGAAAGTAAGCAACTTACCACCGAAAGGCGACCGTAGGTTACGCCTTTCTTTTGACTTCCTTGGTGAATTCCGAGGATAAGGAAGAAATATTACTATGAAAAGTATTGATTTATTTGCCGGAGCAGGTGGCCTGTCCTGCGGACTCAAACAGGCAGGTTTCTTCCCACTGTTGGCAAATGAACTTGTCCCGCAATATGCAGAAACTTACCAACTTAATCACCCTGCTACCAAAGTAGTTGTAGGTGATGTTCGTCAAGTATGTGAGATAAATATTAAAACAAGGCTGGGGGTTGGCGACGGTGAAATAGACCTTGTTGCTGGTGGGCCGCCGTGTCAGGGATTTTCTATTAATGCCCCCATACGTAGTCTTGACGATGATCGCAACCATCTGTTCAAGGATTTTCTGCGGGTCGTATCCGCAATTAAACCCAAAGCGGTTTTGCTTGAGAATGTCCCCGGCATTATTTCGATGGGCAAAGGGACCGTAGTTGAACAAATCTACAAAGAACTTCAGGAGATGGGCTATAACGTTAAACACTTAATTTTGTTTGCGGGGCACTACGGTGTACCACAGATGCGCTTCAGAACAGTTTTTATAGGTATACGCGGGAGAAAGGATGCCGTCATATTTCCTGAACCTGAATACAATGCAAGAGCTGTTGCGAACTTTACCGGGGCGCAAGAACTCTGCATGTATGTTCCACCATTATTTGCACTTCATCTGAAACCACCGACAACAGTGTGGGATGCTCTCTCAGACTTGCCGAGTATTGACAACGGACAGACGACGAGCCCAATAGAATACCGATGTACGCCGGAAAATGAGTATCAAAAATATTTGAGATTGGAAGAAAAAGGGCTGTCAGCTCATTATTGCGCTAAAATTGCCGCAATTAATCTTGAAAGACTTACTCATATTCCGCAAGGTGGCAGTTGGAGAGATATACCGATTGAATTGCTTCCGGCAGGCCTCAAGAGAGCACGACGCAGTGACCACACCAAGCGTTACGGGCGTTTGCATCCCGACGCGCTGTGCTCTACTGTTTTGACAAAATGTGACCCTCATTGGGGTAGTTTCTTTCATCCGACGCAGGACCGCGTAATATCGGTTCGTGAAGCGGCTCGGATACAATCATTTCCGGATAGTTACCGTTTCACAGGAAGTATTACACAACAGTACGAGCAAATCGGTAATGCCGTTCCACCACTGCTTGGAAGGGCAATTGGTCTTCAAATCGCAAAGATGCTGGGAGAGAACACATGACAAAACGACCTGCGAACAAAGATCTTGTTGAAGTTTTCGGCTATGAACCAGATGATTTGACACCATCCGTTCGCTCTCTCTGGTCACTCGGAGCCTGCCCATTCATTAATAAGGCTTGTACAAAATCAAACCACGACAATACCGTAATGTACGGAACCTGTAGTGTCACATCACCTTTTGGCCATTGCATCATCTGTCCAAATCGTCTTTATGATAAAAACTACGCAACGCTTAAGCGAGTTTCAGAGAAGGTTTTTGGTAAAGGTACAACCTTTTTGATGTTTGATGAATACATCAAGCGCAGAGATGAAAAAGGTACTTTTATCATTGCACTTGGTCAAAATTCCGGAAAAGAAATCAAGGTAGGGAGAAGCCTTTCAATGGACTGGGTTCTGGCAAAGTTAAAAAATGGCCAGCTACTCGAATACACCGGGATTGAGATTCAAAGCATCGACATAACCGGAAATTACCGCGACGCCTGGTATGCGTATAAGAACCTTAACCCGGATAGCGATGTAGCAATACCAAGCTCGGGACACGGCCTGAATTGGGCAAATGTGCATAAGCGACTCATCCCACAAATAATCAGAAAAGGGAAAGTTTATTCAACATCTTCTCTCGTAAAATCTGGCCTGTTTTTTGTCTTACCTGAGATCGTCTACAAGAAATTTGAGGACATTATCGGAGCAGATATCCCACAAGTATCAAAGCCAGGCTCTAATATTTTGACAATTCATACCTACGAGCTATCAAAACCTGCAGGACACGGAAAGCAGCGCAGTCTGGAGTTTTCACGAGAGATTAGGGTCTCTATGGAAGAGTTTTCACAACGGTTTATATCCGGCCCAAATCTGCCAAGTGGTGAAGAGCTTGATTTTGCTGTTAGAAGAGTGCTTGGTGTTTCGAGTTGACGCCTTGGCGGAGTATTGAGATAAGGGAAATATAAGGAGTACCATTTACCGTGACCGGTACCATAGCTAAAATAAAAATCTTTCTGGAGATGATCAAATTCTCTCACACCATCTTTGCCCTGCCGTTCGCTTTGACCGGCGCACTGCTCGCTGCCGGGGGACTTCCCTCGCTCCGGCAGATATTCTGGATTATCATGGCAATGGTCGGTGCTCGTACGGCGGCCATGGCCATGAATCGCCTGATCGATGCCGGTATCGATGCCCGTAATCCGCGTACCGCCGGGCGAGCTATTCCGGCCGGGCTTATCAGCAGGGGTCTGACGCTGTTCTTTATTATCGCCTCAACAGCGCTGATGTTCTTTTCAGCATATATGCTCAACCCGCTCTGTCTGAAGCTCGCTCCGATCGCCCTCTTTTTTCTTTTACTCTATTCCTACTGCAAACGCTTTACTGCATTGGCTCATGTCGCGCTCGGCATCTGTCTGGCAGCCGCTCCTATCGGTGCCTGGGTGGCGATTCGTGGCACGGTCGAGATGCCGGCTTTGATTTTGGGGAGCATCGTCCTGTTCTGGGTGGCCGGCTTTGACATTCTCTATGCGCTGCAGGATCTGGAGTTTGACCGGGCTGCCGGGCTGCATTCCATCCCGGTGCTGCTGGGGGTGAACGGCTCACTCTGGGCGGCGCGACTGTTTCATCTGATCATGCTGGTCCTGCTCTTCGCCCTGTTCAAGGTACTGGGGCTGGGAACATTTTTTCTGGTGGCTATCCTGGCAGCGGCGGCCATGCTGCTATATGAACACTGGCTCTTGAAAGATGGTGACCTCAATAAGCTGGACGCTGCTTTTTTTAACATGAACGGCTACATCAGTGTTGCCATCCTGCTCTTTACGGCAGCAGATGTTCTGACGAGGTAAACACCATGGAAATCAGGAACATCTTTGTGGCACTGACCGGCGCTTCCGGTTCGATGTATGGACTGCGGCTGGTAGAACAGCTCTGTCTGAGCGGCGTCACGGTTACCTTCTGTGCCAGCTGCAGTGGCACGGATGTCTGCCGCGAGGAGACCGGATTGGACCTGGCAGGTGACCTGGATAAAGCACTGCTGCGCCTGTATGACCATCTGGAAGTTGATTCCGGTATCCGCATGGCACACCCTGATGATCTATTCAGCCCGGCTGCCAGTGGCTCTGCAGCTCCAGACGCCATGATCATTGCCCCTTGCAGCATGGGCACTCTGGCGCGGGTCGCCTGCGGTGTGTCCGGCAATCTGATTGAGCGTAGCGCCGATGTTATGATCAAAGAGCGTCGCCCACTGTTAATGGTCCCGCGTGAAACGCCGCTCTCCGAGATCCATCTGGAGAACATGCTGAAACTGACCCGGATGGGGGTCCGCATGGTGCCGGCCATGCCGGCTTTTTACGCCAAACCGGAGTCGGTGCTGGATCTGGTTGACTTTGTGGTCGGCAAGCTTCTGGATCAGCTCGGCATAGCCAACAACCTCTTCAAGCGCTGGGGTACTGAATAGGTCGTGTCGGGTCCGTACATACCTCACAATATAGCCTCCTATCTCGCCAAACGGGCGGCAGGAGAGCCTTGGGACATTTACGAACCTCCCTCTCGTACCTATTCGGGTGCTGTCGTCATCCCCTCATTAGCTGAAGCAGTCAATCTCCCACAAACATTGGAATCTCTTTCCTGTAACCCGGCTGATCTACGGGATCACTTTTTAATACTGGTCGTGGTCAACCAACGTGCCGACGCCTCAGCGGCTGAAAAAGCAGATAATCGCAAGACTCTGACAACGTTACCGTTCTGGAAATCAACATACCACCTTTCTCATCTGTTCTGGGTCGACGCCGCTTCCAGCGGCCTTGAGCTGCCGCACAAGCAGGGGGTCGGGTTGGCCCGTAAAATCGGCCTCGATCTGGCCCTGACGCAGCTTGACTTTTTCAATGGCGACCCGCTACTGATCTGTCTTGACGCCGATACGCTGGTGCAGCCGGATTATCTGACTGCCATCTGCGCCCACTTTTCCACGACGTCTGTAGGTGGTGCCTGTATACCGTATCGTCATCGCCCGGCCAGCAATCAGGCTGGACAGGTAGCAATTGATCGCTATGAACTCTTTCTACGGACGTATGTTCTAGGTCTGAAGTTGGCCGGCTCGCCATACGCCTTCCATACCGTTGGTAGTGCCATGGCCTGTCGGGCTTCGGCCTACGTGGCTTCGGGCGGCATGAACCGTCGTCAGGCCGGTGAAGATTTTTATTTTTTGCAGCAGGTATTCAAAACATCCGGCGTTGCAGAGCTCTCCGGCACACTTGTACATCCTTCTCCACGCGCATCAGATCGGGTTCCGTTTGGCACCGGACGTTCCGTGGGAGATATGCTTGCTGACGGTCAAGGGCGGCTGCTTTTCTATCAGCCGGTAGTTTTTTCAATTGTCGGGGAGTGGTTGGCGTGTGTACAGGATCATGTTGAAAAAGATGGAATATCGCTCGTGCAGCTAGCTGGCGGGATTAGTCCCGTTCTGCGCGAATTTCTGGAGCAGGCTGCTTTTCCTGCAGCCTGGGATAACCTGCGCCGTCAGAATGCGGATGTGACAAAGTTGCTGCTTGTCTTTCATAGTTGGTTTGACGCGTTTCGCACCATGCGGCTGATTCACGAACTGAGTGACAAAGCGTATCCGCGTATCGCGCCGGAGAAGGCCGTCGCACCGCTGTTTGAGCATGCCGGTCTGGTCAGTGCTGATACTGTTGTCGGGCAGCTTGAGCTACTACGAAGAGTACAGGGGGTGAATACCAAGCAGTACCGGTAAGACGGTAGAAATGTCTTGACATTAAATAAAGATTGCGGCTATACATTTTAAAATTTTTAATTTAATTTTTAATTAAATATAAAACATCAATAATGTGATTAGACTCCGATAATTAGAAGGCGAATAGCTGTAGATCCGAAAATATGGATGGCTGGACTGTTAAAGAGTGTCATTAGCCATTTTATATGGTTTTAAAGCGCTCATTTCATGATAAATGGGCGCTTTTTGTTACCATAAATACGAAAATCGGAAAAACATGCTCCGATCTTTCTAATTCTGAGGCAAAGGAGATGTAAAAATGGGAAAAATGCCAGCTAGAAGTTGGTCTTACAGTTTCGGCACTACGAGGCTCAAACATTCGGCAATAAAATTCTTTCTTCTTCTACCAATATTATTGATGGCTGGATGCGCAGGTACAACAACGTTTACTGCGTATCCTAAAAAAATAAATCCGTACATTACGAGCATTCAGACGCGCGCACCCATTGATTTTACACAATGCTTAATAAGTGAATGTGGAAGCTTGGATAGTATACTCTACAATATGGAGCGTGGACGTGTTGCACATGTAACTGGCGAGCTGAAATATAGTGTTATAGATTTTAAATCTTCCATGGAGAAAATTCAGCAGAATGAAGAAAAAGCGAGGATAAGTGCATCGTCTGTTGGAGCAAATATTGCTGCAACTGCCATAAATGATAATGCTATTCCCTACGAAGGCGACGGGTACGAACGAGTCATGCTACATCATTATCAGGCCCTTAACTACATAAAACAACAGGACCTTGACGCTGCCGGGGTGGAAGTACGCAGAGCAAACGCGGAACAAACGGATGCTCTTAAACGTTTTGAAAGCGATATTGAAAAAGCTCAGAAAGAGGCTGAAGAAAAGAATGTGGAGGCTAGCAACACATCAACAACAGATACCCAATACGCTCAGATGGATGAAGTTGCAGGCAAAGTGAAAAATTCATTCCAAAATGCCTACACCTTTTATTTATCAGGAGTTGTCTACGAACTAAACAGGCAACCTAACGATGCGTACATTGATTACAAAAAAGCCCTAGAAATTTACCCTGAAAATAATTATCTGCAAAAAGATGTTATCAGGCTTGCAGCATCACTGGGAATGCATGAAGATGTCGCTGTGTTAAAAGAGCGATTTAAAATTTTGCCACCCGCTAAAAATTCAACAGAAAAAAATACGGAAGGGGAATTGCTTGTATTCTTTGAGGATGGGTTTGTTCCTCAAAAACAAGAGGTTAAAATTCCAATTCCCGTCCCGCGTGTTGGATTAATGGCAATAGCTTTCCCGATATATCAAGAAAAATGGACTCCACAGAACCCGCTGAATATTTTAGAAAAGAATGTTCAGGTTGGCGTAACTGAGCCAATCTGTGATTTTCGTGCTCTTGCTGTAAAATCATTAAAAGAGAAGATACCTGCGATTACTATTCGTCAAGTTATCCGTGCAGTAGCAAAAGGAACAGCCACGTATGTTGCCAAGGAAAAACTTGGCTTTGCAGGGCAGTTGGCAATGAGTGTCTATAATTATGCGACTGAAAGTGCTGATTTACGCAGCTGGATTACCTTGCCGTCAAATGCCCAAATTTTACGGACTCAAATGCAGCCAGGAACTCATAATCTTACGCTTGCAGCAGCAGGTGTTTTGGAACCGATAAATGTAGCTGTTGAAATTCCTGCTGGCGGTAAGACCATTCTGCACATTATTCGTGCTGGCAACCAATTTTATATGTCCACGACTCCATTTAAGCAGCAGGCCCTTGCGGCACAGCTTTAGGAGAAACTATGCAAAAATATGCCATCACCACTGTTTTAACAACTCTTTATTTATTGACGGTTTCTTTAGGATATGCAGCTGCCGCAGAGGTAATAAGCCCCCCGCTAAGGGCCGCGATATTTGTGCAAAATAGCGCCGGAATCGAGTATAAAAGCCAGATTGACCCGCTAACCAATCAACTGGCAGCCCGTCTCAGTGAGAAAGGCTTCTCAATTATTGATCGACGCGATGTTATAGGCAAATTCAGTGAAAGCCGTGAGACGGATCCAGCCGCGATTAAAGCCGCTAAGGCCTTGGAGCAGCTGGCCAGAGACGGTAAAAGCGATAGTCGACTGGAAGATGCATTAACTGGTGCATCGGCACACCGCATTGCTCGCCAACTGGGAGCAGACTACCTGATAATGGCCACGATAAACTCCATGAGCCGCGAGACTAAGTCGTTTAAGGGGCAGGGAACGGTCTATGGAACAAATAACAGCTCGCATGTCTATACGATCCGGGTTGCCGTCAAGGTGTTGGAAGGCAGTCGGGGTGGGGCGATCTATGGTGATATCGTTGCGGCATCCGAGCGTATAGCACTCGTAGAAAACCTGGAAATTGCAACGGATGATATTTACCCGCGGTTGGTGGATGCCGCTGCGATAAAGGTAGCAGAAAACATCTCAAGCAAAGTTGAGCGGATTGCAAGCGTGAAAGTAGCACCTCCGGAGAAGTCAGTTAAGTTCATCGTTACCAGTAATATCCAGGGGGCTACCGTCGAACTCGATGGAGCAGCGCTTGGTTCGGCCCCGGGAACGTTTTATGCGGAACCCGGAATACATACACTGCGGGTGACAAAAGAATGGCTGACAAACTGGGAACGGACCGTGAATATTTCGGCGAACCAGACGATCAACGTCGGCCTGGAACTCTCTGATGAAGGCATTCAGCGTTATATGACACTTGAACGGTTTAAGGCCGAGGTCAGTATCGCGAAAGAACAGAGCGAGGCTTCTGCGTACGCTACCAAGCAAATTGCCGAAGGGGAGAAGAAGAAACGTTCGCAGAGCTACGAGAGACTCAATGGTGTTCCCACGACCAATGTCATCGTCCGATAACCTCATCAAGAAGCATAGCACCATGTTACACATTATCGAACCATGGAGGAAACTATGAAATTAGTGAAGCTCCTCGGAGTAAGTGCTGTCTGCTTGACTTTTTTGTCAGGAGCACTTATTTCTCAAGCTGCAGAACTCACCCAGGGAACACAGGAAACGATTTTCGTCGGCGAACTGAAGATCCAGTCTTCGGTTGCCGAACAGGCCCAGCAACGTGGAAAATTGCTTGAATTGAAACGCGCCATGCAAACCTTGGACAGCCAATTTACAAACGCGCTCAGCGCAACACGTGTTTTTCAGCTGGTTGAGCGGAAACGTAAGGGTGATGTTGAGCTGGAGCAAGGATTCGCAGGCGTCGCAGTCGACCCTAACGATAAAAATGCAGCCCAGGCCGGAAAAATGGCTGGAGCTAAATTCGCGTTTCTTCCGCAGATCGACGGATTTGAAGATAATACGGAGCGTGTCGAGCAGACAGCCATCGGGCGCTCGTCAATCGAACGTAAGCTGTACATCTCGGCAGTCGTTCAAGTCGTTGATACCACGACAGGAAAATTGCTGCCAGATGCTCCAAGCGTCAGCGTTACCAAGGAAGAGGTCATTAGCGCCCGCTCTGGCCAGGCCCAGACAAGCGATGCATTGCTCGTAGAATTGGTGAAGGAGGCCGCCCAAAAGCTATCGCAAGAGCTTGTTGCTCAGCTGCGCCCGGCCAAGATACTCGCCGTTACCGGTCGCCAGATTACGATCAACCGCGGGACTGAAGCAGGTTTTCAGATTGGAGATCAGGTCGAGATCTTCGCCTCACGTAACGTAAAGGATGAGGATACCGGAGAAACTTTCCGGGAGGAACTGGCCGTCGGTACAGCTAAAATTATCCGCTCCGACAAAAAGCAGAGTGCGGCCAACATCGGCGGTGAGAACCTTGGAATCGCAAAAGGTTGCATCGTCAAACCGGTACGCAAAGTAGCCAGCAACACCGATTCGGGATCTATTGATGAGACTCCGGGATCTAATGACAAACCGGTTACATGGTAATCTAAGTCATACGTACAACTAATCCTGTTTCTGTAGCACGTACTTTTGCACACACATATATGGAGACCTTATGCGGACCTTACAATCAGTAACAATCCTTCTCGCGGTCGGGATTCTTGGTATGCACCTCGCGGGCTGTGCCACCACCAGCGGCATTGAAGCTTCAGGCAAAGTTGTCCAAACAGAGTCAGGTCATGAACTCGACAAATCGATCGTAATAAATAACCGTTCACTTTCGAATGATCTTGAAATCACCAATATTCGTAGCGTATTTGTCGGGAACCTGCTGAAGGCACAAGTTTCTATTCGTTCTACAAGCCGTGATACGTTCCCGATTCAGTATAAGTTCGAATGGTTCGACGCTCAAGGATTCGAGATAAACGCAAATCAGGCCTGGAAGCCTTTTCTCGTCTTTGGAAAAGAGACCAAGACGATTCAAGGCGTTGCTCCTGACCAGCGAGCAAAAGAATTTAAAATCAAAATAAGAGATCCAGAATCAGAATAACCCTGACAGACTTCATACACGGATGGTGCAACACCATACCGCTCACAAAAAAAGCGAGGTAATACATGAACAACATCAGTCTCAAGATAATGTGTGCCGGTTCAGTCGTAGTAGCAATGCTTGCCGGTTGCGCCACAGTCCCTAACGTTCAATACGGTGATGCCGGTTCAGCAAAACCAATCAGCACCGAGTTCGGTTCCTCCGATTTACAGCAAATAGCCGAGTCTATGGTCGACTCTCTGGTAACCTTCCCACCGATTGTTGAAATAACAGCACAGAAACGCCCCATAATTTCCGTAGACCGGGTTAAAAATAAAACTATGCAGCACATTGACACCGAGTCGATTACCGACACGCTCCGCACAAAACTGATCAAATCGGGAAAATTCCGGTTTATCGACAGGACAACTGACGCAGCAGCTATCGACGAAATCAAAACACAGCAGGACAGCGGTCTGGTCGATCGTAAAAAAGCCGTCAACTTTGGTTCGCAAGCCGGCGCCGATTTTATTCTGACTTCAAATTTTTCGGAAATTCGCCAGAAGGCCGGTAGCGTAACCGACGTCTATTACAAATTTACGATGAATCTTAAAAATTTGAGGACCGGTGTCCTTGAATGGTCTGATGAGAAAGAAATTCGTAAGGTTTTTAATAAACCACTTTTTGGTGGCTAATCCTCACACAGAACGATGTAAGGAGAATACTCCATGAAAAAACTAATCATATGCAGCGGATTTCTACTGCTCAGCGTGCTGAGTACTAAGCTTGCCCAAGCTACAGATGTCAGGCCATATTTCGAGGCCCATGCAGGAGCGCTTATCAGCGATGACAGTACCATGGCTGCCAGCAAGGTTTCGTTTGATCCGGGACTTGTGGCTGGTGGGGCCATCGGTCTTGATTTTGAGCTACTCCGAATTGAAGCCAATGTAGATTATCGGCGTGCCGATATCTCTAAGTTTGCTTCAAACAGCGTCAATGGTGATCTACAACTTTTGAGCTATATGGTTAATGCTCACCTGGTCGCCCCATTGCAGTCTCCTGTAAAACCGTATATTCTTGGTGGTGCTGGCTTTGCAACCGCTTTTATTAGCGACTTTGCCGCCTCACCCAGCAGCAAACAGAGTAATTCAAGGTTTGCGTATGAGTTGGGGGCTGGAATTGGATATGACATCAAAAGAAACGTAACACTGGATATGAACTACCGTTATTTTGGGGTGTCTGCTTTTGATTTTAAGGGGACAAAGTTTAGTTATTCCGCGAACAATGTCCTTTTTGGAGTGAGGTATTCTTACTGACGTAACACGTTTAATGAGACATTATATCTAATCCTTGCTGTTAAAAAGCCCACCATTTTAATTAAAAAGGTGGGCTTTTTGTACTTAATTTTATATCAAAGATGGATCTTTCACGTACTCAGATGGTTTAGTCTCAGGGTGTAATATGAATAATCGTTTAAAAACTGGGTGTTGAACTTTGCTCTGCGCATATTATTTCTTGGCTTTTGACTCTTTCACCTTGACCATATCCTTGCCACAGCCGCATTTACCGCCTTTCTGACTTACAGAACCACAGTTGCAACCATCGCCACAGCCACAGCCGAATTTGCCTTGCAGCGGTGCAGAGATTTCCTTGCCGTCAACGGAGTAGAATACCTTCCCTTTTTCGACCTTGCTGACGGTGGCTTTCACCATATCTTTACCGCAGCCGCATTTGCCCTCTTTTGTTGCGAGACTTCCACATGGGCATCCATCGCCGCAACCACAGACATAGATGCTGGCACCAGCTTTTGTTTCAAACTTACCGACTGTTCCCTTGTCGGCAAACGCAAAACTGACAGCAGCAAATACGAACAACAGAGAAACAACGAGCAGAACAGATTTTTTCATGATAAAGCCTCCTTGTGATATGTTTGCGGGTTATCTTACAAGGAAAATTGTCGTTGTCAAGCTTCATGAATCCGAAGCTACTATTGAAAGGGCTCTCTTTCTCTGTATAAACGCCTTCACGCCCAGCGACAGAAAAAACAGGGTCGCCAGTCCGGCCACAATTAGCGGTGCAGTGGGCAGATCCAGCAGATGGGAAACGGCAATGCCGCCGCTGCTGACAAGGGTTCCCGCAATCCAGCCGGTTATCAGAATTTTACCGCTGCTGCGGAAGAAAAGCCGGCCCAAAAGAGCTGGTACTACCAGAAATGAAAAAACTTGCAGAATACCGGCCATCATGACCGACTTGACCAATACCAGCGCGAAGCTGGCAAAGAAGAGAAACTCAACCCACAACGGCCCCTGCCCCTCAAATGTCAGAGCATGAAAGCGCTTCCGCAGAAACCAGTGCAGCAGACCGACCGCAGCATACAACAGGGCGGTCGGTATCAGTGTTTCCGGCGTTACCCAGAGGATATTGCCGTTCAGAATGGACTTGAATTCCTCCATGCCGTGCGCAGTGCGATCCAGTATCAGCGTGCAGACGGCAAACGAAAAAATGTAGAGTACTCCTATAAAGGCCTCGACGTTGACATGGCGCGCCACCCGACGGGTGAAGGTCATGATCAGTGCCCCGCCGAGAGCAAACAGCACCGCCAGTGACATACGGTCGCTGCCGGTCAGCATCGAAAGTGCGATGCCGATGCTGATGAACTGGGCCAGCGCCAGATCAACGAAAATAATGCCCCGCTCCAGAATATGAACTCCGAACCAGGTATGGATCAGAATCAAAAGCAGACAGGCTCCAAAGGGCCAGATCAGAAATGACAGAGTTTCCATCTATTTCTCCAAGGCCATGATGACACTATCCATCAACGAGAACCAATCCGTGCTGCCGGCAGCCCCGACATCATGCGGAACGATGATTGTTTTGACACCGGTTTTAGAAGATACGAAGTGCGAAACCTTTTGATCGTGATATGACGTGCTCAAAATGGCGACCGGTTTCTGTTGTGAAATACGGGCAATCAACGACTGAACATGGGCACTGCCGGGCGGGATGCCCGGCTTGTCTTCCAGATATCCGACAATTTTGAAACCGAATTCTGCAGCCAGGTATTCAAAAAATTTGTGCTGCGCCACAAACAGTTTTCCTTTCAGTTTGCGTCCCAGCCACTCCTTCATTTTCTGATCAATCTGAGCGCTGAAATGTGCAGCATTGTTGCGATAGAAGCCGGCGTTGGCCTGATCGACCTGAGCCAAACGTTCGGCCATAGCGAACGCCACCTTCTTCATAGTGGCCGGAGAAAGATGGTAATGCGGATTTCCCAGCGGGTGGACGTCACCGTTTTCACGACCGGCTGAGATCGGAATTTCTAACGGAGTCACGTACGAGGAACAATTAAAGTTACCGATAGCACCGGGATTAATGGTTGGGTTCTTGGATGATTCCATCAGAATCGGCAAGTAGCCGATTTCCAGATCGAGGCCGATGTACATCAGGACGTCGGCCCGCCGGGCGGCGGCAATCATTGAGGGTTTGGCTTCGATACTGTGCGGGTCCTGGGATATCTTGACCAGCGTCGTGACAGAAACCTTGTCCTTGCCGATTTCGTGAGCCAGGCTGCCGATCCAGGGGAGAGTTGCCACCACCTTGACAGTGGCATGGGCCGGGCTTGATAACAGGGACAGAGCAATAAATGTGACTATGATTCGTATCATAAAAGTTCCTCCTAAAATGGATGCGCGCCGTGGGCGCCGATGCTGAAGGTGAGTTGCAGGATGCCTTCGTTGTTGACCCGGCCATTGCGGTCAGAACGGTCGTGGTTGAATTGGGCGCGGATGCGGCTGAATTCGGTGAAGTTGTATTCCGTCATGGCGCTCATCCGCCATGGTTGACTGCCGAATGAGCGCCCGCTACCGGCCCGCTCGAAGGTGTTCGCGAAAATTTCCATCCGGTCATAGCGGGCACCGACTCCAAAACGGTCACGGTGATAGACCGCCTGCAGGTAGGCGCCATCCTGGTGCCGCGTGAGGGACTCATGCTGTATCGCCGTTCCGCTCGTGTCGATATCAGTGAGATCCCCCTGCTGATCCAGATACAGATATTCACCCTGCAGGGTTAGTTTATGATGTCCCGAACTCCATTTCCAGAGCGCTTCCATGCCGTAGAGAGTGCTGCTGCCGCGCATGTCAAAACTGTTACCAGTCGCGTCATCGATCGGCAGAATGCCACTGCTTCTGGTTTTTCCGAACATCATCCAGGGTGAAAGATACAGGCTTGCGTCATCAGAGGTGTCAAACGAAAGCCGTGCGAATGCGGTAAAGGCGTGCGGTCCCCAGTTGCCGTCATCCCCAAACAGTAGCGGGTTGTCACCTTGCAACGCCTCGAATCCGAGCAGGGTATAGAACGGCAGCGACGGCATCCAGGTCAGCTGGAGACCATTCTCCCCCCCCAGCGCTTCCGGTCCGAGAAAGGAACGATAGGCCAGCGGCAGCTCGGCGAAATCCCAGGCATGCGGATGCTGACCATTCAGACGGCTGGCGTTACTCTTGAAACGCCCGCCTTTGAGTTGCAGACCGGCCGGAAGATCAGTCGTGACAACATAGGCTTCTTCCAGGGTGGCACCATCACTGGTTACCGGAATATTAGTGTAGAGGTTGAAGTAGGGATCAACCGGAGCAAAGATCAATAGTTCGGCAGCATCCACATTAAAACCGTTACGCAGACCGAGTCCTTCAGCAGTGTAGCCGGGTACACCGCGACCTTCCAGTTGGCTGTTTTTGAGGTTGGATACATACCCCTTGGCATCCAGAATGACTGAAATGTAGGGATTGCTCATCAGGGAACCACCGAAAAATCCGGATTTTTTTGATGAATTGTCAACTATCGGAATCGCTTCAGTAGATGTTCCGGCTTTGATCTGCTGTTTCATTTCATCGATTATTTTCTGCTGGTTAGTGATAGTTTCTGCCTGACGCGAAACTTCCGCGTCCAATTTTTGTAAACGTGATTCAAAGTCGTCCGCCAGGGCAGACAACGGCAACAGTGCAACCCCGAGCAGGGCCGCAAGCATGGACGTGCGCATGCACTCCTCCTGTGTCGCGTAAAACGCGATGTAGTATGAACGTGTGTGATGTGGTGTGTTTAGTTCAAATTGTCAGGAGCGGGTCAGGCGGGTGGTGCACGGCTGTTGCAGGTGATGATGGTGGTTGAGTGAAAGCGGAGTGTGTAGGGGAGGAAATGGCTGGATACGGCACTCCGCAGCGGTGGAGTATATGTCGCAGTGCCGATGATGCATGCTGTCTGATGGTGGGCGACAGCACAGATGGAGCAGTCACTATGAGTCAGTACATCTTCGTGGTGATGGAAACTGCCCAGCAGCAGGGCAACTATCATCACACCGGCGAGAGCAAGAGCGGTAACGCGCTTCATGTCACCGGAAAACCGTGTGATAGTATTGTATGTGGAAGGGAATCTGAATTTCATCGGGGGGTACTATGGCCCAACACGCGCGCAGATGTCAAACAGGATTACCGTGTGTCTACCACTCAATCAGGTAATCAGCTATATCCGAAGAGGTGTTTCTCCGGCCCAGTTCGCTGATTTCCGGAAGAATTACCCTGTAGTTCAGATCCTTACCGTTAAAGAGACGATCGGGTATGCCGTGTTTGACCGCGTGCCAGGTTCCGGCCAGTGCTACGAGTTTTTTACCGGGATTGTTTTTGCGGTAGGTTGCGATACTCATGGCCATGCCGCTGTTGCGTACGGCCTGGGCCTCACAGAAATAGGTGAAGAGCTGCCCCTTTGCCTCATGCTTGAAAACCCCCTCGAATGTTTTTTTAAGAAATTCGGTTTGCGGTTTGTTGATGTCGCAGGTGACCCCGAACGGGAGATTTTTGCGCTCATCAGCGCTGAGTGAGGCAAAGCCGTTACGTGCAACCTTGAAGACGATCCCTTTCGGGACGTTGAGAGCAACCATCGGAATGCGATTGTCCCTGGCGAACATGAATAACTCCCGGTAGAGGGACCAATCGTAGGACCAGTTTTTGGCATAGATCTCTTTGAAGCTCTGTTCCGGTATCTTGCCCGCCGTCCAATCGTCCAGCTGCTTCTGATAGTCGGTTTGAAACATTTCCAGCCCGATTGCCAGGGGAGTCTTTTTTGCCTGGAACGAGCGGATGACCTCAAGCTGCAATTCATGATGTATTTTGCTGTCATGGGTATCTGCGATCAGCACGACATCTGCGCTCTGTACATCAGTTACCATCTGTTCAAAACTGACAGCCTGCCGGTCACTCAGGCGTATGATCTCTCCGGCGGCATGCGCAGGAGCTGTTACTGCGATGCAACAGATGATCATCAGGATATGCTGTACTGTTTTGAGCATGTGGGGCCCCTTTTTCTACCTGAAGAATCGTGTCGAAACCGGGGAACCATAGCAAATATTCACGCGCTAGTAAAATTATTCGCGTCACGGCATGACAAAATTGGTATGGTGTGAGCCGTTTGACAGATTCGGGAGGTGTCATGTAATGCGCGTACTTTTAATTATGACGATACTGTTCTCTGCTTATTGTCCGGCTTACGGTGCCGCGACCGGTCTGCAGGAACCAGCTGTCCTGAACCAGGAAATCGAGGTTGCGCTTATGCCATCGGAACATCTCCTGATTGGTACAAGTACCATCATGTTAGCTTCCGGCAGACAGGGCGTTGTTCTGAGGCTTTCCCCGGCAGCAGAGATTGAATCGGTAACGGTTGCCGGCTCAAAGTTCCCGTTCTCATTTTCTAATGGGAATCTCTCTCTGGATATTCCTGCAACAGCTGAACAAAGAATGGTTTCTGTTGTTGTAGCGTATCGAGCGATATTTAACGACCAGCTACCGCAACAATCCGCCAGCAGTGAAGACCCGACCTATGGGGTACATGGTGCCATCACCATCCAGGGTACGTTTCTCGAAGAAGCGGCCGGGTGGTATCCTGCACCGTCGTCACTGCCGCAAAAACGCTCGGTCCGGATCACCGCGCCGGCCGGTACGGAGGCGATAACATTCGGCAGAAGAGTTGCTAGAAGTACGAAGGACTCGGTCTCTACCTCTTCCTGGGAGGAGGACCGGCCGGTTGGCGGACTTACACTGTGCGCCGGTCCATACCGGATCGATGAGCGACGGGTGGCCGGGGTTGATCTGTACAGTTACTTTTACCCGGAGAATGCGGCTCTGTCGGCGCGCTACCTGGATGCTGCCGCACGCTATCTCACATTTTTTCGCGATCTGTTCGGTCCCTATCCCTTCGAGAAGTTTGCCGTTGTAGAGAATTTTTTTCCGACCGGTTACGGATTTCCCTCATTCACTCTGCTGGGCAGCGCAATCATCCGGCTGCCATTCATCATAGATACCAGTTTTCCACACGAGATTGCCCACTCCTGGTGGGGCAACGCCATTCAGGTTGATCAGAGCGAAGGAAACTGGGCCGAAGGGCTGGTAACCTATCTGGCTGACTATCTGCTCAAAGAGCGTCGTTCAGCTGCGGAGGGGCGTGAATATCGGCTGCAGCTGCTCTCCGATTTCGCAACGCTCGTGGCAGCGGATACCGATTTTCCTCTTTCCGGTTTTGTCAGCCGTGTAGATCCGGCTTCGCGGAGTGTCGGTTACGGCAAGAGTGCCATGCTGTTTCATATGATCCGCAGAGAAATCGGCGAGCGCGCCTTCTTTGGCGCACTGCGGGAAATCTACTCGGAACGGCGCTACCGTTCTGCAACCTGGAGCGACTTCACTCGCGCATTTTCGCGCAGTTCCGGTCGGGACCTGTCACCGTTTATGAAACAGTGGCTTTCCCGACCGGGCGGCCCACGTGTCGCTCTCTCGAACGTGAAGCGCAGTCGTGAAGGTGAGGGGTGGACGGTTTCGGGTACGGTTGTCCAGTCTGCTCCGTTGTATGAACTGCAGCTGCCGCTCCGGCTGGAGACGGAAGGCGCGTTGCTTAATAAAATTGTTTCGGTCACTCAGGCGTCGACTTCATTTACGTTCATGAGTCCCACAGAACCGAAGCATCTGCTGCTCGATTCTGATGCAGATACGTTCCGTCTGCTGGATGCGGGTGAGATACCGGCAACCGTAAATAGCATTAAGGGTTCAAAGCAGCTGCTGGCCGTTATTACCGGCGATTGCCGGGCCAGGGAGGGGGTCTTCAGGCGACTTCTGGATTCACTGGGGAAGGGTGCGTCACGTGTTATCAGAGAGGATGAACTTGATGAAGAAGGTCGCGGCAAAAATGATCTGATCTTCTGCGGGATTCCGAAACAACGGTCGCTGCTACCACCGCTTCCCTCCGGAATCAACGTGCGCAGCAACGGATTTACGCTGAACGAAGAGGGAGTACAACTTCCGGACGGCCTGCTGTTTCTGGTACTGCCGTCCAGTACACCTGCTGGGCGGATTACGGCTCTTTTTCAGCCGCTTTCAGAAGCGGCTGCAGAAAAGTATGTATCAAAAATTACGCATTACGGTAAATATGGTTCGCTGGTTTTTACAGGGGGAGCCATTCGTCACAAGGGGACTATTCCAGTATCTGCCGGGGGGAGTCGCGTCGATTTTTGAAGCGCCGCAGTGTCAGGACGCCGGTCGTGTCGCGCTGATAGTGGTGATAGAGACAGCCATATCACCGCCCGGCTTGCGGACGGTGACTTCATCGTCAACCTTTTTGTGCAAAAGTGCCTGGCCGACCGGTGAGTCGATGCTGATCCGGCCGATACTGACGTCTATTTCGTCCGGTCCGACCAGCTGATAGCAGCGCTCATCTCCGCTTTCCTCTTCATAGGTGACCCAGCAGCCGAATGAAGCCGTTGTCGGTACTGCAGGGGCAGAGGCTGTTTTTAGCACCTTCAGTCTCGAACCGAGATGTTTGAGCTGGCGATCAATCTCGCGCAAGCGTTTTTTGCCATAGATATATTCGGCATTCTCCGAACGATCACCTTCGGCAGCGGCGTCCGAGACTCCGGCTACAACCTTGGGACGTTCCACCTTCCAGAGATAGTCATACTCTTCACACAGCTTTTTCAGCCCTTCAGCAGAAATCAGATTGGTCATGCAATTACTCCGTTAAACGAGACAAAAACAGCCCGCAGGTGCGGGCTGTTAAGGGGTACAAATAAAAGGAAAAATTATTTTGCGACGTCAAGTAGTTCCACATCAAACAGCAATGTGGCATTGGGTGGTATAACCCCGCCGGCACCGCTTGTTCCGTAGCCGAGTTTGGCAGGGATGATCAATTTACGTTTGCCACCGACTTTCATTGACATGACACCTTCATCCCAGCCCTGGATAACCTGGCCAACTCCGATCGTAAAGGAAAAGGGCTCTTTGCGATCAACCGAACTATCGAACTTTTTACCATCCTCCAGAGTCCCGGTATAATGTACCTTGACCTGTTTACCAGCTGTCGGTGAGGCTCCCTTGCCGACCGCAGTATCGGTGTATTTGAGACCTGATGCCGTAGTGACCGTTTTCGTAGTGCTCTTTTTTTCATCCTTGGCCGCAATAGCCGGAGCCGCAATCGCAATGGCCAGTACAGCGGATACAACCAGTTTCATGAAACGTTTCATTCTTGTAAACCTCCTCGTTTGATTAGTGGGTGATGCTGCCGGTCACCATAGTAGTTTTCAGTTGCTCTGGCAACAGAGTATTTACGTTATCTACCGTTACGCCCGAGACAGAAAGCGACCGTCGCGGGTATCGACCTTCACTTTTTCGCCCGCTTCAAGATAGGGGGGCACCCGGATTTTCAAGCCGGTTTCGAGAATCGCTTCTTTTGTTTCGGCAGTTGCCGTAGCGTTTTTCATGACCGGCGGCGTTTCTGTGACCGTCAGTTCAACCGTCATCGGCAGATCAACATTGACCATACGTCCTTCGAAGAGTCCCAGCACAACCTCGAAGCCATCCAGCAGATAGAGCGACAGTGGCTCAAACTCTTCAGAAGGCATCTCGAACTGTTCATAGTTTTCAAGGTCCATGAAAACTCCGTTGCCGCCATCGGCATACAGAAACTGTCCCTTGTGGCGTTCGAAATCAGCCTCATCAACCTTGTCGCCGGAGCGGAAGGTTCTGTCCAGAACCTGACCGGTAATCAGGTTGCGATAGCGGGTTTTTACCATGGTATTGGCACCGCGCGCGGTGGGGGATTGAGTGGTTACATCGGTGATCAGGCAGGGTGCGCCATCCAACTGGATGACGAGCCCTTTTTTGAAATCAGACGTAGAAAACATGGGTAGTTCTTCTCCTTGGTAATTGAAGTTATAACAACAAGCATTATTTTCGGCGATAGTCGGCTGTCGGCCAGAAAGGGATGCCGCCGCGCGGGGTAAATTCGCCCCGCACCGTCAGGCAGACCGGATCGAGCAGTTTCACCAGATCGTTGCAGATGCGGTTGACCCCCGCTTCGTGGAATTCGCCATGCATGCGGAATGAGCCGAGGTATAATTTAAGGCTCTTGCTCTCGACGCAGAGCTGATCGGGCTGATAGTCGATAATGATCTTTCCGAAATCGGGTTGGCCGGTCATTGGACAGAGACAGGTAAACTCGGGGCACTCAATGTGTAACGTACCGACACAACCGGACGGATTACGCTCTTTCTGCGCAAAAGGGCTCGGAAAAGCCTCCAGCAGTGCCGCATCCGGTTTGTCATAGCTATAGCCGGTGGCACCGGAACCAAGCGATTTCAACTGTTCATGAAGTTCCATGTATTTTCATCCCTGATACGTAGTGAAAAGCGTGACAGCATAGCAATGATGCGTCCGGCAATCAATTTATTTTTCACATATTGTATTTCAAAACGGGGGACAACAGAATACATCGTGGCGCATCGCTCAAATCTATGGCATACTGCCCAGCCGCACTTTATACAACCGGATTTACGAAAGGATATACAGAACAGATGGGAGTTTACGCAAATACTGTCAGCATTACACAATTTACCATCAGCGGTGACCTGCCGAAGAGTGATCAGTTTGAATGGTTTTCCAAAAAACTGTCCGACCGGGGCTTTCAATCAATCGAAAACTCAACCGAAGAGGCTTCGGAAGGGTGGTGCCTCGTTGATCGCCCCGATGATTCATCCTTCGAGTCTCCTTCCGATTTCTGGCGCGACAATTACCTGGTTTTTTCATTACGACGCGATCAGCGCTCCGTTCCGGCTGCCGTACTGAAATCGCACACCGCTCGTGAAGAGGGTGCTTTTCTGGTCCAGAATCCCAACCTGCGGCGTACCCCCAAGCACAAACGCGACGAAATCAAGGAACAGGTTCAGATGCGGCTGCTGACCAGGTGTCTGCCGGTTCCGTCAATGGTTGACATCGTCTGGGATCTGAAAAAACACACCGTGACACTTTTTTCTCTCGGCACCAAGGTGGTCGATCGCTTTGAAGATATCTTCCGTAAAACCTTCGAGGGTTTCAGTCCGGTTATCATTCATCCGCTGGCACGTGGGCGCATGCTGCTCCAGGGTGAGCAGTTGGACAAGCTCGAAGCGCTCAATCAGGCCGGTTCTGATGCCGTTGTGGCGCTGATCCGCGACAATCAGTGGCTGGGATGGGAATTCATGCTCTGGCTGCTGCAGCGCGGCGTTAATGGTGAGGGGGAGTGCAAAATTTGTCAGCCGGGGCACTTTGCCGCCGATGAGTCTTTCGCGGCCTGGATTGACGACAAGATCCAGTTTCAAGGCGGGGGAGAAGAGGGTGGCATTCAGAAAGTGACCGTCTCCGGTTCCCAGGACAGCTATTTGGAGGCAATCTCGGCCCTCAAAGGGGGCAAGCGCATCACCAGTGCTACGCTCTTCATGGAAAAGGATGAGAATCCCTGGAAGCTGACTCTGAAGGGGGATACCTTCGGACTTGCTGCACTGAAATGTCCGCAGGTGCGGGTTGAAAAAGATGCCACTGTTGATCAGATGAGTGAACGCGAAGCGGTGTTTTACGAGCGGATGTTTCTGCTGGAGCAGGGACTGCAGCTTTTCGACAGCCTGTTTACCGCATTTTTACAGGAACGGATCAGTCCGGCCTGGAATGATCGTCTGCTGGCCGTACAGGCCTGGGTGGAAGGGAAAGAAATAACACCATGAAATTTATTGATGAAGTAACCCTATTTGCCTCTTCCGGACATGGTGGAGCCGGCTGTGTCGCCTTCCGGCATGAAAAGTTTATTGAATTCGGCGGTCCCAGCGGCGGTGACGGCGGCAAAGGTGGTGATGTAATCTTTGCAGCCACCACGGCACTCTCGACGCTCCTGGAGTTGCGGCATCGCCCGCATCAGAAGGCTGAAAACGGTCATAACGGCATGGGTAAAAACAGGCATGGCGCCGGTGGTGATGATCTGGTGATTGAAGTTCCGGTTGGCACCGTTATCAAGGAGGCCGAACATGGCGATGTGCTGGCCGACCTGACCGAAGCGGGGCAACGCGTGGTCCTGCTTAAAGGGGGGCGAGGAGGGCAGGGCAATGCCCGCTTTGCGACCGCCAACAATAAAGCGCCCAAGTTTGCACAGCCTGGTGAAGAACAGCAGGAGTGCAAGCTGCGCCTGGAGCTGAAGCTGATGGCTGATGTCGGGCTATTGGGGCTTCCCAATGCTGGAAAATCCTCGCTGATCAGCAAGGTCTCGGCTGCCCGGCCAAAGATTGCCGATTATCCCTTTACGACTATGGTTCCTTCGCTGGGAGTTGTACCGTATAAAAACTATCGCTCTTTTGTGATGGCTGATATTCCGGGCATTATCGAAGGTGCCCACGATGGTGCCGGGTTGGGACTCCGTTTTCTGAAACATCTGGAGCGTTCCGGAATCCTGCTGCATCTGGTTGACATCTCGTGGATGCCGGAGCGGGACCCGCTGGCCGAGTATGAATCGATCTGCCGCGAGATCAGTCTGTTCAGCCCTGAGCTGGCCGCCAAGGAACAGGTGGTCGTGATAACAAAAATGGATCTGCCGCAGACGCGCACAGAGCTTCCTGCCATACGAGCCTGGTTCGAGGAGCGTGGTCTGATGGTCTTTCCGATTTCTGCGGCTACCGGCGAAGGTGTCGAGACGCTGCTGGATGAAATTGCCCGCCGTTTGTGGGGTACGGCAGAAAAGGTTTCGTGATGCGTAAGGAACTACTCTCAGCGGTAAAACGTATCGTCATCAAGATCGGCAGCCGTGTGTTGACCGACCCGGACGGTGCCCTGGATATGGAAATAATCGGCGGTATTTGCAGCGAGATTGCGATCCTGCGTCAGCAGGGTCTGCAGGTAGTCGTGGTTTCGTCCGGTGCCATAGCCGCCGGTCGCAGTGAACTTGGTTTGAACGAAAAACCGAGGACAATTCCGCACAAACAGGCTGCAGCGGCCGTCGGCCAGACCCGCTTGATGCGGGCTTACGAGCAGGCTCTGGAGCCGCATTCCATCAAGGCGGCCCAGGTCCTGTTGACCAGTGAAGATCTCGGCAGCCGCCAGCGTTTTCTGAATGCCCGGGCCACACTGGACGCTCTGCTCGGGTTCGGCATAGTGCCGATCATCAATGAGAACGATACGGTCGTCGTGGATGAGATCAAGTTCGGCGACAACGATAATCTTTCAGCGTTGGTAACCAATGTGGCAGAAGCGGGTCTGTTACTGATACTGACCGATATTGAAGGTTTTTACAGTGCCGATCCACATACGGATCCGACTGCCCGGTTGATTCCGCTGGTAACCAGTGTCACACGTGAGGTGGAGCGTGCGGCTGGTGGTTCCGGCTCGACTGTCGGTACCGGCGGTATGGCCACCAAAGTTGCGGCGGCCAAGAAGGCCGGTAAAAACGGCGTTGCCACCATTATGGTCTGCGGAAAAAAACAGGGCGTCATGACTGCGGCCATGCGCGGAGACGAGGTTGGTACACTGTTTCTGCCGTCGGGTGAGGCGGTCAATCGGCGCAAACACTGGATTGCCTATACACTGAAGCCTGCCGGCAGGATTGTTGTGGATGATGGCGCGCGAAATGTGGTGCTGAAAAAGGGTACCAGTCTGCTACCTTCGGGTGTTGTGCGGGTGGAGGGACGTTTTGAGCGGGGTGCCAGTGTGCGCATTTGCGGGAACGACGGCATTGAGTTTGCCCGTGGGTTGTCCGACTATTCAAGTGCCGAAATTACCCGTATCGCCGGTTGTAAGAGTTCAGAAATCGAAGAGAGGCTGGGGTTCCATTACGGTGATGTCGTGATTCATCGCGACAATCTGGTGTTAGTATAACGAGACAATGCAGCCATTTGCATAGCTGATAACCATTTGCCGTGTCCGGTTTGTGATGGCGCTTGCTGGACCCGTTTGTTTCTGTCAGGCGGCTTCATGTGCGAGGGCGAAATTCTTACCAAACTTTTGTTAAAGCTTAAACTGATGTACAAGCCTGAGCAGTTCCTCGGCATTGCCGGTCAGTTGAATGGCTGCTTTGGCGGACTCTTTGGCTCCTTGGGATGTTGTTTGTACCACGCCTGTGATCTGATGCATATTTTGTGATATTTCACTGGTGGTAGCAGTCTGCTCTTCAGCTGCGGTAGCAATCTGGTTGATTTGGATGGCGACGTCATTAATCCGCTGCAGGATATCCTGAAGTGCCTGACCGGATTTTGCTGCTTCGAGGGTTCCGTTTTCGACCTGCTGAACTCCCTGTTCCATTGCTGCGACAGCACCCCTGGTTTCGGTCTGGATAGCCGTTATCATTGTGCCTATTTCATGGGTAGCCCGTGTGGTTCTCACCGCTAACGCTCGTACTTCATCAGCGACGACCGCAAATCCTCTCCCCTGTTCACCCGCGCGAGCTGCTTCGATAGCAGCATTAAGAGCCAGCAGATTGGTCTGATCAGCAATCTCCTCAATTGTGCCAATGATAGCACCGATCTGGTCAGACCGTACTCCCAGACTTTCGACAGTCTGGGCCGATTCCTTAACTTTATCAGCAATCTGACTCATGACTTGTACCGTTTTATCAACTACTCCTGCACCGCTTTGCGCCGCTTGTGTGGCTCTCTGCGCGCCTTCAGCAGCCATCTGACAGCTCTGGGCTATGTCTCCTGACGTCGCGGACATTTCCTCGCCTGCAGTAGCAACAGAGGCAGACTGAACAGCGACCTCTTCAGATCCGCTGGCGATCTGTTCCGCAATTGAATTGACTTTTGCGGCGGAGGCGGAAACCTCATTGGATGCTATGCCGATTTTGGCAAGCAGGGTTTTGAGAGAGAGCGCCATACGCTGGATTCCTTGCGATAATTGCACCACCTCGTCGGCTGATTTCAGAAGCTTCAGGGCTTCATTTTGCGAGACGTTTCTGAAGTCACCCGATGCAAGTAACTCCGTTTCTAAAACCGCATTCCGCAAAGGGTCGGTAATCCAGCGCTTGACCAGGAAAACAAATATAAGCACAAGCAGAATAACAACGATAAGTGTTGCTCCAATCATGGCATTGCGCAGCATCTTTGCTTCAGCATTCAATTCATCCAGATAGGAACCGCCGGCAATCATCCAGTTCCATTCTTTGAAGTGTTGATAGGCAACAATTTTTACCCGTTGATTTGTTTCGTTTAATTCCTTATTTATCCAGGGATACCGGATGATACCTTCTTTTTGTTTGAGCATTTCGCTGATAAACTTCCGTCCGTCAGCGTCTTTAGCTTCAAGGACATTGCTCCCTTCTCTTGAAGGCACCAGATGGAACATTATATTTCCTGAACTTTTCCCCTCCTGTGCGTCAATGGCATAATAATAACCAGTTCGACCGATCTTTACGCTGCGGATTTTATCTTTCAGCGCTTTAAGCCCGTCGGTAAAATCCAGCCCGATAAACAGGGCCGCGATAACCTTTCCGCTGTTGTCCTTTACCGGCACGTATGTGGTCATGTAATCCTTGCCAAACAGACTGGCTTTGCCGACGAAATCCTCCCCTTTCAGCAATCTCTGATAGGCCGGGTGTATTCTATCCAGCTCAGTACCAATGGCGCGGCTGCCATCTTCCTTTTTCAGTGAGGTGCTTATCCGAACAAAGTCATCTCCGGAACGTACAAATACCGTCCCGACAGCTTTGGTCATGGTGGTAAATTTATCTACAATGTCGGTATTCAGATTTATTATAACAGCCCCTGCTGAAAGAGAAGGGGTCTGCTTGTCGCCGATAGTGACTGTTTTTGAAGTATTCAGTTCGAATGTCCCTGGGAAAAAACCACTAAAAATAACATTCATTTTGCCGGCACTTTCGGCGAGCGCAGCATGATAAGATGCCATCAGGTTGCCTAAAAGCGAAACCTGTTGTGAAAGATTCTGCTCAGTCCGCTTTTCCAGACGGTTTGCAACAAACAAGTACAGAGATTGGGTAAAAATAGACATAACGACAACAATCAGAACTGCTTGAACAGTTGAAAGTCGGACTCCTAAAGAAAATCGTGCCTGTTTTTTCATACGATCGGTACCTCTCAGAAAATATCCGATGGCTGTTATTCAATCCCAAAAAAAGCTACGCCACAGAGGCGCAGCCCCTGTGGCGTACTGATTAATCGACGAAACTCTTCAGTTTCTTGCTGCGGCTGGGGTGGCGCAGCTTGCGCAGCGCCTTGGCCTCGATCTGGCGGATTCGCTCGCGGGTGACTTCAAAATCCTGGCCAACTTCCTCCAGCGTGTGATCGCTCTTTTCTCCGATACCGAAGCGCATGCGCAGAACCTTCTCTTCGCGAGGCGTCAGGGTTGCCAGTACCTTGGCAGTACTTTCGGAGAGGTTGTTTTTAATGACCGCTTCGATCGGCGAGATCACTCCTTTGTCCTCGATGAAATCTCCAAGATGAGAATCTTCCTCTTCACCGATGGGGGTCTCCAGAGAAATCGGCTCTTTGGCTATTTTGAGCACCTTGCGAACCTTGTCGAGCGGCAGCTGCATCCGCTCGGCAATCTCTTCCGGTGACGGTTCACGACCGTTTTCCTGAACCAGCTGGCGGCTGGTTCTGATCAGCTTGTTGATGGTCTCAATCATATGAACCGGTATGCGGATGGTGCGGGCCTGATCGGCTATGGCCCGGGTTATCGCCTGGCGGATCCACCAGGTGGCATAGGTCGAAAACTTGTAGCCGCGCTGATACTCAAATTTATCGACCGCCTTCATCAGGCCGATATTCCCCTCCTGAATCAGGTCCAGAAACTGTAGTCCACGATTGGTGTACTTTTTGGCGATTGAAACTACCAGACGCAGGTTGGCTTCGATCAGTTCGCTCTTGGCGATACGCGCCTTGCACTCTCCCTCTTCAATTGCTTTGAGAGCTGCTGCGAGGTCACGGGCCTTGAATCCGGATTCCTGTTCTACCTTCTGAATCTTGCGGGCTGTGCTGCGCAGTCGTTTTTCCAGTTCCAGCGTCTTCTCTTCATCAAGCTTCAGCTTGCCAAGTTCAACGGCACCTTTTTCGTCGTCATTTTGCAGTTTTTCAAGCAGAAGTTTCAACTTTTCCCGTGGTATCAATTTTTCAAGGTCGGATAACTCCTCTTGCATTCTGTCCACTTTTCCGGACAATTCCTTGAGGCGTTCCGCTACTTTATTGGTGTGACGATCTTTGAGGCGCAGTGATTTCAAGAGAACCGTCTGGTGGTCTTTGGCCTCACGGAACTTCTTTTCCAGTTCCTTTTTCTTGGCGGGCGATTTGGAGGCAGCGATGGCGGCCTGCAATTCAGTCGACAGCTGGTCCTGGGCGGCGATAGAGTCAATGACCTCCAGCATGCGGGTCTTCTGGACATCTTCCTCACCCTCTTCCAGCTCCTCTTCTTCCTCTTCTACCTCTTTACTTACCTCGGACGGGTTGAGTTGGAATTTACGTAGCCGTTCGCCCAGCGACAGTACTTCCTTGACGGTAATCGGCGTGTTGAGAATGACACCGGCGACATCACGTTCACCATCCTCAATCCGCTTGGCAATTTCAACTTCACCTTCTCTGGTCAAGAGAGAGACGGAGCCCATTTCGCGAAGGTACATCCGGACAGGATCGCTGGTGCGCCCAATCGAGCCTGGTTCAAACTCGACTTCCTCCGATTCACCTTCAGACTCCTCATCTTCATCAAGATCACTCTTGATCTTCGGAATCTTGATCTTTTGGGCCGAGTCAACAATTTCAATATCCAGATCGCCAAACATACCCATGACATCGTCAATCTGGTCGGTAGCAATGTCAGGAGGCAGTATGTCATTGACTTCATCGTAGGTAAGAAAGCCTTTTTCCTTACCGATATCAATCAGCTGTTTGACGTCATCCATGTTCTTTTTAGCCATTTCACTCACCTCAAAGGTACTGCTTTATTCAATTATTAATCGGTAGCGTGTTGTTGCGGCTTTAATTTTCTGGCGCGCAGCTCTTCTGCCGCCTGTTTCAGCAGTGCTGCATGCTCCGGACTGTCCGGTTCAAGAACCGCCAGCCGCATGCTGATATTCTTGAACGACTGTTGTTTCTTGAGCCGCGCCTGACTGCATTCTTCAAAAGCCACCTTCCAATCAATTCCGTCCAGCGGGCTGTTCGTAAAAAGCAGACGCGACAGCAGGTCACGCAGTTCCTGTGTTTTCAGCCGATCGAGTACTGAGCCCCAGTCGGGCGAATCACTGCCTGTCGTCTCTGCGAACATTATTTCTGCCAGAGTCAGGTAGTCTCCGGAAAACAGATTTTCAATGCCCTGCCCGCCGATGGCTTCGCGCGCTTCCGGGAAGGTGGCCAGCAGAGCCAGCAGCATTTCCTGTGACCGGTCGCAGGCCGTATTCTGCTCTTGCCGGGCGACAGGTTCATGTGTCGACGAATGTGCTATGCCGCCGACCTGTTTGCGGAATTCGTGAGGGCGTATATCCAGTAAACGACAAATTTCTTTTTCATACAGGCTTCTTTCAGCAGCGTTGGCGATCTTTTTAAAAACCGGAGCAAGCTCGCCGATCACCTTGACCTTGTTGCTGACACTGCTGGGAGGGGTTTGCTGCAGCAATGAGCGCACAAAAAAGTCGAATATCGGTCGAGCCTTGTCACGCTGCTCTACAAAGGTTTCAACGGCGTGCTTCGCAAGAAAACTGTCCGGATCGTCACCGGCCGGTAGCGAAATCACAAAAGCCGGCATACGCTGTTCCAGAAAAAGCTCCATGGAGCGAAGCGTAGCTTTTTTGCCGGCTCCGTCACTGTCAAAGAGGGTATAGACTCGTTCGGCATGCCGTTTGATCAGACCGGTGTGAGTGCTGGTCAGTGCCGTACCGCAGGTGGCTACGACATTGCAGATGCCGGCACGGTACAGTGCCAGATGATCAAAGTAACCCTCGACAATAATGATCGCATTTTCGGTCCGGATCGACGGCAGGGCCATGTCCAGGCCGAACAGCACCGAGCTCTTGTGGTAGAGCGGGGATTCGGGCGAATTGATATATTTGGGCAGTGAGGCGTCCAGCACCCGGCCGGCAAAAGCGATTACCTGGCCTTTGCCGTCACGGATCGGAAACATCAGACGATTACGGAACAGATCGTACCAACCCGAGTCAGACTTCCGGATTATGCCCAGCTTCAGTGCAAGCTCAAGGTCAATGCCATTGCTTTTTAAATGTTTGACGAGACCGTCACGGCGATCAGGAGCAAAGCCAAGTCGATAAGCTTCGGAGATCTCGCCTTCGACGGCGCGTTCCGCCAGATAACGCCTGGCTGCATCACCTTCTTCTCCATCCCGCAGCATGGAGCGGTAATATCCGGAGGTAAGTTCGTTAATACGTTGAAATTGTTGTCGTTCATCCTGCGATTTTCGCTCGATCGGGGTAAGCTGTCGTTCCTCAATCTCGATACCGGCTTTGCGGGCCAGGAGTTTGACCGCTTCCGGAAAGCTGACCCCTTCCATACGCATGACAAATGAGAATGCATTGCCACCGGCGCCGCACCCAAAGCAATGGAAAATCTCACGAGCCGGATTGATGTTGAAAGAGGGTGTCTTCTCGGCGTGAAATGGACACAGGCCAAGGTAGTTGCTGCCGGCGCGTCTCAGCTGAACGTACTCGGAAACAACTTCAACGATCGAAAGCCGTTCTGCAACCTCCCTGACTTTTTCTTCTGGTATCATGGGTTCGAAGGTGGCTTTACACGCCACTGTGAAAGAAAACGATCGCCGGTCAGTGCCAACAGGTTGGCAGACTCCGTTGATCTGATTTTTGTACGAACGCCCTCAGGCATGAAACTCGACGTGCCGGCACTGAAAATCATGCACAGCAGCAGGACACCTTCAGTTGCACCAAGAAAAAGCCCCCCTAATCGATTGAGACTTCCCAGCATAACAAGACGAAGGGCCGCCGTGATAATATTTCCAATGATATGAGTCAGTATTCCGGTCACGAGCAGGATCAGGATGAAGGCCACGAAGGCGGAAAGATGAGCCGGCAGATGAAGGATGCTTTTAATGGGTACAGCGAGCACAGTGTAATAATGGTACGCCAGCCAGCCGCCAGCCAAAAGTCCTGCCAGAGAAGATGCCTCGTTAACAAGACCACGAATCAGGCCCTTGACTGCAAAGAAACAGAGGACTGCATAAATAACCATGTCAAAAAAATTCATTGGAGTGCCATGAATCTGTCACGTTTCTCATCCGGAGTACGTCGTTGGAAACTATCTACAAAGAAGGGGCCATCTTGAAGAAAGCCCCTGGTTGCGTGCGGAACGTACGTCAAATGTTTGTCAAAACAAGTGTAATTCAGGACAGTCGCTTTCTGACACTGTCGCTGACGGTCTTGCCATCCGCTTTTCCAGCAGTCAGAGGTGTCAGTGCTTTCATGACACGGCCCATGTCCTTGATGCCATGAGCTTGTAATTCCTCAATGACCTGTGCGACGAGCAGATCGATCTCTTCCGGACTTAACTGAGCTGGTAGAAAGCCCAGCAGAATTTCCAGCTCGGCGGATTCCCTATCCGCTAAATCTTGCCGATTTCCTTCGGTATACATCCGGATCGATTCACGTCGCTGTTTGGCCATGGTCGAAATGACATCGATTACGGCCTGGTCATCAAGCTCGATCTGTTTGTCTATTTCACGATTTTTGATTGCAGCGCGAACCATGCGAACAGCCGAAAGGCGCAGGTCATCCCGCGCCTTCATGGCTGTTTTCATCGCATCGTTAAGTTGTTCTTTTAGTGTCATACAGGTACTTCCTGAACCCGATGCAGCCGGGTAATTCTGTGCTAGTCCATCATTTTCCGCTGTTTCTTAAGGGCGCGCTTGCGGGCGGCGATGGCCTTCTTTTTACGTTTGATACTTGGTTTTTCGAAGTGTTCGCGTTTACGCACTTCGGAAAGGATCCCCGCTTTTTCGCACTGTTTTTTGAATTTCTTCAGTGCCATTTCAAACGGTTCACTGTCCTTTATTTTTACTCCCGGCATGTAACATCACCCCCCAGCTGTTTCAGATTCATTACTATAGAAGCATGTCATTGATAAAAATTTTAGTTGTTCACAATAACACACTTAATTTGTTTGTCAACATGCAAAAAAATAGAAGTGCGTCAAGTTCTCAGACCGCTACGTTGTGGGCGATCCTCATCGGGCTGCTTTTTCTGCAATTCCTGACGTACCAAAGCGGCGCCGCAGCTCATTCCAGACCTCTTCAGGCGGAATATCCCGGTGCCCCAGTAAAACCAATAGATGAAAAATCAGGTCGGCTGATTCATACACAATCTCTTCCCGTACGCCACCTTTGGCCGCGATGACAACTTCAGTCGCTTCTTCGCCGATTTTTTTAAGGATTTTATCGATTCCCTTCTGCATCAGCGCAGACGTATAGGAACTGTCGGAAGGGTTGGCTTTGCGATCCAGAATGACCTGATACAGAACTTCAAGAATATCGTTCTCGTTTTTCATAATCGTACCGCAACCCCTTTGTCACGTAGATACTGTTTGGCCTGCCCGATAGTGTATTCCCGATAGTGAAAGATTGAAGCGGCCAGGCAGGCACTGGCGCCGGCTGTTGTAAAGCCGTCATAGAGATGCTCCAGATTGCCGACGCCGCCCGAGGCGATAACCGGAATCGAAACAGCATCCACGACCGCCCGTGTCAAGCCAAGATCATAACCGTCTTTGGTGCCGTCACAGTCCATGCTGGTCAGCAGGATTTCTCCGGAGCCGTACTCCTCCATCCTGATCGCCCATTCTACGACATCTATGCCGGTCGGATTGCGTCCGCCGTGGGTGTATACTTCCCATCGCTTTTCTCCCGGAACACGGCGTGCATCAATAGCAACAACGGTACATTGTGAGCCGAAGCGTTCAGCCGCTTCGCGGACAAATTCAGGGCGCTGAACAGCGGCGGTATTGATCGAAGTCTTATCGGCTCCGGCATTCAGCATGCGGCGGATGTCATCCACCGTGCGGATACCGCCCCCTACGGTCAACGGCATAAAGACACGTTCGGCAGTGCGCCGGACGACATCTACCATCGTATCACGCTGGTCCGATGATGCCGTAATATCCAGAAAGGTAAGCTCATCGGCCCCTTCCATGTCATAGCGCTCTGCAATTTCAACAGGGTCTCCGGCGTCGCGCAGCTCAAGGAACTGCACTCCTTTAACAACGCGGCCACCTTTAACATCCAGGCAGGGTATGATGCGTTTGGTAAGCATGGTAATTATCCTCTGGTCAGTGCAATCGCTTCGCTCAACCGGATTGCCCCGGTATACACGGCTTTTCCGGTGATGACGCCGGTAATACCCGCTGATTCAATTGCCATCAGGTTTTCGATATCCTTCAGGCTCGATACACCGCCCGATGCAATGATTGGAATTGATACCGCTTCGGCAAGAGCTTTGGTCGCTTCCAGATTCGGCCCCTGCAACATGCCGTCACGACTGATATCAGTATAGATAATGGCAGCTACGCCACAATCCTCGAACTTCTGCGCCAAATCTATGGCTGTAATATCGGTCAGTTCAGCCCACCCCTGTACCGCCACCATGCCGTTTTTGGCATCGATACCAACTACGATCTGTCCGGGGAACTTTGCACAGGCTTCCCGCACCAGTTCCGGATTGCGCTGGGCAGCCGTTCCAATTATAACGCGTGAAAGTCCTAGTGACAGGTAAGCTTCAATGGTTTCAATATCGCGGATGCCGCCACCCAACTGGGCGGGAATGGTAATGGCTGCGATAATAGCTTCGATGGCAGCACGGTTTTTAGGCTGGCCGGCAAAGGCCCCGTCAAGGTCAACGATATGGAGCAGTTCCGCCCCCTGATCCTGCCAGGCACGCGCCTGAGCAGCCGGGTTATCATTAAAAACGGTATCCTTGTCCATCAGTCCCTGTTCCAGGCGGACGCATTTTCCTTCTTTCAGATCTATTGCAGGGATAACAAGCATAGTGAACCTTTCAAAGTAAAATATCTGTGGTAGCGTTATGGAAATAACTATGGTAATCAAACATCAAAATGACGGAGGCGTATACATGAAACGATTTTTAGTCGTAGACGATGAAGATATGGGCCGCTTGATGCTTCAGGAGTTTCTTTCTGAATTCTCGAATTGTGAGGCTGCAGCCAACGGAAAAGAGGGCTTACTGCTTTTTGAAAAAGCACTGGCAGATGGGCTCCCCTATGATCTTCTGTGTGTGGACATCATCATGCCCGAGATGAACGGTCTTGCCCTTGTCAGGAAAATCCGGGAAATTGAACAGTCACATCCGATCTTTACGGACCTTCATACCAAAATTTTTGTGATATCCTCAAGTGATTCAGCATGGGATAAGGCGGACTTCCTGCTGGATAACCTGTGTGATAATTATATTGTCAAGCCCTTCAGCAGAAGTGACCTCATGGAAAAGCTGCATGCCATTAAACTGGTTGAAGCGTAACAATCACACAGCAATGGTATCGTACGTGCAGGCCGACTACTCTGTTTCCGCAAAATTCTTTAAAATCCGCAAGCCGACATCCTGTGACTTTTCGGGGTGGAACTGGGCGGCAAAGATGTTGTCCCGCCAGACCGACGAACAAAATTCAAAGCCATAGTCAGTAGTGGTTGCAATGACCTCTTCTTGATCCGGCTGCACGTAAAAAGAGTGGACAAAATAGACGTTGCTCCCTTCGGCAACGCCTTCCAAAACAGGCGGACGGCTCTGGAAATTGAGCTGGTTCCATCCCATCTGGGGAACTTTCAGCTTCTCCCCGCCTTCCTGCATATCATCAGGAAAGCGCAGTACATGCCCCGGAATGACATTCAGCCCCTGGTGCAGCCCAAACTCGACGCTGTCGGTAAATAGCATCTGCATGCCGACACAGATCCCCAAAAAAGGGCGTCCATCAGCAATAACCTTCAGGATCGGTTCGATAAAGCCCGCCTGTTCCAGGTTGCGCATGCAGTCGCGAAAGGCTCCCACGCCGGGCAGTACCACCTTGTCGGCTTCAAGCAGCAGTTGCGGGTCGGCTGTTACAATCGCCTGGATGCCGATCTTCTCAAATCCCTTTTGAACTGAGCGCAGGTTGCCCATACCGTAGTCAACAATTGCTATCATCGGCTACCACTCTTTTTTAGGTATGTCTGACAATCCTGCTGTGTAGTAAATGACATGAAAATCCCTTCCACTGACCCTGTTACGCCAGACGTGAAAAATCGGCGATCTTGCTGAACATCCGATCAATGACAGTTAAAAGTGCCAGCCGGTTGTTGCGCACCCGTTGATCTTCGGCCATGACCATAACCCGCTCGAAAAAGCTGTCCACCGGGCCGCGTAGCGTGGCGATCTCGGTCAGGGCATCCAGCCAGGCCCCGGACAGTACCTTGGCGTCAACTGAAAGCTTGACCGCCATCAGTGCTTCATACAGTCCGCCTTCGGAGATGTCTTCAAACAGGGACGGATTGATCGGGGCGTCGATCCCTTCTTTAATTATGTTGCCAACCCGCTTGAATGCAACCGAGAGTGGAATATAATCGGGATGGTTCCGGAACTCAGCCAACGCAGCAATGCGAGCCCGGACGTCGACCAGATCGTCAAAGCCGGCTGCAATAGCTGCTTCAACGGCATCCGGAGCGAACTGGTTGCCCAGCATATTGATATATCTGCCCCGGAAAAACTCCAGGACATCAGCCGCTACCTGCTCTTGAGGCCGATTCAGCTTAGCGGACAGCAGTTGCAGCGAGCTGTTGATCAGAGCCGACAGCGACAGGCGGTAACCGCGCTCAATGATGATGGCGATAATGCCGATGGTAGCCCGCCGCAGAGCGTACGGATCAGCTGCACCGGTCGGGATCAGGCTGACACCGAAACAGCCGCAGATTGTATCCAGCTTGTCGGCGATTGAAACAAAGGCTCCGATATCCGAAGCGGGTAGTTCGCCGCCGGCCTGGGTCGGCAGATAGTGCTCGGCGATGGCGGTTGCTATGGTCGCATCCTCCCCTTCAAGCAGAGCGTATTCACGCCCCATGATACCCTGTACTTCAGGGAATTCGCCGACCATGGCAGAAACCAGATCAGCCTTGCAGAGCCAGGCGGCCCGGGCTGCCTGAATTTTTACCGCCGGATTAATCTGGTAGGCCAGCCCTTCGGCTAATGACCGGAAACGCTCCATCTTCTCGAAAGAGGTGCCCAGTTTCTGCTGATAGACAACCTTTTTGAGCATTTCCACCCGCTCGTCGAGTGTGGTTTTCTGATCTTCCTCGAAGAAAAAGCGTGCATCCGACAGGCGCGCCCGCAGCACACGTTCATTGCCCTTGACGACCACGGATGGATCTTCGGTCAGGGTATTGTTGATCGTGATAAAACCGGGCAGCAGACCTCCCTGAGCATCAACTACCGAGAAGTAGCGCTGGTTGTTGCGCATGGAGGTAATCAGTACCTCTTTGGGTACCTTCAAGAATTCCGGTGAAAAGGTGCCGTGCACAGCACTGGGATATTCGACCAGGTAGGTGACCTGCTCGAGCAATTCCTCGTCCGGCAGCAGGTGTCCTCCGGCGGCAATTGCCACACGATGGGTTTCGCGGCGGATGATCTCTTTGCGTTTCTCGGGATCGGGAATCACGAAGTGCCGTTCGCACTCCTCCAGATAACTGGCAAAACTTGACACGGCGAAGGTGGTATTGGCCATGAAGCGGTGGCCGCGTGAGGTGGTGCCGCTGGCGATGTTGCCAAAGCTGAACGGCACGACTATGCCGTCAAAGAGGGCGATGATCCAGTGAATCGGACGCGCAAAGCGCACATCCAGCTCACCCCAGCGCATCGATTTTTTAAAGGGGATATTGGCAATCAGTGCCGGCAGGATCTCTGCAAGCAGTTCATGACTCGGGCGGCCGCTCTCCTGCTTGGTGACTGCCAGATACTCACCCTTCTCGGTCGTCACTGTCTGCAGGGCGCTTACATCTACTCCCTGTCCACGGGCAAATCCTTCGGCAGCTTTCGTGGGCGCGCCGTCGGCGGTGTAGGCCGCTTTTACGGAGGGACCGGTAGCGGTGATCTCGGCATCTGGTTGCACTGATGGGATGCCTTTCACCACCAGTGCCAGACGGCGCGGTGTTGCCAGGGTTTTTATCTCGCTGTAGGTCAGGCGGGCTGTGGCCAGCTCCCGGATGATGCGTGCTTCCATTTCAGCAGTAGCACGCGGGATAAATCCGGCCGGGATTTCTTCGCAGCCGATTTCAAGAAACAGTTCTTTGGTAGTCATCAGGCGACACCTCCTTTCAAGAGCGGAAAGCCCAGTCGTTCGCGCATCCGCAGATACCCCTCGGCACAGAGACGGGCCACGTTGCGGACACGACCGATATAGGAGGCGCGTTCAGTAACCGAGATGGCTCCCCGGGCATCCAGCAGGTTGAAGGTGTGGGAACATTTCATAACGTAATCGTAGGCCGGAAGTACCAGCTCTTTTTCTGCCAGACGCAGGCACTCTTTTTCGTACATACCGAACAGCTGCAGCAGCATATCGACATCCGCTTCTTCAAAATTATGCCGCGAGAATTCAACCTCGCTTTCATGGTGGATATCGCCGTACCTTATCCCTTTGACCCACTCAAGATCGTAGACGTTGTCCACCCCTTGCAGATACATGGCGATGCGCTCGCAGCCGTAGGTGATCTCAGCCGGGATCGGTTTCAGGTCGATACCACCGGCCTGTTGGAAATAGGTGAACTGGGTTATCTCCATACCGTCCAGCCAGACTTCCCATCCTAACCCCCAGGCGCCCAGCGTCGGCGATTCCCAGTCATCTTCGACAAAGCGGATGTCATGTTTTGACGGATCAAGGCCGAAGGAGCGCAACGAATCAAGATAGAGGTCAAGAATATTAAGTGGTGACGGCTTCATGATGACCTGAAATTGGTAATAATGTTGCAGCCGGTTCGGATTTTCACCATAGCGGCCGTCGGTCGGTCGCCGGGATGGTTCGACGTATGCTACATTCCACGGTTCTGGCCCGATGACACGCAGAAATGTGGCCGGATTGAATGTGCCGGCCCCTTTTTCTGTATCATACGGCTGCTGGATGACACAACCCTGCTTGGCCCAATAGCCCTGCAGGGAGAGAATAAGATCTTGAAATGTCACGACGGTACCTCCGGAAGGAGAAAATAGATCATCTCTGATACATTATAAAGTGCATGTAAATAGCAGGAATAGCGACTTTGGTCAAGGCTGCGTGTAAAAGAAGCCGGGAGTTTGTACTCTGAAGAAGAAACAGGTTGGTAAAATTACGATGACGATGCTATTTTTACGCACTAAAAATGCTACTGTACGGAGTGCGACGCTCCCGGGAGGTGGATACCGTCATGCAAACAACCGAATGGACAATACCGGATCTGCTGCAGATGGCCAGCGGCTATTGGAGCACCTGTGCGCTGCACACCGCAGTCAAACTGGACGTATTCAGCGTTCTGGACGGAGGTGCACGCAGTGCGGCCGATGTTGCTGGCTTACAGCAGACAGACCCGCGCGCAACCGGAATGTTGCTGGATGCGCTGGCGGCGCTCGCTCTTCTGGAGAAACGTGACGACAGCTACGTCGCTACACCATTTTCCGTAGCGTATCTTTCAAAGAATTCTCCCACGTATATGGGACATATCATCATGCACCATTACCACCTGATGCCGTCGTGGTCCAGGCTTGAGCAGGCCGTCACGAGCGGCGCTCCGCTGCGTGAAAACGATTCGCATCGAGATAATGAAACTGCCAGAGAAAGTTTTCTGATGGGGATGTTTAACCTGGCAAGTCTGCTGGCACCGCGTATCGCCCGGGAAGTGGCTCTGCCAGGCTGTCGGACGCTTCTTGATCTGGGTGGGGGGCCCGGAACATACGCGATTTACTTTTGTATGGCATATCCGGAACTGTCCGCTGTTATCTTTGATCTTCCCACGACACGAACGTTTGCAGAAACAACGGTCTCACGTTTCGATCTTTCGCAGAAAATCAGCTTTTCAGAAGGTGATTACCACATCGATCCGCTGCCGTCCGGTTTTGACGTCATCTGGATGTCCCATATTCTCCATATTGACGGCCCGGCGGCATGCTCCGCGCTGCTGAGCAAAGCTTTTGCCGCTCTTAATCCCGGAGGAATTCTAATGGTGCAGGAATTTGTGCTGGAAGACGCCAAAGACGGCCCACAGTTTCCGGCGCTGTTTTCACTTAACATGCTGCTGGGAACCGAATCGGGCCGGTCGTATTCCGGGCATGAACTGGCAGGTATGATGACGGAAGCGGGGCTTCTGGATGTAGAGCGGCTTACTCTGGAGCTTCCAAACGGGGCCGGCATCATGCGCGGCCGTAAAGCGTAATCTGATAAACAGGGAGGTGTAACACATGACCGAAGAGTCCTTTCACCGTTTCAGCGGATCAAGCCGCTATGTTTTGGACGATGAGCTTGCCAAGATCGTCAACGTCTCGATCGCTCTGGAGATGCCGCTACTGCTCAAAGGGGAGCCGGGTACCGGCAAGACCATGCTGGCTCATGCCATAGCGGAAAACCTGCAGCTGCCGCTGTTGATTCTCAACGTAAAGTCGAGCATGAAACTAATTGAAGCGCTGTATCAGTACGATACCCTGACGCGCCTCAACGACAGCCGCTTTGCCGACTCGACCCGTGACATCAGCAATATCTCCGAGTACATTCGTATGGGGAAGATAGGACAGGCCTTTGTCGCTGATCAGCGTGTCGTGCTGCTGATCGATGAGATCGACAAGGCTGAAACTGATTTTCAGGACGACATGCTTGATGTGCTCGACCAGATGCAGTTCGATATTATCGAAATCGACCGGACCGTCAAGGCGCGCCAACGTCCGGTGGTTATTATCACCTCCAACGCCAAAAAAGATCTTTCCGACCCGTTTCTTGGCCGCTGCAACTTCCACCATATCGCTTTTCCGGAACCGGAGATGATCCGCCGGATTATCAGTGTGCATTTTCCCGATTTGAACAACGATCTTGCCCAGGCTTGTATCAACGCCTTTTATCGTCTGCGGCGTCTGGAAGGGATCGAGAAGAAACCGGCGACGCGTGAGCTGATCAACTGGCTGCGAGCCCTGCAGGCAGATCCCGATTTTCGAATTGAGGCGCTGGCTGACGGAACACTTCCCTATCTGGGAATACTGTTTAAAAAAAGCAGTGATATTGAACGGGCAGCTTCCCATACAACAGGCTGACGAAGGGGAGTCTCATACATGTTTATCCCTTTTTTCTTTACGCTGAGAGAACG
>Ga0194037_1000094_pt1 | contig 62856 bp, 67 predicted proteins | sample JunL306m_MetaG_FD_148653 | JGI IMG/M metagenome (GOLD analysis project Ga0194037, IMG submission 148653) | Anoxic zone freshwater microbial communities from boreal shield lake in IISD Experimental Lakes Area, Ontario, Canada - Jun2016-L304-6m | ecosystem: Environmental > Aquatic > Freshwater >...
ATACATCAAGGATGGTTAAGAGTAAAGCGTTCCGGCCGACACCGTGAATGTAAATATACTTGATGTCAGTTTGCAGACACGAAAACGGCTCTTGTGGATTTGGCAGCAATTCCTTGGCAATCCTTTTTCCGTACCGGTTCCGTTTAATGGATCTTTTCAGCCATTGTTGTTCAGCCATCAGGCGGTAGACCTTTTTTTATTGATGATCATTCCTTCCTGACGAAGCCAGGCAGCTGTTTTCTCGTAGCCATAATCAATGAATTCCTGACCCATAAGCCATTCGATCCGCTCAAGCACAGAGTCATTACTGAACAATACCCCATGAACGTTCATCGTCTGCGTACTCGGCTTTCGACCCCGACGTCCAGAATAGCTACGGCAGTAATAACTGCTCCGACTCAAACCGCACAGTGGCAGAACCTGATAATACGCAGAACCCTGACTGATATACTGCTCGGCAATCATAAGCCGCTCTCCCTTTTGGATTGACTTTTTTTTAAAAGGGCATCTTTGACCGACAGAGCCAATTTCTTTTCAGCAAGCAGCGTTTTCAGTCGTTCGTTCTCTTTCTGCTGCCTCTTGAGATTCAGGGTTGATCTGGTAATGCTGACTTTTCAGTGCTTCCACACCACCGATAGCAAATTTCTGCTTCCACTGGTAAAACGATGTTTTGTAGACACCGTATTTCCTGATCGTCGCAGTGATACCGTTCGCTTCAGCTTCTCGCAGAATGGACAGTTTCTGTTCTGTGTTCCAAACTCGTTTGTTCATCGTTTACAAGGGTTTGAGGTAATCTATTCACTTGTAGACTTTCTTGTCCAGTTTTTTAGGGGGCTAAGGATAACATTGTCTACCTTCCATATGTCTGGAAATCCTAAGAGTTGTTGGTAATGGTCGATAAGTTTTTGCATTAAAATCGTGCTTATTCTTCACGTCATATAATCTACCAAATATTGTACACATTTTCCATTTTGGATGTTATGGGACTGGGAAAATTTTTTACAAAAAAACAGTAAATGAAAAATGTCGTTTTAGGTTTTGCTTTTTTTGAAATTTCGCTTACATTTACTGCCCGTATAGATTTTTTTACGTTTTTCGTAATCAGGTTTTTTAAATAAAGAAAAAAATTCAATATGCCGACGATTCAGCAGCTCATCAGGCGCGGAAGAAGTATAAAGGTGTCAAAAACAGCGTCACCGGCGCTTGATAAGTGTCCGCAGAAGCGTGGAGTTTGTACGCGTGTATATACTACTACTCCAAAAAAACCTAACTCTGCTTTGCGCAAAGTTGCGCGTGTTAGGTTGTCCAATAAGATTGAGGTTACGGCGTATATTCCGGGAGAAGGTCATAACCTGCAAGAGCACTCAATCGTTCTTATACGTGGTGGTCGTGTGAAGGATCTGCCGGGTGTGCGGTATCATATTGTGCGCGGTTCTTTAGACACGTCTGGAGTTGTTGATCGCAAGCAAAGTAGGTCGAAGTATGGGGCTAAGCGGCCTAAAGCTGGGGTGGCACCTTCTGTTAAGGGTAAGGGCAGATAATCGAATCATAAATTCAGAGAAGAAATATGTCCAAGAAAAGTAGTTATAAGAGAATTAGTGGTGATTTTCGTTATGGGGATGAAGGCGTTGCGCGTTTTATCAACGCAGTGATGCTTGATGGTAAAAAGGCTGTTGCGGCGAAGATTGTTTATGACGCATTTGCGATTATTGCTGAGAAGATGAGTGGTGAGGATCCTTTGGGGGTTTATCGTAAGGCTATGTCTAACATTGCACCTGTGGTTGAGGTTCGTAGTAAGAGGGTTGGTGGTGCAACTTATCAGATTCCTATGGAGGTCAAGCCTTCTAGAAGGGGTGCGCTTGCGTTTCGTTGGTTGAAGATGTATTCGGCGAGGCGTGGTGGTAAATCTATGGCGGAAAAGCTTGCTGCTGAGTTGATGGATGCTGCGAATGAGCAAGGCGCTTCAGTAAAAAAACGAGATGAGGTGCATAGAATGGCGGATGCTAACAAGGCATTTGCGCATTTCAGGTTCTGATATTTTTGTATAAAGTGTTGAAACGAGGTCAAAAAAATTATGACGAGGCTGGTTGATTTAGATAAAGTTAGGAATATTGGCATCATGGCTCATATTGATGCTGGGAAGACGACGACGACGGAGAGAATTTTGTATTATACTGGCCGTCTGCACAGGATGGGCGAGGTGCATGATGGTGGTGCGACGATGGATTGGATGGACCAAGAGAAGGAGAGGGGTATCACAATTACCTCAGCGGCAACAACCTGTTTCTGGGTGCCTAAGTTTGGTAATTATGCTGGAGTTAATCACCGAATCAATATTATTGATACGCCTGGTCATGTTGATTTTACTGTAGAGGTTGAGCGTTCTTTGCGGGTGCTTGATGGTGCTGTTGCTCTTTTTTGTGCGGTTGGTGGTGTTGAGCCTCAGTCTGAAACTGTTTGGCGCCAGGCAAACAAGTATGGTGTGCCCCGAATTGCCTATGTGAATAAGATGGATAGGACTGGGGCGAACTTTTTTGATACGGTTAAGGCTATAAGGGAGAGGCTTGGGGCGAATCCTGTTCCTCTTCAGATTCCTATTGGTGAGGGTGAAATTTTTGCGGGTTTTGTCGATCTGATTAGAATGAAGGGTATTATCTATAGTAAGGATGATGGTAGTACTTATAATGAGGTCGAGATTCCTCATGACTTGCAGAATGAGGCTAGAACTTGGCGTATAAATATGCTTGAGGCGGTTTCGGAGGTTGATGAGACTCTTCTTGAGAAATATCTGAATGGTGAGGATATCACTGAACAAGAGATTCGTAGTGTGTTGCGTCAAGCTACTCTTAAGGTTGATATTGTCCCGGTATTTTGTGGTTCATCGTTCAAGAATAAGGGTGTGCAATTTATGCTTGATGCTGTGATTGAATACCTTGCTTCTCCGGTTGATGTGGGTGTTGTTGAAGGTCATCATCCTCGTACTGAAGAGTCTGTTGTCAGAGAGCCAAAAGATAATGAGCCGTTTGCAGCTCTTGCTTTCAAGATTGCGACAGATCCTTTTGTTGGGAAGCTTACTTTTTTCAGGGTTTATTCTGGTGTTCTGAAGGCTGGTAGTTATGTATTGAATACTGTGACGGGTAAGAAAGAGCGTATAGGTCGTGTGCTTCAGATGCATTCGAATAAGAGGGAAGATATAGATTGTGTTTATTGTGGTGATATTGCTGCTGCTGTCGGTTTGAAAGATGTTAGAACTGGTGATACGCTGTGTGATGAAAATGATCCGGTAGTTCTTGAGAAGATGGTTTTTCCTGAGCCGGTTATTGAAATAGCTATTGAGCCGAAAACTAAAGCGGATTCTGATAAGCTTGGTATTTCATTAGCAAAGCTGGCAGAGGAGGATCCAACATTCAAGGTGAAGACTGATGATGAAACAGGGCAGACGCTGATTGCTGGTATGGGTGAGCTTCATCTGGAGATTCTGGTGGATCGTCTTAAGCGTGAGTTTAAAGTTGAGGCTAATGTTGGCCAACCTCAGGTGGCTTACCGTGAAACTATAAGAAAAAGTGTTGATTTTGAAGGTAAATTTGTTAGGCAGTCTGGTGGTAAAGGTCAGTTTGGTTTAGTTAATTTGAAGGTTGAGCCGCTTGAGGAAGGGAAAGGTTATGAGTTTGTTGATGCTGTGAAGGGTGGTGTGATCCCTAGGGAATATATTCCGGCTGTCAATGTGGGCGTGCAGCAGGCTATGAAAAGCGGGGTTGTTGCTGGTTATCCGATGCAGGATATCAGGGTTACTCTTTTTGACGGTAAGTATCATGAGGTTGACTCTTCAGAGATGGCGTTTAAAATTGCTGGTTCAATCGGTTTTAAGGGTGCGGCAAAAAAAGCTGATCCAGTGCTCCTTGAGCCGATTATGAAAGTTGAAGTTGTTACTCCTGAAGAGTATCTCGGTGATGTGATGGGTGATCTTTCGGGACGCCGCGGGCATATTGAGGGTATGGGTCAGAGGGCTGGTGCTCAGTTTGTTAATGCTAAGGTTCCGCTTTCTGCAATGTTTGGTTACTCTACTGATCTTCGTTCAATGAGTCAGGGAAGGGCGAATTATTCGATGGAGTTTGATTGTTATCGCGAAGTACCGCGTAATATTGCTGAGGCTTTGCAGGAGAAGCGGGTAAGTAGGGATTCTGAATAAGCGGGTGTTGTGCTTGTATCAGTTTTAATTATTATATAACAACAACAGATAACCGACACGGAGATAAGTTATGGCAAAAGAGTCCTACAAAAGGGATAAACCTCATGTCAATATAGGAACTATTGGTCATGTTGACCATGGTAAAACAACCCTAACTGCGGCAATTACTTCGGTTCTTTCGAAGCAGGGTCTTGCTCAGCAGCGTGCTTTTGGTGATATCGATAAAGCTCCTGAAGAGAGAGAGCGTGGTATTACAATTTCAACTGCTCATGTGGAATATCAAACAAAAAAGCGTCACTATGCGCATATTGATTGTCCTGGACACGCTGATTACATTAAAAATATGATTACCGGTGCGGCTCAGATGGATGGGGCTATTCTTGTTGTCGCTGGTACTGATGGTCCTATGCCTCAGACACGTGAACACATTTTGCTTGCGCGCCAAGTAAATGTTCCTGCCCTTGTTGTGTTTCTTAACAAGGTTGATATTGCTGACCCTGAACTTCTCGAGCTTGTTGAGCTTGAATTGAGAGAACTCCTTACTGAGTATAATTTTCCTGGTGATGATATTCCGATTATCAAAGGTTCTGCATTGAAGGCGCTTGAAGGTGATCCTGAAGGTGAAAAAGCTATTATAGAACTCATGGATGCTGTTGATGAGTTTATTCCGGAACCTGTTCGTGATATTGATAAACCGTTTCTTATGCCGGTTGAAGACGTATTCTCTATTTCCGGTCGTGGTACTGTTGGTACAGGAAGGATAGAGAGGGGGCGGATCAAGATCAATGAGGAGGTAGAAATCGTGGGTATCAAGCCTACTCGTAAGTCGGTCGTCACAGGTATAGAAATGTTTCAGAAGTTACTGGATGAAGGACAGGCTGGTGATAATGCTGGTCTTCTTCTTAGGGGTGTTGATAAAACAGAGCTTGAGCGTGGAATGGTTATCGCAAAACCTGGTACTATCAAGCCGCACACCAAATTCAAGGCTGAGGTTTATATTTTGAAAAAAGAAGAGGGTGGGCGTCATACACCGTTTTTTAATGGATATCGTCCTCAGTTTTACTTCCGTACTACAGATGTTACCGGCTCAGTAACTTTGCCTGATGGTGTTGAGATGGTTATGCCTGGTGATAACCTTTCCGTTGAAGTTGAGTTGCTTGCTCCTATTGCTATGGATGAGAGTCTCCGTTTTGCTATCCGTGAGGGTGGTCGTACTGTAGGTGCGGGTTCTGTAACCAAGATTATAGAGTAAATAGATGTATGGCGTTTTGGGGTGGGGTTTTAACCTCATCCCTTTTATTGATAAACATAGAAACAGGGTTGACAAGTGGCTGTACAGCAAAAGATAAGAATCAAACTCAAGTCTTACGATCATAGTCTGGTCGATAAGTGGGCTTTAAGGATTATTGATGTAGTAAAGCAGACGGATGCTATCATCTTTGGTCCAATACCACTGCCAACAAAATCGCATGTGTATACCGTAAACAGGTCTCCACATGTTGACAAGAAGTCGCGTGAGCAGTTTTCATTTTCCTCCCACAAGAGGCTGATTGAAATTATAAATCCGACATCCAGAACCATTGATATGCTAATGAAGCTGGAGCTTCCGAGCGGTGTTGATGTTGAAATTAAGTCTTAAAGAATTAGAAAAGATAATTATATGGGTGCGATTCTTGGAAAGAAAATCGGTATGACCCGTTTATTCAATGATAAACGTGAGGCAGTGTCATGTACGATTATTCTCGCAGGACCATGCTTTGTGACGCAGGTTAAGCGTGTTTATACAGATGGGTATGATTCTTATCAGCTTGGTATTGGTGAAAGAAACGAGAAAAGTATAAATAAGCCTTTACAGGGGCATTATAAAAAGGCTGGAGTTAAGCCAACTTATAAATTGGCTGAGTTTAATGTTTCCGAGTTCAATCAGGCTCTTGAGTGTGGTAGTTATGTGAGTTTGGATTTGTTCAAGGAAGGTGATAAAGTTAAAGTTCTTGGTGTCTCGAAAGGAAAGGGTTTTGCGGGTGTTGTCAAACGGTATAATTTTGGTGGTGGTTCTAGGACGCATGGTCAGTCAGATAGGTTGAGAGCTCCGGGTTCTGTTGGTGGTTCATCTGATCCTTCGAGGGTTTTCAAGGGTACGAGAATGGCGGGGCGAATGGGGTCGGATAATATAACCATCAAGAATCTTGAAATTATCAAGCTTATTCCTGAGTCTAATCTTATGGTTATAAAAGGATCAGTGCCAGGTCCGAAAAATTCCTATGTCAAGATTGTATCTATAAAAAAATAAACGATGAATACTCGTAGCTATGGAACTTAAAGTTTTAAATACTGCTGGCACTGAAACTGGTGAAATGGTGACGCTCCGTGATGATATATTCGGTGCTGAAGTATCTGAGCATGCAATGTATCTTGATGTCAAGTCGATTCTTGCAAACAGGCGACAGGGAACGCATAAATCAAAAACGCGGTCTGAAGTAAGAGGGGGAGGAAAAAAGCCACTTCGACAGAAAGGTACTGGTAATGCCCGTCAAGGTTCAATTCGTTCGCCTCTTAATATTGGTGGAGGTACTATATTTGGTCCTACTCCTCATTTATACGATCAGAAGATCAATAAAAAGGTAAAGTTGCTTGCCAGACGATCTGCTTTGACGGCTAAGGCTAAAGCGGGGAAGATACTTGTAGTTGAGGATTTTAGGTTTGACCAGATAAAGACTAAGCCTTTTGCTGAAATACTGAATAATCTTGGGCTTAAAGAAAAAAAAACCTTATTGTTAACGCCAGAATATGATATAATAGTCGCTCGCTCCGGTAAAAATATAGAGGGGCTTAATATCATGACAGCTAATAAAGTTTCAACATATGATATTTTGGATAGTCAAACAGTACTGGTTCAGAAGACGGCGTTGAAAACGATAGAAAACACACTAGGTTAAAATTAGTGGTATTTCAGAAAAAGGAGTTAAAAAAAAATGAAAAATCCATTGTTGCGTCCGTTGTTGACAGAAAAAAGTACGGGGCTCACTGAAAAGAAAGGACAGTATGTATTCGTAGTTAAACCGGATGCTGACAAGACTGATATAAAGATTGCTGTAGAGCGGAAGTTTGGTGTTGAGGTAAAATCAGTTCGTACAGTTTATTGTCTAGGAAAATCACGTAGGCAGCATACCCGTAAAGGAGTAATGCTTGGTAAGAAAAGTGATTGGAAAAAGGCGATAATTACTCTCTTAAAGGGACAATCGATTGATTATTACTCTGGTACCACTCAGAAAAGCGAAGGATAAAAATAATAAAAAGGATAGATCATATATTCAAATGGCTATAAGGAAATTAGCGCCGGTAACGCCAGGGTCACGCTTTATGTCATACCCTGTATTCAATGAAATTACAAAAAGCGCACCGGAAAAAAGTTTGCTGGTGCCTATAAAAAAATCTGGTGGACGTAATAGCGCGGGAAGAAAGACATCAAGACACAGAGGTGGCGGTCATAAAAGGCATTACAGAATTATTGATTTTAAGCGTAATAAGGACGGAGTTCCTGCAGTTGTTGCTGCAATTGAGTATGATCCGAATCGTTCCTCAAGAATTGCATTATTGAGTTACAATGATGGGGAAAAGCGTTATATTATCGCCCCGAAAGGTTTAAAGGTTGGTGATAGTGTAGAAAGCGGGGAGAAGGTTGAAATCAAGCCTGGGAACAGTATGCCGCTTAAAAATATACCACTTGGTACTGATATTCATAATGTTGAGATGAAAGCTGGTAAAGGTGGTCAGATCGTTCGTTCAGCGGGTGGGTTTGCTGTGCTTGCTGCTAGGGAGGGTGATTATGTGACGTTAAAACTTCCTTCCGGTGAAATTCGAAAGATAAGAGTTGAGTGTCGTGCGACTATTGGTGTTATAGGTAATGCTGATCATGAAAATATAGTTCTTGGTAAGGCAGGTAGAAGTCGTTGGCTTGGTATTCGTCCGCAGACAAGAGGGATGGCGATGAATCCTGTCGACCATCCGATGGGTGGTGGAGAAGGAAAATCAAAATCTGGTGGTGGGCGGAAGCATCCGAAATCTCCATGGGGACAACTTGCTAAAGGTCTTAAGACTAGAAACAAGAAAAAGGCTTCACAGAAATTGATTGTACGCAGTAGAAACGCAAAATAACTATAGGGGTTAACAATAATAAGTAGAGAAACCATGCCGAGATCACTAAAAAAGGGACCATTCATTGATATAAAACTGGAAAAACGGATTCTTGATATGAATACCAAGGGAGAAAAAAAGGTTGTAAAAACATGGTCAAGAAGTTCAATGATTTCTCCTGATTTTGTGGGTCATACTGTTGCTATTCATAATGGCAAGAGTCATGTGCCAGTCTATGTTAGTGATAACATGGTCGGTCATAAGCTGGGTGAATTTGCTCCAACAAGAACTTTTCGTGGTCATGCTGGTGGTGGTAAGACTGAAAAAGGTGGTTCAGCTCCAAGGAAAAAATAAATTGAATAACGAGAAAGAGTAAACAATTATAATGGAAGCTAAAGCAATTTTACGGCATACGCCAACATCACCAAGAAAGATGCGTCTTGTGGCAGGACTCGTTCGTGGAAAGCAGGTTGACATAGCAAAAGCTATTTTGTACAACTCAACTAAGTCAGCTTCACGAAATTTTATGATGACACTTAAATCAGCTGTATCAAATTATACGCAGCTTAATCCTGACGAACGGCTCACTGATCAAGAGCTTTTTGTTAAGGCTGTTTTTGTTGATCAGGGTACTACACTTAAAAGAATGCTTCCTGCTCCTATGGGGCGTGCATACAGGGTTCGTAAAAGATCGAATCATCTGACCATAGTGATTGATAAGGTTAGAAATCCAGTAACAAAAATTAAATAAGGAGAGCGCATTGGGTCAGAAAGTTAATCCTACTGGATTCAGGCTTGGAATTATAAGGGACTGGACTTCTCGTTGGTATGATAGTAGCCCGGTTATATCTGAAAAAGTCAAGCAGGATCATATTATCCGCAACTATGTCATTGCAAGGCTGAAAAGAGACAGGGCTGGTATTGCCCGTATTGTTATTGAGAGAACGACAAAGCATGTCAAGATCAATATTCATGCTGCACGTCCAGGAGCAGTTGTTGGAAGAAAAGGTGAGGAGATCAATAATCTTTCTCAGGAGTTGAGCCGTATCACAGGTAAAGAGGTAAAAATTGATGTTGTCGAGGTTGTAAAACCTGAAATTGAGGCGCAGTTGATTGGTGACAACATTGCTTACCAACTCGAAAACCGTGTATCGTTCAGAAGAGCTATGAAGCAAGCTATACAGCAGGCCATGCGCTCTGGAGCTGAAGGTGTCAGAATTAGGTGTGCTGGGCGACTTGGTGGTGCAGAGATAGCTCGTGCAGAGCAGTATAAGGAAGGTAAAATCCCGCTCCATACTATTCGTGCAAATGTTGATTACGCAAGTGTTACTGCCCATACTATTGCAGGAACAATAGGTATAAAGGTTTGGGTTTACAAGGGTGAGGTACTTGTTCAGCGTATTGATGCAATTGAAGAAGATGAGCTCAAGAGAATCAAGGAAAGACGCGTAGATGCAGGTGCAAGAAATCGCGATGGTCGTAATAAACGTCGTCGTCGCACTAAGCGAGCATAATTACAAATACCATACAATCATCAGAAACAGAATGGAGTTGTCAGTATGTTAATGCCAAAAAGAGTTAAATATAGAAAGACGCAAAAAGGCCGGATGAAGGGTAATTCTGGTCGTGGTATATCTGTTTCTTTTGGTTCTTTTGGTCTGAAAGCTATTGAACCAGCATGGATCACTAGTCGTCAGATTGAAGCCGCCCGTGTGGCAATGACCAGATTTATGAAGAGAGATGGCAAAATCTGGATAAGGATTTTTCCTGATAAGCCAGTTACTAAGAAAGCTGCAGAGACACGCATGGGTTCCGGTAAGGGTTCCCCGGAGTTTTGGGTATCAGTTGTCAAGCCAGGACGAATTATGTTTGAAGCCGATGGCGTGCCAAGAGATATTGCCATGGAAGCGTTTAGGTTGGCGGCAAAGAAATTGCCAATAAAAACGAAGTTCATTGTTCGTCCTGATTACGAAGATTAACTGAGCCACTAATTGGATAAGAGGGTTACTTATATGAAAAAGTATGAAATTGCGTTATTGGGCAAGCAGGACTTGATTAATCGGATCAGGGAGCTTGAGGATAAAGTTGCTGATATTAATTTTTATAAAGTTATTGAGCAACCGCAGAATCCGATGATTTTTCGCAATTCAAAAAAAGATATTGCGCGCATGAAAACCCGTCTCCATCAACTTATTTCCGCTGAAGCGGCTAAAGATTGATAGAAAGGCAAATCATAAAATTGTTTACTTACATGGAAGAGAATAAAATTGGCACTGTATCTATGGAACAGGGTGCTCAGGTAAGGGGAAGAAAAAAAAGTTGGTTAGGCAAGGTTGTCAGCGATAAGATGGATAAGGCGATCATTGTTGTTGTCGAGCGTAGGGTACAGCATCCGGTTTATAAGAAATATTTCAAGAAAACGACCAGGCTTATGGCTCATGATGAGAAGAATGAAGCTGGCATTGGTGACTTTGTGAAAATTGTTGAGTGCCGTCCGCTCAGCAAGCGAAAAAGTTGCCGTTTGGTTGAAATTATCGAAAAAGCCAAGTAAAGGTCAATTTTATACACTTAACAAAGTTTGAAACAGGATGATCCAGAAAGAAACAAATCTGGTTGTTGCCGATAACAGTGGAGCCAAAAAGGTTCGTTGTATTCATGTTTGCGGTGGCACTGGTAGGCGATATGCCTCATTGGGTGATCAGATTATTGTATCGGTCAAAGCAGCTGTACCTGGTGGTATTGTCAAAAAGAAAGATGTATGCAAGGCTGTTGTGGTCCGTTGCGTCAAGGAACTGAGAAGAAAAGATGGATCGTATATCCGTTTTGATGAGAATGCTGTTGTTCTTCTTAATGCTCAAGGTGAGCCGAGAGGAACTCGTATTTTTGGGCCTGTTGCACGAGAGCTTCGAGACCGGAGATATATGAAGATCGTATCGTTGGCACCAGAAGTACTCTGACTAATCCAATGCGGGAGTAACTCAGTTGGTAGAGTCACAGCCTTCCAAGCTGTTGGTCGCGAGTTCGAGTCTCGTCTCCCGCTCACAGTTTTATGAATACTATTATTAGTTAAAAATGAAAACAGGGATTAAAAAAGTTAAGCTACATGTTCGGAAAAATGATACAGTAGTTGTTGTCAGTGGGAATGATAAAGGTAAAAGCGGGAAGGTTCTAAAAGTGTATCCATTGAAAACCAGAGTAATAGTTGAAGGTGTTAATATAAGGAAACGTCATATGCGACCTACGCAAAGTAATCCCCAAGGGACAATTATTGAGAGAGAATTTCCCATTCATGCATCAAATGTTAAGAAAAGTTAAGTTTTTTCACTAAATGTCAGGATGACCAAGACCATCCTGGTTAATAGATACAGAATAAGATGATTCAAAAAGAAGAGACGATACAGATAACCTCTACAAAAGCTCGGCTTGAAATTTTTTATAAGGAGAAAGTGATCTCTAAGCTGATTGCTCGCTTTGATTATAAGAACGTTATGCGTGTACCGAAGCTGAAAAAAATATCAATTAACATTGGTGTTGGTGCAGCAGCAGCTGAGCCGAAACTGCTTGAAATTGCTATTCAGGAGCTTTCTCAGATTACAGGGCAGAAGCCGCAAATACGTAAATCACGAAAAGCGATATCCAACTTTAAGCTTCGTGAAGGGCAGGCTATAGGTTGTCGTGTAACGTTACGTCGTAAGGCCATGTATGAGTTTTTTGACCGTTTTGTCAGTCTTGCGGTTCCGCGAATACGTGACTTTCGTGGTTTGAGTGATACAAGTTTTGATGGTCGAGGAAATTATACGATAGGTGTTCGGGAGCAAATTATCTTTCCGGAAATAGATATTGATAAAGTGCCGAGAATATCCGGAATGGATATTAGTTTTGTTACTTCTGCTTCTTCAGACGAAGAGGCCTATGTATTGCTTTCGGAACTTGGAATGCCATTCAAAAAGAAAAACAACTAAATTATTAATATAACAGATGGCAAAGAAAAGCGTTATAGCAAGGAACGAGAAAAGAAAAAGACTTGTCGAAAAATATGCAGTTCTTCGTCAAGAATTGTTAAAATCAGGAGACTATGAAGCCCTGCGCAAACTGCCCAGAGACAGTTCAGCAACTAGGGTTCGGAGTCGTTGCGTTCTTACCGGACGGGGAAGAGGTGTATATGTGAAGTATGGATTGTGCAGGCATATGTTCCGTAAGTTTGCTCTTGAAGGAAAGTTGCCTGGTGTTAAAAAAGCTAGCTGGTAAATCACTACAAATGCTTAATAAAGAAAAATATTTGTTCATTTTTGAAAGTAACCAACGTTTGCTATGCCTGTAACGGATTCTATTGCAGATTATATCACCCGTATCAGAAATGCGGGAAGAGCAAAAAATAAAACAACCGATATCCCGTATTCGAAGCTTAGGGAGAATGTATCCCAATTGCTTCTTGATAAAGGTTATATTAAAGGTTTTGCTGTCATTACAACTGAGAAATTTCCTTTTATTCGTATTGATTTGAAGTATACCACTCACGGTGATCCTGCTATCAAGGAAATTTCCAGAGTTAGCAAGCCGGGTCGTCGTGTATACGATGGTAAGGATATAAAGAAATATCTTGGTGGGCTCGGTCTCTATATTCTTTCTTCCTCAAAAGGCATTATAACTGATAAAGAGGCCCGAGCACAGGGAGTTGGCGGAGAGATTCTTTTCCGTATCTATTAATTCATAAGTCAAAGAGCATTAGAATATCATGTCAAGAATAGGAAAAATGCCAATACCCCTGAATAATCAGGTCAAGGTAGAGATTAATGACTCAATCATTAGGGTATCAGGTCCCAAGGGAACTCTTGAGCAACAGCTTACAGATCAGATAATTGTTACTCAGAATGGAGCAATTGTTACGGTTCAGAGAATTGATGAAAGCAAAAAGGCTAAAGCCCAGCACGGTCTTTATCGGGTGCTTATTAGTAATATGGTTGATGGTGTCACCAAAGGATTTTTAAGAAAGCTTGAAATATCTGGTGTCGGATACCGAGCGGAGCTTAAGAACGATTTACTTGCCCTGACACTTGGTTATTCTCATGTAATTTATTTCAAGGTTCCTGACGAAATTAAAATTGAGGTACCTGATCAAACAACTATTCTTATAACTGGTATTGATAAAGCTCTTGTTGGTCAAATTGCGGCAAAGATACGCTCATTTAGGAAGCCTGAGCCATACCGTGGTAAAGGCATCAAGTATGAAGGTGAAGTAATTCGCCGCAAGGAAGGTAAAGCTGCAGGGAAGTAATGAATGATAGGGTGGGTAATGAATTAGTATAATGATATATATATAAAAGTTTAAAAGAATGAGTCAAATCGATAAAGCCGGCCGGAGGCAGAAAATCAAGGATAGAAGTAGATTTAACGTTCAAGGTACACAAGTCAAACCGAGACTTTGTGTATATAGGAGCCTTTCCCAGATCTACGCCCAATTGATTGACGATCAGAAAGGTAAAACAATAATTGCTGTATCAACAATGTCGAAAGATAATAAGGCCCTTCAAGGGGCAAAGACGGACCTCTGTCGCATTGTTGGCAGGCAGATAGGTGAGAAAGCTCTTGCTGCTGGAATAACAAAAGTAGTATTTGATAGGAATGGTTTTCGTTATCATGGCAGGGTTAAGGCTTTGGCTGATGGAGCGAGAGAAGCAGGGCTGATCTTTTAAAAACTTTTTCAAAGAGAAATAAATGGCAAAAACATCTGCTAAAAATATCAGGATTGGAGAATTAAATCTGAAAGAAAAGTTAGTTCATATCAATAGGACGGCAAAGGTTGTTAAAGGTGGTAAGCGTTTCGGATTTAATGCTATAGTCGTTGTTGGTGATAAAGAGGGTCATGTTGGCTACGGGCTTGGAAAGGCAAACGAAGTACAGGATGCTATTGCAAAAGGTGTTGAAGATGGAAAAAAGAATGTTATTAAAGTTCCGATTGTAAAGGGGACTATTCCGCATCAAATTATAGCTAAATATGGTTCAGCTAAAGTTCTGATGAAGCCGGCTACACCCGGTACTGGCCTTATTGCTGGTGGAGCAGTTAGGGCTGTTCTTGAAATGGCTGGTATACGGGATATTTTAACTAAATCACTGGGTTCATCAAACCCGCACAATGTGGTTAAAGCTGCAATACTGGGATTACAGAGCATATCTGATGCTTACGATGTAGGTGAAAGACGGTCAAAGAGCCTGCAAGAGGTTTTTGAAAGCTAAAATGAAAGAATGCTATCATGAGTGAAATAAAAATCAAGATTACACAAGTCCGTAGCATTATTGGTGGCACAAAAAAACAAAAAGCTACCATTAAAGCTCTTGGACTTGGCAGACCAAATTACCATGTTGAACGGCAGGATAATCCCTGCACCAGAGGACAAATAAGGGTTGTACAACACCTTGTGAAAGTTGAAGAAGTTTAAGATTTTATTAATAGCAAGTCGGGAATTGAAACTATGGATTTAAGCTCACTTCGTTCAGCAAAATGCGCAGTAAAAAATAAAAAACGGGTCGGCCGGGGTCAGGGTTCAGGTAATGGAACTACAGCCGGGAAGGGAAATAAAGGCCAGCAAGCCAGAAGTGGTTATAAAAGTCCCATCATGGAAGGTGGTCAAGTTCCAGTCTACCGTAGATTGCCTAAATTCGGTTTTACACCAATTAATAAAAAGCAGGTATGTACTGTTAATTTAATCCAGATTAACAAGTGGATAGATGATGGGCTAGTAGAAAAAGAAATTACTGTTCTTGACCTCAAGTCACTTCTGCATGCACGGAATGCCGATTATTTCAAGATTCTTGGGAATGGAGAACTTACGAGTTCAATTAAAATTACAGCTCATGCTTTCAGTAAGACTGCTGAAGATAAAATCATATCAGCAGGTGGCTTTGTAGTTAAGGCATTCCGAACACTTGAAGAGGGTGCCAAAGTTAGGGATCTGTCGATTGATGAGGCTATTTTGAAACCAAAGGCAAAACTTGTCAAAAGAGTCAAAAAATCCCTTTCTAAGTTCTGAATTTGTTAAAAAGCCACTATGAAGCTTACAGAAAGTATAAGGAACATTAATAAAATCCCTGAACTTCGCCAGAGGATTCTTTATACGCTTCTTCTGTTATTTGTTTATAGGCTTGGTTCACATATTACTATACCAGGTGTGGATGCTGGAGCTATGTCTAGTACATCTCAAGCACATGCTAATGATCTTTTTGGCCTTTTTGATCTTTTTGTAGGTGGTGCTTTTGCTAGGGCATCGATATTTTCTCTTGGCATTATGCCTTATATTTCCGCATCAATAATTATTCAATTACTTGGTGCTGTGACTCCGTATTTTCAGAAACTGCAAAAAGAAGGAGAGGACGGACGTCAGAAAATTAGTCAGATGACACGTTATGGAACAGTAGTGATCGCGGCTCTTCAGTCTTGGGGTGTCAGTGTGAGTCTTTCAAGTTCCTCGTCATTTGGTAAAGTGGTTGTTCCTGATCCAAGTGTATTTTTTACTGTCACGGTTGTTATTCTGCTTACATGCGCTACTGTATTTGTTATGTGGCTTGGTGAGAAAATTACTGAGCGAGGTATAGGTAACGGTATATCACTCATTATTATGATTGGTATACTTGCCAGATTTCCGCAGTCGTTAGTGGCTGAATTTCGATCGGTTTCTCTTGGGAGCAAAAATTGGATTATCGAAATAATTATTCTTGCCTTGATGGCTGCAATTGTGGCTTTTGTAGTCATACTTACAGTCGGAACTCGTCGAATTCCTGTTCAGCATGCGAAAAGAGTTGTCGGACGTAAGGTTTATGGAGGAAGTACACAGTACATCCCGATGAAAATCAATACTGCTGGTGTTATGCCAATTATATTTGCTCAGTCTATTATGTTTCTTCCTGGAACCTTCGTTTCTTTCTTTCCTGATAACGAGGTTATGCAAGGTGTTGCGACTGTAATGGCTTATGATTCTTGGTGGTATGCTCTTATGTTTGGTACTATTATTGTTTTTTTTACTTATTTCTATACAGCTATAGCTTTCAATCCCAAAGAAGTTGCAGACACCATGCGTCGTCAGGGAGGTTTCATTCCTGGTGTGCGACCAGGTAAAAGTACTGAGGATTTTATTGACAATATACTGACTCGCATTACGTTACCTGGGGCTATTTCACTAGCTATAATTGCTATTCTTCCAACATTTCTTACAAAATTTGGTAATGTAACCCAAGGATTTGCGCATTTTTTTGGAGGAACTAGTCTCCTTATCATTGTAGGTGTTGGTCTTGATACATTGCAGCAGGTTGAAAGTCATTTGCTTATGCGCCATTACGATGGCTTTATGAAGTCAGGTAAAACCCGTGGTCGTCACGGAAGGTAAGAAAAATCCGTTATGATCACGATTAAAAGCGCACGAGAAATTGAACTGATGAGAGAGTCAGGAATTCTTGTTGCAATGACATTAGATATGCTTGAGAACGAAATCAAGGCGGGTATGAATACAAAACAGCTTGATCTAATAGCTGAAGCGTTCATCAGAGACCATTTTGGAGTTCCAAGTTTCTTAAACTACAAGCCGAAAGATGACCCTCATGTGATTCCATATCCGGCTACTCTTTGTGTTTCAATTAATGAAGAGGTTGTACACGGAGTTCCGAGCAGTAAAAGGATTATGAGGGAGGGTGATATAGTTTCTGTTGATTGTGGAGTATACAAAGGTGGTTACCACGGTGATGCAGCTAGGACTTTTGTGCTTGGTGACATTGATCCAAGATTAAAGCAACTTGTAGATGTTACCAGTGAATGTCTGGACAGGGGAATTGCTATGGCGGTGGAAGGTAATCGTCTCCATGATATATCATCGGCAATTGAGGAGTATGCGCGTTCCTTTGGGTTTGGTGTGATTGAAAATATGGTTGGTCATGGTATTGGGAGCGAACTTCACGAAGATCCTGCGGTACCAAATTTTGGAAAAAAGCATACAGGAGTAAAACTTCGGGAGGGTATGACGCTTGCTATTGAGCCGATGATCGCTCTTGGACGAGCACGCAAAGCTGTTAGTCGCAGAGGTGGATGGGTTGCCGTAACGGAAGATGGGAAGCACGCAGCACATTTTGAGCATACTGTAGTCATAAGGCCAGTCAAAGCTGAAGTACTGACTCGTACTTTTCTCCAGCACTGATAATCCTGAACGCTTATAACACTTTATAGAATAAAGGAGAAAATAATTTGGCCAAGGAAGAATCAATTGAGATAGAAGGCGTTATACTGGAAGCACTTCCTAACGCGCAATTCAAAGTGAAACTTGAAAACAGTCTTGAAGTTTTAGCGCACGTTTCAGGTAAAATCAGGATGCATTACATAAGGATTTTACCTGGAGACAAGGTAAAAGTTCAGATATCTCCATATGATATATCGAAAGGCCGTATTACCTACCGCTATAAATAAGTTACAAGATAAGTAATCTTGATGTTGATTTTTTCATCTTTTTTTTTAAATTAAATGCCTTTTCAGATTTTTGATCGGTTTGGTTAATTATTGCATGTCGGTTTTACTATGAAAATATATTCTTCTATTAAAAAACGTTGCGAGCACTGCCGCATTATAAAGCGCAAAGGTAAAAGATTTGTGATTTGTAAAGTAAATCCAAGCCATAAGCAGCGCCAAGGTTGATCTTCAGTAACACAATAGAATTTTAAAGAGCATATGAGGGTAGCTGGGGTAAATTTGCCGTTGAATAAACATGCTGTTATCGCTTTAACGCACGTTTATGGTATAGGAAGAGTATCAGCGGAGAACATTCTTGAGAGAGCCGGTATAGCACCAGACCGGAAAATCTCTGAGCTTAATGATGAAGAAGCGCATGCTATCAGAGAGATTATTACCGAGAGTTATAAGGTGGAGGGTCAAGCTCGCGGTGAACAGCAGCTTGCGGTCAAGCGCCTTATGGATATTGGTTGCTACAGAGGGTTACGTCACCGACGATCTCTCCCTGTTCGTGGTCAGAGGACATCAACCAATGCAAGAACGAGAAAAGGTAAGCGGAAGACTGTAGCTGGCAAGAAAAAGGCGGCCAAGAAGTAGAGTGATTTGCAGGCATTAAAATCTTTGAGACTAAAGAGTATAAGTTCATGGCTACAATAAGCAGGAAAAAAAAGAAAGTAAAGGTTACGCCTGAAGGGGCAGTGCACATCAAGGCATCGTTCAACAATATTATGGTAACCATTACCGATCTTCAGGGCAATACAGTTTCTTGGTCGAGCGCCGGTAAAAACGGGTTCAAAGGTTCGAAAAAAAATACACCTTACGCTTCTCAGGTTACATCAGAAGCTGCGGCAAAGGAAGCTTATGATCTTGGTATGCGTCATGTTGATGTCTTCATTAAAGGTCCAGGTGCTGGACGTGATGCGGCAATACGTGCGTTGCAAGGAGCTGGTCTTGATGTGCGAACCATAAAGGATATAACACCTATTCCGCATAATGGATGCCGTCCACCAAAGCGCAGAAGGGTCTGATTTTATATATTCATAGAATTTCAATGAAGTAATTGATATGGCAAGATTCAGAGGCTCAATAACTAAGGTATCCCGTAGGTTAGGAGTTGCACTTTCACCTAAAGCTGAAAAGTATCTCGAAAGACGTCCATTTCCTCCAGGTCAGCATGGTCAGTCCAGGAAAGGGAAGGTATCAGAATATGCTTTGCAGCTCAGAGAAAAGCAAAAGATGAAGTACCTTTATGGTGTTCTTGAAAAACAGTTCAGGAACTACTTTATGAAAGCTGCTTCCCAGCGGGGTATTACTGGTGATAATCTTGTAAAGCTTCTGGAAAGGCGTGTTGATAACGTTGTTTTCCGTAGCGGGTTTGCGCCTTCAAGAGCGGGTGCGCGTCAGCTTGTAACTCATGGACATCTTCTGATAAACGGCAAGAAAGTCAATATTCCATCTTACCTTGTTGCGCCCGGTGATCTGATTGAGTTCCGACAGAGAAGTAAAAAGCTTGATGCCGTTACCGATTCACTCAATAAAGCTCCTGAATCACGTATTCCTTCATGGATCCAGGTTGACAAACCTAACCAAAAAGCTGTTTTTCTAAGTGTTCCTGAGCGCGAAGAAATACAGGAACAGTTTAATGAACAGTTGGTTGTTGAGTTGTACTCGAAGTGAGTTTAACAAATTCTAAGGTATAAATTATTATGGTATACCAGATGCAGATGCCTGCAAAAATAGATGTGGATGAAGCCAATCATACAGATAAATATGGCAGGTTTATTGCGCAACCGCTTGAGCGTGGTTACGGTGTGACTCTAGGAAATGTTATGAGAAGGGTTCTGCTTGCATCACTTCCGGGAACTGCAATTACAGGTCTGAAGATAGATGGCGTTTTTCATGAGTTTGCTACTATTGAAGGGGTTCTTGAGGATGTTCCGGAAATTGTTTTGAACCTTAAGCAGGTACGTTTCAAGTCAACTGCTAAAAGAAACTGTAAAGTAACCCTTAATATTGTTGGGCCAAAAGAATTTATGGCTGGTGATATTATTTCACAGGATGGGACGTTTGAGGTGTTGAACAAGAATATGAATATTGCCACTGTCAATGAAGGGTTTACGTTGAAAATTGATCTTTATATCGGCAGAGGTCGTGGTTATATGTCTGCTGAAGAAAATATGCCGGAAGGTATGCCTCTTGGTTATATAGCTATTGATGCTATTTATACACCTATCAGAAATGTCAAGTTTACGGTTGAGAATACTCGTGTAGGTCAGCGAACTGATTATGAGAAAATGATTCTTGATGTCGAAACTGATGGATCGATAACTCCAGATGACTCAATTAGTCTTGCTGGTAAGATTATTACAGATCATGTGGCTTTTTTTGCAAATTTTTCCCCAACTGAGGAAGAGTTTACCGAAGAAGAGTTCAAGCAGCAGGATGATGAGTTCGAGAATATGCGAAAACTGTTACATACCAAGATTGAAGACCTTGATCTATCTGTACGTTCGCATAATTGCTTAAGACTTGCTGAAATTGATACAATAGGTGACTTGGTTTCACGTAAGGAAGATGAGTTACTTAACTACAAGAACTTTGGAAAAAAGTCTTTGACTGAGCTTAAAGAGCAACTTGAAAAGTTTGACCTGAAGTTTGGTATGGATATTACGAAGTACCAAATTAAATGATAAAAACCTGAACGGATTTTTTAGAAATATTGAGAACACCAACCAGTCATGTATAAAGTCAAGCCTGCAAGAAAACTCGGCAGAACCGCTGCTCATAGAAAAGCTACACTCCGCAATCTCTCCACACAGTTGTTTCTTTACAAACGAATAGAGACAACAGAGGCAAAAGCAAAGGAGACTCGTCGAGTAGTCGAGAAGCTTATTACAAAGGCACGTAAAGGAACGGTTCATGCACAACGCGAAATTTTTAAGGATATCCGCGACAAACAGGTAATCAAAATTCTTTTTGAAGAGATTGTTGCTAAAGTCGGTTCTCGTAATGGTGGGTACACTCGTGTTGTTAAGCTTGCTCCGCGTTTTGGTGATGCGGCAAAAATGGCTGTTATTGAACTTGTAGATTATACCGAAGCATATCCGGCAACGCCGAAAGTGGGTAAACAGGATCGTGCAAAACGAGTCAAAGGTACAAAAAAACTGACGAAAAAACCTCTATAACACAAACTGCAGGCTAAACTGTAGGTTATCGAATACTCTTCGCATAGTAAAAGATAGTCGTTGCTTTCTATGTATGTTTTATGCTATCCAAAAGCAATGACTATCTTTTTATCTAAAAAAAATGTACTGACTTCACTTATCGTGTGTTGTTCAACTTTTAGAGGAAATCCGTTGTAAGTCTTGCTGGAGTGGATTGCCTGTGAAATTTCTTTTTCGAGATTCCCTCCTTTAAGGCAGATCAGCATTCCGCCTGGTTTCAAAAGTCTACTTGCATAGCTGCAGAGCTTTTCGAATGGGGCAACCTGTCTTGATAAGATAGTATCAAAACCGCCATCTTTCAGATCTTCTGCCCTAATATGCATAGCGATCGCATTTCTGATACCAAGAGCATTAATCATTGCTTTACATGCAGCGATTTTTTTCCCCGTTGCGTCTACCAGTAAAAACTGTGTTCTTGGAAACGCAATAGAGAGTGGAATGCCCGGTAGTCCGCCCCCAGTACCGAGATCGAGAACTTTCTCATCTTCTCTGAAAGAATGATAGCTACTGATTAACAGCGAATGAAAAATATGTTTGATAATAACCGGCGCATTCTCTTTTCGGCTGATGAGATTGACCCTAAGATTCCATTCTTCAAGCAGTTGGCTGTAGTGTACTATTTTCTCAAGCTTTAATGAATCAAGTTCTATGTGTTGTTCAGTACATAAAGCTTGAAGAATCGATAAATCATCATTCAATGCTTCCATCAAGGTATTCCTTCTGTTCAGTGGTTTACTGAAAAAACAATATTTTAAGATGAATGACAAACGGCAGTACCTCACATTCATCATTTATCTTCGCATTTACTGAGTCGAAATAATTGTAAATTGTAAAAACACGCACTTATTATGTGCCTATTGTATTAAAACGGTCAAAATAACTCAGATCAATGAAAAACAGTGCACACAACCATGTCTATGCTTTGATCATGGCGGGGGGAATAGGCAGGAATCTGTGGCCAGTCTCAAGAAAAAAGATTCCCAAGCAGTTTCTTGATCTTTTTGATGAAGGCACCATGATAGCAAAAACGATAGAACGTAGCAGAAGTTTTGTGAGTGATGAAAACATCTTTGTCGTTACTGGAGAGTCCGGTCGTGTTTTGCTTTCAAACTTTCAGGGTTGCTTAAAGCCTGAGAATATCATCGTTGAACCATCCAGTCGAAACACAGCGCCCTGTATTGCCCTTGCAACGGCATATATCAAAAAAAGAGATCCCGATGCTGTTACTGTTGTGCTGCCGTCGGATCATCTCGTGCTTGATGAAGAGAGATTTATTAAAATTGTTGATGCAGGTATTGCTATAGCCCGAGAAACAAGAGGCCTGATCACCATTGGTATAACTGCAGACAGGGCTGAAACTGCCTATGGTTATATTCAAGCAGAAGAACAGCTTTCTCATTGTTCTTCTTTTTCAGAAAGTGATGATTTTCAGCTTTTTAAAGTGAAAGCCTTTGCTGAAAAGCCCGACTATGCCACAGCTGCCCAGTTTCTTGAGAGTAAAGATTTTTTATGGAACAGCGGAGTTTTTATATGGCATATTGATGCTATATCCAAAGAGTTTGACCGCTCCATGCCTGATTTGTACAAAGATATGCTCAATATCTATGAAAGCATTGGAACAAATCATGAAAAAAAAGTGATTGAGGACGTCTATTCTTGGATTCATCCTATGTCCATTGATTATGGTATTATGGAGAAAGCTGAACATGTATTTGTTCTTAACGGAGAGTTTGGCTGGACTGATCTTGGATGCTGGGATGATGTTATGAAAGTTGCCGGAATGCGGGCCATTTTTAGTACCAACCAGCCCGACAATCACTTAGTGCAAATCGACTCTGAAAATAGCTATGTCAGAAAACCTGCAGGCAAGGTTGTCTGTACAATAGGTGTGAGCGATGTGATTATTATTGATACTGATGATGCACTTCTGGTTTGCAGTAAAGGGTACTCTCACCGTGTCAGTGAAGTTGCTGATATACTAAGACGTAAAGGATTGGAAACGTACCTTTAAACTTTATAACACAAAGACTTGAAAAGTAAAACTGGTTGACTATGCTGAAAAGAAACACAGTCTCATAGATCGAGACAGCTATTCCATTCCAAAACTGATCCGCTCATAACCTTGCGTACATAGCCGTTTTTTATCAGTTCCTGAATTTACCGAAGAATGGATTTCTAACTGAGTAACCTTTTCAGTAAAATATAAAAGGATTAAACCTGATTTGACTTATGCGACAGCCTGTTTATTTTGTCAATTATCCTCCGTGACTGACCACAAAAGTGCGGCAAGCCAACCGAAAAATGTCCAACCAAGAAAGACATTAAGAGCAGTAATGCGACCGAGCTTATGGTGTTTCCTATCAAAAGCATTGATTGTCGGGAACATATAGACTGTTATGACTAAAGCGATAATTACAATATTAATTATAACTAATCCAAACATAGGGCCTCCGGTGTTTTATTTTTTTCCCTAACCTTACCCAGTTGTTACGCACTATTAATTCAAGATAGTGACAATTGTTTCTAATGTCAATCCCGAAATCCTTTTTTATATGGTTTTACATTTGTTTACGTAAGTTGTAGATTAAATCAAATAAAACGTCAGTATCGGAAGCTTAAAGCATTATTTATTGCGCTGGTCATGGTGCTTTATGGCAGGAATGGCAAACGGATCGAGGAAAATGTCAGACAATGGTTTAATTGCAAAAGCTATTGTTGCAGTCAAACACACACTTCAAGATCCCGATTCAGTGTGGTTTCAAGTATGTTCATGTAGGGAAAGAAGCGAATCGACCGGTTTCAAGGGTAGGTGAACGTACAGAACAGTTACAGAATCTATAAAGGGTTTGATCAGTTTTATTATGATCCAAAGCAGATGATGCCATAACTGAAAGCATTTTGTCTGATGGTGCGCTCGAAAAAAAGACAGCAAAAACATCATGTAAGAAGCTTATCAATCAAAAGATTAGAGAACATGAAGAACGTGTGAAGAGTTGGGTAGATTTATGTTTGAAACAGGTTAGTTGTGCTTATCACACAAAGCTCCGATATCGGTGTGATTTTCTGTTTGAAAACTATCTCTTTGTACTTTTTTAAGCGTCTTTACAGAATTAATCAGTTATTTTTTCATCACTGGCCTTATACCATTACGTTAACTCATTATTTTGTGAAAGGCGGCGTGTTGACTTAGTTATTGCTCCGGCAACTATAGGTATTGATAAAAAGACACTATGGCCTTTATTCCCCAAGCGTTTTAAGAGCTACAGATAAACATTTTTAATTGCCGGAGCAATAACCTTTGCGATTTTACTTTTTTTAGAAGCTATAGAAAATGAGGAACTTTTTTCACAAGCAGAGTTGTTACTTAGTTGCGTTGTTGTTTCTATATAAAAACGTATAAAGCTGATAAACAAAAATAGGAGATACTATCATGTCGCTGACACTCTTTAAAAGGGATCCCTTGAAATTGTTTGAAAATGCGTTTTACGACAATCTGTCGCCATTTTTTTCTTCTGCTTTGGTACCCCCCTTTAAGGTTGATATCAGTGAGGACGATACGTCCATTTCCATTGAGGCCGATATACCGGGAGTAAAAAAAGAGGATGTAAAGATTTCTCTGGATGATGGCGTATTATCTATCACTGCAGAACGAACCCAAAATGAAGAAGAAAAGAAAAAAGGATATCACCGTGTTGAACGTTCATGGGGATGCTTGAGCAGAAGCTTTACCGTGGGTGAAGATGTTGATGCTGAAAAAATAGAAGCTGCCTATGATAATGGCGTATTGAAAATCAAGGTGCCAAAAGTAAATCCTAAACCTAAAGCAGGAAAAGAAATTACTGTTAAATAAAGTTTGAATTTACCGTGTAGAACCTATAAAGGCCACTCCCTAAAGAGAGGCCTTTATGTATTCATACATCCCCCCACGTTTACTCATCAGACGACTTTGTTTCACATTCCGGGCCCTTGCAAATTTTTTCAGCTTCTAACCAGTCGTCAACATCACAACCATCTTTGCATCCTTTCTCTTGCCACAAATAGTACGCGGTGAGCCTTATTTCATCCTCACTCACTTGAGGTGTGGCGTTTTCCTTTACATTTTCTTCCATTGGAACTCCTTTTAATCGTTGATCTTAGAAAATAACATCACTCATTACGCTATTGTTCTTTTAACATTATTTGTTCTGGATTTGTTCCCAGAAATGCTGCATTCAGAACGAAGAGATTGGACGAGATATTTATGTTATTCCTGGTTAGCACGGAGAAGAGGTGTTGAAATATGTATTTGGAAAAGGCCTCCGAGAGAGTAGTGCAAAACAGCCATACGAAAAAGAGACATCCTCTTTTTCGTATGGCTTCGGCAAGAAAGGAGAGATTAAATCTCGCGACGGAACCCAATCAGTATTTGGTGCCCTGATGTACTTGAATCAATTTTAATACCAGGCAAATAATTGGTTGTAGCAGGAATCGCACTGTATTTGTAACCCGCATCAATCGTAACCTTATCCGAAGCCTTCACTCCAACACCACAGCCAACTTGATACATAATTGATGTGTGATTAAATTCTTCGGCGGATAAGTATTTTGTCCTTTCGTTTGCAAAACCAATACCTGCCATGATATACGGAGACAGGGCTTTCATCTTGAAGTCATGGTAAGCATTTACCATGTAAGACATGACTGATTCGCTTAACCCGTTTCCTGAGTATTTCCCTTGGGTAGTATATGGTGAAGCCGCAGGATAAAAGGTAATTGTGTCAACATCATATGACTGAGAGCCAATAGAAAACTCAACCCGATCAGTGCCGAATGAAATACCGATAGCCCCGGTAAACGGGAAGCCTGTTTTAAGTTTTGCTGTGTCAACCAACGTACCATCAGCTTTCTCTTCAACACTGTTCGGGAATCCAACACCAAAAGAACCTGACAGGTAAGGAGTTTCAGCCATTACTGGAGTAAAACAAAGTAATACTACAGCAAGGGTTACACACAGTTTTTTCATTGCTATTGTTATTAGTGTTGTGAATAGTTGACAGGAAGTGAAAAGTATAAAAAACAATAAAAACGAAAAAAAACGCTGTTACAAGAGCTGATTCCGTTTTCTCGCTATTCATTCTTTCATGAGCTTGTTACACGTCATAAGTGACCATATAAAAGCCAACAATCTGATCGATGAATGTATAGCCGAGAAGAGTGGTTTAAGTCGTGATGGCTCACTTATTGAAATTATGTCGCTGGCCGGCAAAGTTAGGGGAAACCTTCCCGCTGAAGTGATTTTTTTGGAAATGGTGTCAGTATGGGTGTTTTTCCTCGAATACCTCGGTTGCCTGATCGAGTGAGCTGACCCTGACGGCAACGCTGAGTTTTTCCGCTGAAGTACCCTTGTAGGTCCCGCGCACCGGCGGAACATCTCCATAGTCCCTTCCCGTGCCGATCTTGATATAGCGGTCATTCACTGTAAGTGTTTTATGAGTCGGGTCGAAGCCTGTCCATCCTTGCTCTCCTCCGCAGTACACTTCACACCAGGCGTGGCTTGCTTCGTCGTGTCCATCTGGAGTACTGCCACCGCCATAAAGGTAACCGCTGACGTAGCGGGCAGGAACACCGAGCACCCTGCAGACGGCAAGCATGATATGGGCGAAATCCTGACAGACCCCACGGCCTAGAGCCATGACCACAGCGCTGGTGCTGTGCACGTCCGTCACGCCTGGTTCGTACCGGAACGAACTGTTGATAAGTCTGCAGATCTCCATAGCCTGCTGGCATGGATCTTCAATATCCTTGAACTGTTCTGCAAGCGAATGGATTGACGGGTCGAAATGGACGTAACGGCTTTCGGCCGAGAAGTCCAGCAGGTAGATCTCATCTTCATCAACCCGTCCTACAACAGGCGATGCAACGGTTTCTACAACCGAAGTCGCCACAATCTCGACGCGCTTATGGCTTTGCAGCAAGTTGAAATGGTGTACTTTGTTACCATAGAAATCAGTGTATTCAAAGATGGGAGCGGGCGGGTTGACCTGAAGACTGAAGCTGGCACATCGCTGTGAGTTGACGCTACTCGCAGGATGAAGGCGCACTTCGGTCGCTGTTTCATAGATCGGTTCTTCGTATTCAAAAATCGTCGAATGTTCAACCTTGAGTATCATAAAGCTTGGGTTTTCCCTGTTAATGTAACCACACAAGGTTACTGCTGCTGCTGCTGTTGTGACTGACTCCAATTTGCCCGTCCTCCGGCGATACCGGTAAAAGGGAGGGCTTCGGAAACGTCGTGCGGCTCGATTTTCGGCGTATGGTAGGCAAAATAGAGAAGGTGGAGCTGTTCTCCAATTCTGATCAGTCCATGCTCAATTTCTTCAAGGAATTCATGAACACCTTTCTGGTAGATATCTTCTATGGTCGTGTAGCTCAGTTCGGCATCCGTCTTACCGATCAGTCGGTCGACGTTGTTGACGTATCGGTGGAGAGAGCTGCCGGAGATTCTCCAGAGGGCCTCCTGAGCAGCGCAGATCGAAAAGGTTATACTCCGAGGGAAGGTACGGTCCAGAATCAGGAACCTGAGAATATTGTCGGGATCTATGTTTGAAAGGTAGACTTTCCTGAACGCTTCCAGGGCACTGCAGCTTTTCAATACGGCCATCCACTGAATGATATCGACTGAATCCTTTACAAGATCCAGGTGCTGGCCTCGTTTCGGCATAAGCATATGGTACTTGACGTCAATAAGACGTGCCGCGTTGTCAGCCCGCTCCAGATACTTGCCGATCTGCACAAAATCCCATCCTTCGTTGCGCGAAAATGTATTGTCAGTGATGCCCTGGAACAGGTGAGAGGCGTTCTTGATCTCCTTGTAGAAGCTGTACGGATCGGTATGCACCTGTTGCTGCGAGACGCTCTGCAGGAAATGGTAAAGGTTGTTGAGCTGTTCCCACATTTCGCTCGAAATGCTCTCAATGATGCTTCTGGCATTTTCACGTGCCATGCTGATTGAGGCGACAATTGAGCTGCTGTTCTGCCGGTTGAACACAAGGTAATCAGTCACCGTCTGGACGTTGTACTCCTGGTAATGAGCATTGAAAGTTTTCGGATCGGCCATGACCATGATCAGCGGTTTCCAGTAGTTCGGATGATCCATCGTGGTAATGCTGTTCAGGTCGAGCAACAGGTTAAAATTCACATCAAGAAACCTGGCGGTATTCTCGGCCCTTTCAAAATATCGGCTCATCCAGAAGAGCGATTCGGCGACACGGCTCAGCATTGGTCTTTGTTTTGTTAATGAGTTTCGTTAATGGTTCATATATCAATGACCCAGGTATCCTTGCTTCCTCCACCTTGGGAAGAGTTGACTACAAGTGATCCCCGCTTCAAGGCCACTCTGGTCAGTCCACCGGGCACAATAGATGGCGATTTACCGTAAAGCACATAAGGCCGGAGATCAATATGGCATGCCCCAAGCTCCGTATCGTTGAAAAAGCTCGGGTGGCGCGACAGGGGGATGGTCGGCTGTGCGATGTAGTTTCGAGGGTTAGCCACAATCTTTTCAGCAAACTTTTCGCGTTCCACAGCCGTCGATTCAGGGCCGATCAGCATGCCGTAACCGCCAGATTCGTTTGCCGCCTTGACCACCAGAGTGTCAAGGTTGGCAAGGATGTGCTTCAGGTGCTTCGGGTTGTTTGCCAGCCATGTTTCAACATTGTCGAGGATCGGCTCTTCGTTGAGGTAATATCTGATGATGTCCGGCACAAAGCTGTAAATCACCTTGTCGTCGGCTACACCGGTTCCGATGGCATTTGCGAGAGCGACGTTTCCTTTTCTGTAAGCGTTTATTAGCCCTGCCACACCGAGCTTCGAGTCGGGTCTGAATACCAGCGGGTCAATAAAATCGTCGTCAACACGCCGGTAGATCACATCTACACTTTGCAGGCCCCGCGTTGTCCGGGTGTAAACCTTGTTATTGTTAACCACAAGGTCGCGCCCCTCAGTCAGCTGCACGCCCATCTGCTGGGCAAGGTAACTGTGCTCGAAGTATGCCGAGTTGAAGATGCCCGGCGTGAGCACCACAACTTTAGGATCCTGTTTCGGCGAAGGGCTGATTTCCTGCAGGGTTCTGAGAAGCTGTTGCGGGTAGCCGTCCACTGGCCTGATCTTGTAACGGTCGAAAAGTACCGGGAAAGCCTTTTTCATGGCCTGGCGGTTCTGCAGCATATACGAAACGCCGCTCGGGGTACGAAGATTGTCTTCAAGCACAAGGTAGCGACCTGAGGTATCACGGATGAGGTCGCTTCCGGTGACGTGGATATAGACGCCGAGCGGAGGCCGTACTCCAACGAACTCGCGCCTGAAATGCTTGCTTCCGAGAACCAGATCGGCAGGCACAATCTTATCTTTCAGAATTTTTTGGCCGTGGTAAATATCGGACAGGAACTCGTTGAGCGCGGTGATCCGCTGTATGAGACCCCGCTCGATAGTTTCCCATTCCGGCAATGGAATAATTCTCGGGATCAGGTCGAACGGGAAAATACGCTCGATACCCTTGTCGGCACCATACACAGTGAACGTGATGCCCTGATTGCGAAAGAAGATGTTCACCAGCTCCCGCCTTGCCCTGATATCCTCAGTTGAAAGCTGGGTGAACCTGCGCATCATTTTTTCGTAATGAATCCTCGGAGTGCCTTCTCGTGAAATAACCTCGTCAAAAAACCTGTCGGGAAGAGCTTCGTAGTTGTCGAACAATCGGGTCATGGCCGGAAATGGTAAAGCTGATGTAATTCCGTTGTTTTCTTACTGATAACTTAAAAAAATTTGGTTACATAAAAAATATACCTAAAAATATTATACGATTATGTAAAATACTGAAACCTTGAAAGGAAAGATTTGGGGAGTAGTTATCGCGCTGAAAGGATGTAAACGCTGTTTTTTTTGTTTGCAAACCGCAACCTGCCCGACTGTAACCAGTAAAACCAGGATACGATATCGGTTTACACTCTACGATGAAAAGAACCAAAAATGCAAGCTGCCGGCTCTCTTTCTGACTTTTATTTCTTTTGATTTCAGTCGGCTTTCAATTCGCTGGTTCTTGATGCCATGATGAAATCGTTCATGTGCAAACCATTGGCTGAATGTGTCCACCAGATTACCGTTACCTTACCCCACTCCGTAATAAGTTTCGGGTGATGCTGTTCCAGTTCAGCCAGTTCACCTACCTGATTAGTAAAATCGAGAGCCGTTTTAAAATCAGGAAAAATAAATGTCCGCAGTAATCGGTTCATGCCGTTTTCTCTTGACACTACCCATTCAGGAATATTTTCTGATAATTCCTTGATATCGCTTTCAGACATTGGCGCCAACCCTGCAGAATATGGAATACATGCTTTGTTTTTCAGTGCGTTCATTTTCTTTCTCCGATGTTAATAATTAGTTTTTGATAGCGTTATAGAGAGCTGCTCCCTATTGATACGAATAGTTTTTCATGCAACACCAAAATCATCCCGACCACTTTTTCCGTTACAGCGAATCTCAATCATTGCAGAAGCTCTTGGCATGAGCGCGTAATGTCAGCAAACGAGCTCCGGCGGCATTGAGGGTTTCAGGCTGTTTGGCAAAATGAAACCTTATAAGCTGATAGACCGGTTCACGGAAAAAACTTGACCCCGGCACTGCCGCAACACCAACCTTGCGTGCCAGCCATTCACAGAATGCCAGGTCATCGGCTATTCCAAACTCGCTGACATCAACCATCACATAGTAAGCACCCTGAGGCCTTGTATAAGAGAGGCCTGCCTTGTCGAGCCAGCCGAGAAAAATATCCCGTTTTTCGGTGTAACTTGTCTGGAGCTGGTCGTAATATGAATCAGCAAACTCAAGCGCCGTCACAGCGGCCTCCTGCAAAGGGGCAGCTGCACCAACAGTCAAAAAGTCGTGGACCTTGCGAATTCCATCAATAATTTCAGGCGCTGCTACCACTGTTCCAAGCCGCCATCCAGTGATCGAATAGGTTTTGGAAAGCGAGCTGCAGGTAATCGTCCGTTCAAACATGTCGGGTAACGCTGCTATGCTTATATGCACATGCGGCGCATAAACAATATGTTCATAGACCTCGTCCGTAATGACAAACGCATCAAATTCACAGGCAAGAGCAGCAATGAGCTCCAGTTCACTCTTTGTAAACACTTTGCCGGTCGGGTTGCCCGGATTGCAAAGAATCAATGCTTTAGGGCGATGCTGCACAAAAGCCTGCCGAAGTTCTTCAGCATCAAAGGTAAACTCCGGCGGCCGTAATGGAACATAAACCGGAATCGCCCCCGTGAGAATGGTATCTGCTGTATAATTTTCATAAAACGGAGAAAAGATTACGACCTTGTCTCCCGGATTACAGGCCGTCATCATGGCGGCCATCATTGCCTCCGTACTCCCGCAGGTGACAACCAGATTGGTTTCCGGGTCAATGGCAATTCCCATAAAGCGTGATTGTTTGCGGGCGAAAGCGCGACGAAAATTCGGCGCACCCCATGTTACGGCATATTGGTGGGGGCCTTCTTTTCCAGCTCGTTCGGCAGCCGCAAGCAGCGCTTCAGGAGGATTAAAATCAGGAAACCCCTGTGACAGATTAATTGCATCACAGGTGTTCGCCACTCGAGTCATTCTCCGGATGATTGATTCTGTAAAATGATTTGTGCGTTGACTTGTTTCAGGCACGTTTACATCCTTGAACGTTATAATTAGGTAAAGACCTCTTAAGTGAAAGTGTGTTATTTATTCAATAAATGTGTATTTTTTAACCATAAAACAATACTCACCTTTAAACCATGATAAGCAATGCAGAAAAATTTAGGTCAAAACGATAAAATAATCCGGGTTGTTATCGGGATTGCAATTATTGCAGTAGGTGTCATCAATTGTTCGTGGTGGGGAGCTGTTGGAATTATACCGCTTTTGACCGCGTTTGTAGGCTTTTGTCCACTCTACACTTTACTGAAGATTTCGACAGGAGGAAATTGTTGCTGCAATGAAAAACCGGCAAAAAACAACTCTTGCAAGTTATAATGCCTGAAAAACATTTTGCCTTGGATAGAAAAGGTATTACAACACGTAACGTTCCTTTTGTTTGAATGATACGGCATTGCTTACTGTCCATGAAAATGGAGCAAGTTGACTGACGATCTGTGTTCATCACCCGGCCGACTCCCTTTTTGCCGCATTCCATGAAGCAGCATGGTTAGAGGTGCGGTTTATATGAAAGGAGATGAACCTATTTGACCGCGGTCATATGAGAACTCTCATGAGCTTACCAGAAATTACCTCAATATGATTTTCAGTGAAGATTCACGGGTCAAAATACCCGGCATTCTGCATCTGGTAAGGCTTGGTTACCACTATCTCTCCCTCAAGAATGCTGCATGGGATCAAGAGAGCAATATCTTTCCTGAACTGTTCTGTGCTGCTATTGCCCGCATCAATCCCGACACTGATGCCGATAACATCAAACGCTTGCTGGACGATGTCAGGCTCTTACTGGACAATGAGGACTTGGGGAAGGCTTTTTATGAAAGACTCACTGAGCGCTCAGGCATCAGGCTGATTGACTTTGCCGAATTTGCCAACAACAGCTTCCATGTAGTCACCGAACTGCCGTACAAGAACGGTGACGACGAGTTCCGGCCTGATATCACCCTGCTTGTCAACGGCATGCCACTGCTCTTCATCGAAGTTAAAAAGCCAAACAATCGCGAAGGCATTCTGGCCGAGCGCAACCGTATTATCACGCGTTGCCAGAATAACCGCTTCCGCCGTTTTATCAATATCACGCAGATAATGGTGTTCTCCAACAACATGGAGTATGAAGACGGTTCTCCGCTGCCCATTGAAGGAGCCTTCTACGCCAGTCCATCCTACGATGCACCGATCTTCAACTACTTTCGTGAAGAAGAACAACTCAACTTGGCAGAACTGCTTGCCGACGAGGACGATGAGGTTGAAAACGAGGTTCTCAGCGACAACAACCTGAACGTCATCAAGTACAGTCCGGAGTTTCTCAGCAACAAGTCTCCAGATACACCGACAAACCGTATCTGTACCTCTCTGTTCAGCCATGATCGCCTCTCATTTTTTTTGCAATACTCACTGGCCTTTGTAAACGAAACCGATGGCCTGCACAAACATGTCATGCGGTATCCGCAGTTTTTTGCCACAAAAGCAATTGAAAAGAGGCTGGCTTCCGGCATCCGCAAAGGAATTATCTGGCATACCCAGGGGAGCGGCAAAACCGCATTAGCCTATTATAACGTGCGCTTTTTAACCGATTATTTTCAGCGCGACGGCATCATTCCAAAATTCTACTTCATTGTCGATCGTCTTGATCTTCTCATACAGGCACAGCGGGAGTTTTCCAGTCGCGGATTGACGGTGCACACCATCGACACTCGCGAGGAGTTCGCGCGCGATATCAAGGCAACCAATGCACTTCATAATCACTCCGGCAGGCCGGAGATCACCGTTGTCAATATCCAAAAGTTTCAGGATGACGCGGATGTTGTCCGTACGGAGGATTACGATATCACTGTCCAGAGAGTCTATTTTCTCGACGAGGTACACCGCAGCTATAACCCAAACGGCAGCTTTCTTGCCAACCTCAGCCAGTCAGACCGGAAGGCTATCAAGATCGGCCTGACCGGTACACCGCTTTTGGGGGATGACTACAACTCCCGCACTCTTTTCGGCAATTACATACACAAGTACTACTACAACGCATCCATCGCCGACGGCTATACCCTGCGCCTTATCCGTGAGGAAATTGCCACTAACTACAAGTTGTCTCTGCAGGAGGCTTTGGCAGCAATGGAACTCCAGCAGGGTGATCTCGACAGAAAGCTGATTTATGCCCATCCGCGTTTTGTCGAACCAATGCTCGACTATATCCTTGACGATTTCGAAAAAAGCCGGGGAGCACTGAACGATTCCACCATTGGCGGAATGGTAATCTGCGACAGTGCCGAACAGGCGAGGCAGATGTTCGACATCTTCAAGCTCCGCATTGCCCCAAAGCCCGTTGAGCAGGGAGCCGGTAGTTTTTGTGACTCATTCGAGGCACTGCCGATGGTAGCCGAACGCATGCTCAGTTACACTGCCCGACAGAGAGAGGCAAACAAGGTTAAACGCGGTGCTCTGATTTTGCACGATTTCGGCACAAAGGCGGAGCGCAAGAACTGGGTTGAAAAGTTCAAAGAAGGCAAGATTGACCTCTTGTTTGTTTACAACATGCTTCTCACCGGTTTTGATGCTAAAAGGCTGAAAAAACTTTACTTGGGTCGGGTGATCCGCAAACACAATCTGCTCCAGGCCTTGACTCGGGTCAATCGCCCCTACAACGATTTTCGTTACGGCTACGTGGTTGATTTTGCCGATATCCGCAAGGAGTTTGATGCTACCAACAAGGCCTATTTCGACGAGCTGCAGGCCGAACTGGGTGATGAACTTGAACACTATTCCAATCTTTTCAAGTCCGTCGAAGAGATAGCCAAAGAGATCGAAGAGATCAAGGAGATTCTCGTCCGCTATGATATTGCAAACGCCGAGCTGTTTTCGCAGCAGATCAGCCAGATTCAGGATCGGGCTACGGTGCTGGCTCTCAAAAAAGCTTTAGCCAATGCCCGGAGCCTCTACAACGTCATCCGTATGCAGGGAGAATACGATTTTCTTAAACAACTTGATTTTCAGAAACTCAACCAGCTCTATCGCGAAACCAGCAATCACCTCGACCTGTTGAACTTGAAGGAGAGCATTGAATCGAATGCCGATACCACTAATCTGCTCACTGTAGCCCTTGAGGATGTGCTTTTTATGTTCATCAAGGTGGGGGAAGAGGAGCTGGTGCTGGCCGACAAGCTGAAGAACACCCTGCGCCGGACCCGCGAAGCGCTCGCAAACAACTTCGACCAGCAAGACCCTAAGTTTGTCACCCTGAAGGAAGAGCTTGAGCGGTTGTTCAAGAAAAAGAAACTCAACGAGGTGACCCAGGAAGAGATGAACGCCAATATCGGCGCACTCAACCGGATCTACGAAAAAGTCAAGGAGTTGAACCGGCAGAACAACCAGATACAGACCAAGTATAACGGCGACGCCAAATATGCCCGCATTCATAAGCGGTTGCTGGATCGCGGCGCACTTGCAGCATCGGAGCGGCGCATCTTCGAGGCATTAAACAGCGTCAAACAGCAGGCCGACAATCAAGTGCTGCAAAACACCCAGCTGCTGGCCAACGAAAGCTACTTCGAGCGGATGATGATGCCGCTGATAATCGGTGCGTTTCAGACCAGCCGAAAAATACAACTCAATCCTGGCACCTCTCGTATGATCAACCGGCTGGTGGTAACCGAATACATGAACGAATATATCTCAGGCAATAGAAAAGGAGCATCTTCGTGGTAACACAGGATTTTGAAAAAAGAACCCGGCAACTGATTGATAACCTTAAAAGCATCTGTGCCTCCTATGGCCTTGGCAACGATGGCAACGAATTCAAAATCATCACTCAGGTATTTCTCTATAAATTTTTGAACGACAAGTTCGCCTATGAGGCGAAAAAAATCGACTCTCGACTATCCGAGGCCGAAAACTGGGAGCAGGCCATCGCCCAGCTCACGGCCGATGAACTGGACATGGTGCAGTTACAGATGGGGCCTGATACCGCCCGTCTGAAACCGGAGCATTTCATCGCTCATCTTTTCAGCAACCAGAACGCTTCGGAATTTGCCAGACTGTTCGATAATACCCTGCGCGACATTGCCATTACCAACAACGACCTCTTTGCAGTCAAAACAGACGGCGGCGCAAAGGTCACCCTTTTTGACCGGCTGAGTGAATACATAACCGATGAATCCAGGCGCGACGATTTTTGCCGTGCCATTATCAACAAACTGGTTGAGTTCAGCTTCGAACGCATTTTTACCCAGAAGTACGATTTTTACGCCGCCCTTTTCGAGTACCTGATCAAGGATTACAACAAGGATAGTGGCGGCAAGTACGCAGAGTACTACACTCCGCATGCAGTAGCCAAAATCATGGCCGCCATCATGGTGCCCGAAGAACAGCGGGGCAAAGTCACCAGCGTCAGCTGCTACGATCCTTCAGCCGGTTCCGGCACATTGCTCATGAACCTCGCCCATGCCATCGGCGAGCAGCGCTGCACCATATACTCTCAGGATATTTCACAGAAATCCTCAAGCTTGCTGCGCTTGAATCTGATCCTGAACAATCTTGTCCATTCCATTCCCAACATCATTCAGGGCAACACCCTGCTTCATCCCTACCACAAAGAGGGCAAGGCGCTGAAAAAGTTCGACTATATCGTCTCCAATCCACCCTTCAAGATGGATTTCAGCGATTTCAGAAACGAACTGGACGCCAAGGAACACCATGCCCGATTCTTTGCCGGAGTGCCGAACATTCCCAAACAGGCCACGGACAAGATGGCGATCTACCAGCTCTTTTTGCAGCATATCATCTATTCGCTCAAACCCGGCGGCAAGGCGGCAGTTGTGGTGCCCACCGGCTTTATTACCGCTCAATCCGGCATCGACAAAAAGATTCGCCAGAAACTTGTGGACGAGAGAATGCTGGCCGGAGTGGTCTCCATGCCGAGCAATATCTTTGCCACCACCGGCACCAATGTCTCCATAGTTTTCATCGACGACGGCAACAAGAATGATGTGGTACTGATCGACGCATCAAGCCTCGGCACCAAGGTCAAGGATGGCAAGAATCAAAAGACACTGCTTTCGGATGACGAAGAAAACTGGATTATCACAGCCTTCAACACCAAAAAGGCTATGGAAGATTTCTCCGTTGTGGTCGGCTACGACGAGATCGTTGCCAAGAACTATTCTCTCAGCGCCGGGCAGTACTTTGATGTGAAAATAGAGTATGTGAACCTTACGCCGGCAGAGTTCAAGGCGAAGATGCAAGGATTTACCGATAATCTTGAACAGTTGTTCAAGGAATCCAATGAACTTGAGCAGGAGATCAGAAAACAGTTAGCGGGGTTGCGGTATGAGTAAGTGGGTTAAAGGAAATATTGGAGATATTCTGTCGCTCCAAAGAGGGTTTGATATTACTAAGAAGATACAAACTGATGGCTTATACCCAGTAGTATCCTCCAGTGGTGTATCAAGCTATCACAATGAATTCAAAGTTAAAGGTCCAGGGGTAGTAATTGGACGGAAAGGTACTTTGGGTAGTGCATTTTATTTTCAATCCGCTTTCTGGCCACATGATACGACCTTATGGGTAAAAGACTTTAAAGGAAATGATCCCAAATTCATTTACTATTTTTTGAAGGCTTTTCCTTTAGAAATGCTTGATTCTGGATCGGCAAACCCTACCCTCAATAGAAACATTGTTCATCAAATAGATACGTTAAAGCCGCCACTTGAGGATCAGCAAAAAATCGCAGCAGTCCTATCCGCTCTTGACGCTAAAATCGAATGCAATAATCACATCAATACTGAGCTTGAAGCGATGGCCAAAACCTTGTACGACTACTGGTTTGTGCAGTTCAACTTTCCCGACCATAACGGCAAGCCCTACAAATCCTCCGGCGGCAAAATGGTATACAACCCCACACTGAAACGTAAAATCCCGTTGGGGTGGGATGTTTGTGATCTGAACAAAATTACTTCAGTTAGTAATGAGTCAATATCTCCTATAGACACTCCGGAGAAGTGTTATCGACTTTTTAGTATTCCTGTATTTGATATAACAAAGACATATAGTTATGAGGAGGGTAAAAAAATAGGTAGTAACAAATTTGTTGTGTGTAGTAAAGATTTATTGGTTTCAAAACTTAACCCTTGGTTTAACCGTGTTGTTTACGTTATGGATGAAAACGATCAGATTTGTTCCACTGAGTTTGTCGTTTGGAGGTCATCCAGCGAGGAAATCAAAAACTATCTCTACTTGGTTGCAATATCTCAACAATTCATTTCATATTCTGTTCAGTCTGCAACAGGTACATCAAACAGTCACAAACGTGTCAACCCAACTGTAATGATGCGATTTTTAATTCCTTTCAATAAGAATATTGCCGAAAAGTTCGGAGAAAAGATTTCAGTGGTACTGAAAAAATCAATCTTGAATCAGCAGGAAACTAAAGTACTCACCCAACTCCGCGACTGGCTTCTGCCCATGCTGATGAACGGCCAGGTCACAGTATCGTAAAAGAGCTTGAACCGAGAGGCGGGTTGTTGCAACAAGCCATTGGTCATGGTTGTTTCTTTTTTTCAGAATCAATAAAAGAAAAGGATAGTATTGCCTATCTTTGTATAGAACAGCAAGGTTACATATAGTGTGAAAATCTTCAGTTAAACCATCACAGAAGGGGGTATCTGTCATGAAAAAAAATACTGGCTTATGGATTGATCACAAAAAAGCTCTTCTCGTGTCCATAGAAGGCGACAATGCTCATGTTCAGTCGATTGAATCTGGAGCGGATAGTCATTTCAAGCCATCAGGAGGCTGGAAAGCAGGTGGAACATCTGTTGCGCAATCGGTATCAAAAGAACACAGTGTTGAAGAGAGTCTGAAACACCAGTACCGAGCTTTTTATAAAAAAATTATTGCGTTACTCAGTGATTCAACCGGTATTGTTATTTTTGGCCCCGGTGAGGCAAAAATTGAGCTTGCCAATGAAATCAGCAAGAACAACAGTGCGCTTCAGGAGAAAGTCATTGCAGTGGAGCCTTGTGAGCGATTGACTGAGAACCAGTTTATAGCAAAAGTGAAAGCGTTTTTTATCAACCAGTAACGTAACGCTTACAACGTATAACGGTGTTTAAGCTTGATCCGTGCATCAATAAATTGTTGCAAGTTCAAGTCAATAGTGGCGGGTTACACAAACCAGAAAAACCGCAAGTTCCTGTGGCAGTTCCACAAGCGCAGGTTGGAACAAATCAGGGATGCATAACTAGCATTAATGGGTAAAAGGTCAATTATTCTGAAGAAGAACTGATTATCAAACAATGGCAAGCCGGCCAAGTAATTCAGCTTTACAAGTATGAAGAAATACCTTCCTGTCACTCGTATTGGTTTGCTGGTCATTGCCATCACCTTATTCAATGCTGCTGCTGTTTTGTCTGCAACTCGTGAAACAGTCTCAGTAAACGAGGATTGCAATCCATTGTCCCTCAATGCCCGTGGAATAACACTTCAGACGTCAGGAAAATATTCTGAAGCGGAATCACTGTTTCGTCAAGCCTTGGCAATCCGCGAAAAAACACTTGGCCCCGATCATCCCGATGTGGCGACGAGCCTGAACAACCTTGCGGAATCGCTGCGACTGCAGGGAATGTATACTGAAGCCGAGCCACTCTACCGCCGTGCACTGGTGATTGATGAAAAAGTCTTAGGCAAGGAACATCCTGACGTAACATCAGATCTTAACAATCTTGCGTTATTGCTGCGACTGCAGGGAAAGTATGCTGAAGCCGAACCGCTCTTCCGCCGTTCGCTGGCGCTTCGCGAAAAAGCGCTTGGCCCCGATCATCCCGATGTGGCGATGAGTCTGAACAATCTAGCGGGATTGTTTTATACTCAGGGAAAGTATGCTGAAGCCGAACCGCTCTTCCGCCGTTCGCTGGCGCTCCGCGAAAAAGCACTTGGCCCCGATCATTCCGATGTGGCGATGAGTCTGAACAACCTTGCGGGATTGCTGTATACTCAGGGCAAATATGCCGAAGCCGAACCGCTCTTCCGCCGTTCGCTGGCGTTCCGCGAAAAAGCACTTGGCAAGGATCATCCCGATGTGGCGACGAGTCTGAGCAATCTTGCAGAATTGCTGCGAGTTCAGGGCAAGTACGCCGAAGCCGAACCGCTTTTCCGCCGTTCGCTGGCGCTCCGCGAAAAAGTGCTTGGCAAGAATCATCCCGATGTGGCGACGAGTCTGAACAATCTTGCGGTATTGCTGTATACTCAGGGCAAGTACGCCGAAGCCGAACCGCTCTTCCGCCGTTCGCTGGAAATCCGCGAAAAAACACTTGGCCCCGATCATCCAAACACCATACAGTGCAGAAAAAACCTTGACAACGTGCTTAAAAAAATGCAGTAACAAAGCACATTCCGGAATAAGGGCAAGGTTACTCCAACGGTTTCACCACAATACAGCACTGTGTAGACGACTGCATATCGCATGTTCAACCAGTTTTACGAAACGCTGAAAGAAACGCCGCTCTCCTCTCCATCCCGCGAAAATCAGCATAACGAGCTGGGAAAAAAACAGCCGCAAGCATTCGCTATAGCATACCTTTCATGGCTGCTGCTCAGCAATCTTTTGCTCGACTTCACTGTTCTGTTTTGCCTTGAGCATCTCCGCAATACTATCAAGCGTTTCATTCAGAACAGCAGCATGGTTCTTTCGTTCACGCTCTATTGCAGGGTCAAACAGAATCGGTTGCTGCATGCATACCCCCCGCTGAGGTCTGCCAGCAATGCTTGATGTGCTTTTCTTGCTTCGTTCCATTCCTCTACTGACCGTTTCAACAGCTCCACAGTTATTGCTCCGGCAATTAAAAAGTTTTTATCCGTAGCTCTTAAAACTCTTGGGGAATAAAGGTCATAGTGTCTTTTTATCAATACCTATAGTTGCCGGAGCAATAAGAAAAAAATAGCCCAAAAAATTGGAATTATGTTTACAATTGTTTAGTCTTCAAAAGATACTTCAATTATTCCATTTCCTTTCTACAGGAAGTATCCGGTTGAGAAAGTACAAGCAGTTTTTATGAGCCTGTTACAGTACTCGCTAAGGAGCAGTTGTTCAATATTTTAGTAGTACCCTGTCATTTCAGCGTTATCTGAGATACATGCTTTGGAGGTATGTATCAATCACTCGAAGTTGCTTTTGTTGTTACGCTCATCTCCTTTGGAGATTACCAGAATTGACGTTCGGAATACGTTTTTGCACCCTCTCGGTCAGTTCATCATAAACGGAAAGTAAAGAGGAGTGCCAGTATTTCTGTACTGTTCGTATGCTTGAGGTTTATAAGAATGTTTCGTAAGCCAGACCGAGGTTTTTATGCCAGCACCCGTAACACCTTTATTGGTATCAGATAACGGGGTAAAGCATCTGGAATCAATGAGTAGTCTTTTATCTGGCTCTACCCGTTACGCATCCTGTCAGTGCTTCGGCTGCACGGGTGCCATGACGTTGCGCGGCCATCTTCTTTGTTGATCAATAGTCACCGTTTAGATTTTTTCAGAAAGACGTTTTTCATTTGAAAACCCAACCACCATGCCTGAAAAAACTCTCTCCATGCTGCTTGCTTCTTTGACAGGGCAAATCCAGACAAACAATACTCAGGAAGAAAAAGCCCTTGAACAGGTACAGGAAAAACTTGCCTCTGCTCTGCTTCAGCAGGATCCCGAAACAATTCGCAATCAGAGTTTTATTTTCGAGCAGAGCGATTTATTTGCCTCCTCAAACGTTGAAAAAAAACGGATCGAAAAAATTGATGCGATTGCAGCCCGCTGCAAATCGCAGTCGCCCGGCAACCTGCAAGTATTTCTGCGTACGCTTCCTATCCGCACTACTCAGCAACAGGGAGGCACCCCTGCAGCAGCGGCAGGTGCAAGGGTAACAACGTCAGGCCCTTTTAAAGAGAGCAGCGGACAAGAGCTCTATTTTGATGTTGTTCGCACCGAAAAGCTTATTCCGCTTTATATCAATGGCTGGGCAGAACCGGCAATTCTGTTTAAGGCAAGTTTTGTTGAACCGGCATTTATTCTTGCCAATGCACTGCCTGTAGAGCTCACAAGAACGTATGTTATTGTTCCTGATTCTGTATGGATCAATGCAAGGGTTTTTGATCCTGCTGCAGATTCGGCATACTTCTGTGGACTTCGGGTGAAGGGGGGAATACTCACGCTGGACTCTGATCCGGAGATTATCAACGGTCAGCTGACCGTGAGTGCGTTGACAACGGTTCATGCTGCGTTGCAGCTTGAACAGAGTACAAGTTTTACAAGTGACCCGACCAGTCCGTACGGAGCTGATGCGCGTGAGGCTGAGTTCACACTTCCGGAGAGTTTTCAATTCAGCTTTAAGGGCAGTACAAAGCAGATACTTGAGGTTCGGTCGTCTTCCTGGTCAGTGTATGGACACAAAGCTGTTTTCAACTATAACGGCGATCAGAACAGTTTTCTTCTTCCGTTTTTCAGCCGGCTTTTTATTCCTGTGGAGTGCGATACTCCTCTCTTCAAGGTTGCGACGTGTGACTCTCCCTTTTGTACATTTGCAGGTGAGGCGGTTATTCAAAAGAGTTGGTGGAGCATTCCTGCGGCTAAAATTGACATTGCAACTCCCCCTGAAGCGGATGGGAACGGCGCCCTCATTATTGGTTGCGGGCCGGGGCTTGATGTAGCCCCTATCAATCTTCAGAATAAACACATTTCGTTACCGTCGCCCTTTATCATAGGTGAACCAGGCCGCATTGGTGTGACTGAGTTCAAGAGTGACGGAGCGGGTGCTCTCCAGACTTTTGAGCTTTGGCAGGATGATGTGAACCGCTTTGGCACCACAATGGAGTGGCATTTGCTGAAGGAGGCGCTGTTCCTTTACAATACCGTTGCAGGCGGAGATGAGATGGTTGCAGGCATAACAAATTGCGAGATGCTTGTTGACCGGCCGGTAAAGGTTGACGGCACTGCTGTTACCGTGAAGACGAAGAACAGCGGTTATGTTCTCAGCGCGGGAAAAACAAAACGGCAAGTAACAATTATCGACAACAATGTTCTGTCAGATAATTCGAAGCCGGGCAAAATACCCAGTGTAAAACCTTACGCACTGGCGATGCATAACGCATTGTTTACGGTAACGCCTCCCAATAGCGTGATGCTTTTCGGTGAGTGTTCAGATGATTTCAGCGTTGTCAAAAAAGGCAAGCTCTATCTCGGGTTTGGCATGTTCTCCTACCTGCCAACTTTGCCCGATCCCTATGCTGCAAATCTCGGAGTTTTAAGGAAACAGTTTGAGATGGGCAACCAGAGAACGGTTGCTGCGGTCTCTTCAGGAAATAAGGGGAGCATTGTCTGGTTGTGGCTGATTGGTCTGGTGCAGTGGGAGGGCAAAATAAAGGAGAACGACAGTGTTGGTGTCTCCTTCCATTTCGCGCCATTGCAGGCAGCTTTTCCTGTTGAAAAAATCAGCAGTCAAACCAATACAGAGAGTGTTGCTCCCCAGACCGATTTTGCACAGGTAGCAGTGGAAAGCCCCTTCCGGAAAGTTTATGCGCAAACTCGCTCTTCACAGAATCAGGAGACACCGGCAATACGTTCGGTACAGGCGAACATTTCGCTCGAGTCACAGGCTATTGCAACGTTTAATCTGCTTAAAGATGATTTTGCATTGGTTGACGTCAGCAGCAAGGCCAATCAGATGGGGGTGGCCTTTAGTTTCCAGAATAATCTGGGGAGGCAATTCGACATCAAAATTCAGGATGAGGCAAATGCTTCAGTTTTTCCGATACAGATGCGGGGACTTGATGTCATTACAAAGGGTCTTTTTGCTCACGCATTCACGGTGCCGCAGATTGCATGGGAACCAGTGTTCAACCTTACTCCTCCCCAGATCAAGCCGGGTGACCCTGTTGGAGCTCCTTATGATCCGCCTGCAGGATTCAACTATTATCAGAACGATGGTCTGCCAACACGTATTGGCAATCTCAGTTCGGAATCGGTGACACTTTCACCTATTCCGCTTTCGAAATACCTTGTGGAAACTTACCGCAATAAAAAAGACGGGAAAACGTATGCGATTTTCAATCTTCCATTCGGGATGGTTACCGCTGCAATTTTGAATAACAGTTCTGGTCAGTCACGGATACCAGGGATCGAAAATATCAGGCCTGTCTTTAATAATTATGTTAACGGAGGCATTCAGCTTGAGTTGACGGCGGGTTCTTCCGCGCTGCCTGGCGAAGATGATATGTTCGAAGGATTCACCTTCCAGTTTTTTAACATCAATAATGTTGCCGGCTTGCCGACCAATGCGAGCACACTGGCACACTCGCCGACCAGAATATTCAACAGTGAATTTTTCAGCAATACTTGGGGGCTGCCCTGCAGGCCGGGATCACCCCTTACGAAAGCCGGTCTCAGCGGTTACGGAGCCAGTATGTTCAGCGACTGGCATAACAGAGATGCGGCTTTTGCCCAGACCAGCCAGGCACTCTTTAATGTTGTTACCGGAAGAACTTCTCACGAAGTGGTTCAGGTGAAAAGCATGGTCTACCCCTGGGGTGTAAAAGTGGTTCGTACCATTACGTTGTTCCGACTTGCCAACGGCTATGTCTGCCGTATCGACAGCGGCTGGAAAGCTGAAAGCGACGGGAAGTTTGATTTCAGTTATAAGGTTGCGAAAAAAGCGGACGATACTCCCGTCAAAACCGAAGCCGATGTCTTTGATCATTTTGACGAAGTTGACAACCCCTTTATTTTTCATCCCGGCATGATTCACGGCATTTTCAATGTCAAAAACATTCAGGAAAAGCCGAAAGAGTTTAAAATCGGCAGTTGCGAACTGCTTGCAGTAACATTCGATGCGGATGTGGAACTGGAGGATGTTGTGGAGGGCGGAACGGCAAACCGCGTTGCAACCAGGGTGGTTGTAGGATATGTGCAGATCGGTCCGCAAGGGAAGCCGATCGAAGAGGCCGATTTTGTAAAACTGCTGAAATCGGAAAATAACTCCATCGGTGCCGAAATCAACTGTACCGTTAAAGTTGCCGGAACAAAGCAGTATATGAGGTTGAACCGTTTCGACGTGAATAACGCCGTGGATGCTTCGAATAACCCGATTTTCGTTTGCGCGGCAAGAGGCTCCGTGGTGCTGCCAAAGGATGGCAGCTGGACTATGGTACAGCACGAAAGGGGATCCGGAGAGGTTACACCACTTGCCGAACAGTTGAGCGTTCCTCTTATCCGTATCGGCGAATGGAACAAGGATACAGTTGTTGATCCGGTTGCGGCAGCTAAGGAACTGCTTCGTATTGCTTATCCCGGGGATATTCTCCGTGTGCCTGATGCCGCCACCATCAATTTTGGCTTCCTGCAGAATATGAACACGCAGAAAGTCCTTTTTCTTACTCCCTCATTTAAAAAGGGAGTGGACTCCCTGTTGAGCAAAACGCCGCCGTTGTTGGCTGATGCTTACCGCCTCATGAACAGCAAAGGGATTTTTCCCAATATCAGCGATGCTGAAAGCACCTTCGGCACGGCAATGCAGCTTCTGAAAGGTATCGACAATCGCAACGGCAATCCGCTTGAGGCATTCAGCAAACTTCCTGGTGTAACCGATGCAGGAAAGCAGGTGTGGGAGGTGATGGAGCTGCACTCAAAGGAAGAGGCCGGAAAACTTCTCGATCAGGGTTACAAGCTCATCAAGAACAAAGTTGACGATCTTATCAACGAAGCATTCAAGTTCGACTTGCCGAACTTTGAATATCCGCTGGTGGATGTTACAGGTCTGAAGATTTATGTTGAATACAAGGCGACAAAGAAAGCTGGCATTGACCCTCCGAAAGAGTATATAGGCAAGTTTGACTTTGATGTGGACTCTTTTGCCGCAGATATGTCGAAGAGCTGGAAGGGCAGGATGAACAGTATGGCGATGGTGGTTGATCTCGGGCCGTTGAAGCGGCTTCTTACCATCAAGGGGAATTTCAATTCACAGAAAGGAGCGGAAACCGATTTCGGCAGCAAGAGTGCTTCGGATTCGGCTCTTGATCTGCCTGCACCTGAAATCGAATACAGTGACGACCTGAAGCCGGTGATTCAGATTCTTGAGATACTTGCCGCGCTTTCCACAGGGGATTACGCTGAGGTTTTGAAACAGGGGCTGAAGGTGGCGATGAGCAATAGCGCCAACCTTTGGGAGTACAAGTTTGAGGCAACAAAAGATATTCCGCTGATCAAGTTTCCGCCCGGTGCATTATATGATTCGCCCCAGACGCCGTTGAAGCTTGAAGCCAGTCTTGGATTGGGTGTTTTTTTCAATGCGGCATTGAAGGTGACAACTGATCCCAAACAACTTCTGCCTACTGCAGGAGCTTTCTTCAAGTTTCACGGCGGCTTGCAGGTTATGTGTCTCTCTATTGGCGCTGGAACAGTCTATGCCGTCGGCAACGCTGATCTTACCCTTCGTGCCGATACCAGCCCTCTGATTTCGCTCGACATGAAATTCGGGTTCGGTGCTCAGATCGGCGTCGGGCTTCCCGTTATCGGCAACGTCAGCATTCTCTTTATGGTGGGAGTTGAAATCTACGTCGACAGTTCTCAGAGAGTAGCGGTATCAGCTTTTATCCTTTTCCGTGGTCATGCTGAAATTCTTGGAGGCCTGGTTGGCGTCACTATCACCATTGAGGCAAAAGGCACCATTGATAAAGGGGGACCGGGAACGCCCACGAATTGCAAGGCACAGGTGACCTTCGGGCTTGATATCAGTATTTTTTGGGTTATCAACATCAGTTTCAGCGAAAGCTGGGAAGAAACACGACAGATTGCGTAACCGCTTTTTGTGTCAATAATTGAATTAATCATAAACATTGGAATTCAATACTATGCCTTCCTATAAAAATACCCGCTTTACGCTCATGGCCTTTCCCCAAAGTGTGGATAGTGCCGGCCTGCTTTCGCTGAACATTGTCTTTATTCCCAGAAATATAAGCCCTCTGGAGAAGATCACAACTCCGTACAACCCTGCTTTGGCGTCAGCGTTTGCGGACGTTCAACCATCTTTCGTGGCGATGGTGGTGAATAACCCCGATGAGTTTCCCGGGAAAGTTCCTGCAAACGAAAGGGTGACAGATATCACGGCATTGCTTTATCCTTCGGAGATATACAAACTCTACAAAACCCTGAAGGAGGCAAAAAAAACCGATGGCACGTCGAAGTATTTCGATATTGATGAGGAGAGGAGTACCGGAAAGCCAGGTGCACAGTCTGCACCTGTTGCGGTGGCTCTCTCTTCTTCGGTAAAGAAATACCTGCCGGTTTCATATCGGAAGGCATTCAACTTCACAGCACCGCGAACACCGAACGCTGTTATTGACGACAGCTACCTTTGTGCAATCCGCGGACAGAAGCCTCCCGTTCCGTTTGTTCCTGACAATAAAGTGAGCTGGGGAAAGGTTTATGCGCATTTGCTGCGTCAACCTTTGCTTGCTAAGAGTGGAGGTCTTCTTTATAAAACGACCATTCAGCTTGTGGATGGTGATTTCGATAAAGGAGGGTGGCTCTATCTTGATATCAAACCAGGTACCGACTATGCTTTTGAACAGACGACATCATTGTCATTACCCGCCGATGTTGACGGTCCGTTTATTGCCCGCTATGCCGCCCGCATTCCGATTCTGAAAAAGGGTGAAGCACGCCCTCTTTTTGCGCCTGTGCTTTTCCCCGTGCTGAACACAGGAGCATCGCCCACAGGTATTTACGATGAGCTTTTTATTGAATCGGCACGCTTTAATGATGGCTTTGCTTCTGTCGTTCATGCAAATCAGCCTGTAAGTCATAATTTACTGAAAGAAGAACAGGACGGTTTTCATCCCCAGAAAGAGATGGGGATCCGTCTTGGCTGGGAGGATGAGCAGATTCTCATCTGGTATCTTCGTCAGCTTGCCATTGATGAAACGGTAGGAACAGACCGCCTTGATGCGCCGCTTGGGGTCAATGGTTTTCATATTGATGTCCGCTTAAACGAAATATCAGGTGGCGCTGTCGCTGCATGGGACAGTTTGACCGCAGTGCAAAGCAATGGCAGCATGTCGCTCGAAGATATTGAGATTGGGTCATACAAGGGAGAACTGCCCTTTCAGGTTTATCCAACAAAACTCGACAGTGCAGGCGGAACGAATTACTGGCTGCCCATCTATTTTGGAAACTGGAACAACGCTTCAATGGTGTTGCCTGATCGTGTTGCTGCCCGGTTGTATGCCAACGAGCAAGACGAGAAAAAAGCTGTAACTATCAGCGATACTTACAGCCCTGCGGATACCAAAACCAAGCTGCTATACGGCAATACCTACGATTTTCGGGTGCGGATGTGCGACATCAGTGGCGGCGGGCCTGAAACAGGAGCCGAGCCGCTCAATGACCTTCCAAGCCATATTGCGACCATTCCCTTCAAGCGCTATGTGGCCCCGAACACTCTGCGGATTATCAACAGTAAAGCAATTCGATTCAATACCGACGATGTGAATTTTGAGGCAGATAAGCTGGAGATTGCACGTCCCTTGCTTGGTTTTCCTTCTGTAGTTTATACCGGCAAATATGCAGATCCTGTTTCGGCGTTGCTGAAAGCCTCACAGGATATTCTTTTCAACAAGAAAGCAGAAGCATTCGGGATACCTGATCCTGACGTTGTAAAAGTGGAGCTGAAAGTTGAGGTGGAGACCCTGCAGCTCGACAATCTTGCCAGCGATAATGGACAGGAGCACTATATTACCCTTTATAAAACGTACCGCACCTTCCCTGCAGCCTTCAGCGATGCGGTCGAAATTCCAGTGGAATATGTTGACGAAAAGAAACTGAATCTTCTGGAAAAAGCGAAGCCTTTTACCGACCTGCTTCATAATGACACCATCAAAGCCTCAACAGGCACCATTATTCTGCCAACGGCACGGCATATCCGCCTGACTCTTCGCGCCGTGTGCGAAGGAGACGACGCATACTGGGGTAATCTGAACGACAACACTGATCTTGACAGCCGTTATGGAAAAACAACTGTGTTGAAACTGTTCATGCCGTCAAAGAACGAGCAGGAGCTGTTTGCCGGTACAAAAGATCCGCAGTTGTTGCAGGGTATTTACCTGCAACCTGATCCTGTCAGTGTTCGTCTCAATCCCATTGTATTCAAAACATTGCAGGGCGCAAACGACGGCATGCCGGATATTGTGCAGAGGCTCGCAAAGCAACTTGATGTTGAGTGCAAAGGAACGACGCTTCTATCCAGAAATGGAGAGCGCCTGCAGTTTTGGTGCAGCAACATGGTTCGTCATACCATGGCTCCCGACAACAGCAGCCTGACTTTTGCAAACAAAAAAGAACTTACAGGGCACTGGCTGGTTTGTACCAGCCTCTATATCGATCGCGACTGGACTTGGGATGGATTAGAGACAAGCAGTATCATTGTTCAGCGTCGTCGCCGCTGGGGAAGAGATTCGGATACAATAGATAAAAAAATTTATGAGACAATCGGTGATCTTGAAATGCGCCGGATTGCTTCGTTCCAGGCAATTCAGCATGGAGTGGACGGAAAAGTTCATCGCGACTTTACTCGCCTTATTTTCATTGATGTCATTGACATGCATCCCGCCGGCCTGCCACTGCCGGATACGGCGGAAGTGCAGTACACACTCCAGCCCCAGCTTCGGACGGATTCGTACGGAAACAAACCTTTTGCAGATGGTGAGTTTGCAACAGAACCCTTGTTGCTTCCCACAACGATTAATCCGACGCAGGTGCCCAAACTTGTCGGGGCAGGCATAGCCTTGTCGCCCTATGTTCGAAATGTTCCATACTCTGCAACTGAACCGCGTCAGCGTTTCCTCTGGCTGGAATTCGACAGGCTGCCGGACGATGACCATGACGATATTTTCTGCCGGGTGCTTGCTTATGCGCCGGATCAACTGTTGAGCAACAATAATCCGGAGCTCATGACTATTCCGGATGAGTCACCACTACCCATTGATCCCGAATATGTCAGAACAGTTACATCTTCCTCCGGACACGAACATTCCGGACTGGGTGCCATGCAAAAGCTGGAAAAATCAATTGACAAGGAGAGGCACTTTTATCTGTTGCCCACACCTCCCGGACTTCATCCCGAAAGTCCGGAACTGTTCGGGCTCTTCACCTATGAATTCCGCTACGGGCATTCCGACAGAGTCTGGAGTACAGCTCAAGGCCGGTTTGGCAGGCAACTTCGGGTTACTGGGTTGCAGCATCCGGCACCAAACATGATGTGCATGGTTACGAGGGACGAAAAGAAGATTTGTGTCAGCGCACCTTATGCTTCCTCGGTGTACAACGGTAAAAACGTCACCTCCGATCCTCCGCGCACCTCCATTTGGTGCTTGCTCTATGCACAGGTAAAACAGGCAGACGGTCGCGATTACCGGAACATTCTGCTTGATGAAATTGAGCTTCCTCCGTTGTCGCCGAAGCGTTTCGACATTGAGTTCAGGAAAAAAATAGAACGGGCAAAAAGGAGAAGAGATGCGGCTCTTGTCAAAGCCCTTCAGCTTGAATTAAGCCAGTTGCATATAAGAGAAAAAGAGGGCGTCCGGTATGCTAAGAGCTGCTTTTTCAACAAGGATGTGGTAACGATGCTCGAACTCTACGGACTTCCTCTCGATTCATCATTAAGCGTTCTTTGCGTTGAAATCTACGGCCAGATTACAAAAATCAGCGAACATATCAATAACTACTCAATGAAGAAAAGGGATAGCCTGATAAATGAAACTGTAGCTCTTTTTGGCAGCCATATTACTCAGGAGATGACTCAGAGTCTTCATAGAATTGGAGAGAACACTACCCGGGCATCTTCTGATCCTCTTGGTACAAATCTTGGGCTCTTTAGAATTCTGCGCACATCGCCGCTCACAGAAGTGCCATTTATCTGTTGTGTCGGGTGTGAGTAATATAAAAGTATTATAAAATGGGTGTATCCATAACTATTGATGATGTATGTATATATCGCCGATATCTATCAATAGTTATGGTTCCCTCATTATACTGAGTGTTTAATGGTTGAGGAATGACCTGCCATTGTCGCATAGGTAAATATTTATACTCTTTACAAGACCAGTTTTATCGGGAGAAGTGTCATGTCTGTTTTCTATGATTCCCATTGCCACATGATGAACCTGAGTCATCCCAATCTTACGGCGATGATCAAGAGAACATTCAAGGAGGCAATGCCGAAAAAGCTTATCCAGTATTTCGAAAAGGTGAGCGCATTGCCCCTGGCTCTAAAATTCCTTATCTGGCTTCTGCTGTTCCTGCCACTGTTGGTTATTCTGACGCTGCTGGTGCTCATTGGAATGATTATGGTGCCGTTCCTGCTTATTCCGTCTGCCAAGCGCTCTCTCATTGAGAAGTTCAAGGAAAAGATGGCCAATGTCATGAATCTCCTGGCTTTGATGGAAACGGACATCGGCGATTGCCTGATTCAGCTGGAGGAAGAGCTGCGAAATAAATATGCAACGAAGGGCGGGCTGACCCTGTATGGCGACAGTGGTGAGAAAGTCTATGACAAAATTGTGATGACTCCCCTTATCATGGATTTCGGCCTGAAAAATTACCAGAACTCGAAGTCCCCCTACAAAGTGCGCTGGAAGCCTATTGTAGCACAGGTTGAAGATTTATGCCTTGGAATAAGGGACTATTACCTCCACAGGGCAAACTACATACCATCTACCGGTAGCCCGGTTCCTCCGCTTTTCGAGATCCATCCGTTTATGGGTATCAATACACGGAATTACCAATTAAAATCATTTCCCCCTATTTCCGGTTATCCGAGCTTTCTCGAAGATCTTCTTGACAAGAATTTCAGAGAATTTGAGAAAGACACGACCCCTGCAATGCGTCGCACCAAGCTCTCGGCGCGGGACTGGAGCTTATTCAACGGCAATATCGAATCAATCGGCTCACATGACTTTGCAGGAATCAAAGTCTACCCTCCATTGGGTTTCAATCCCTGGCCTGAAGACGGAGATGGATATACCGATCAGAAGGAAATGAAACAGGAAAGGGAGAAGGTTTGCTACCTGTATGGATTCTGTATACGGCACAACATTCCCCTGACGGCGCATTGCAACGATGGAGGATTCCTTGTGGACAAGAAATACAAAAACTTTTCCAGTCCGGCCAAATGGGCGAAGGTTTTGGAGCAGAAAGAATACCGGCAACTGCGGCTCAATCTCGCCCATTTTGGCGGAGCTGAGAGAGATGACTGGAGAGACAAGATTGCCGATCTTGTACTGAAGTATGACAATGTTTACACTGATATTTCGTACCAGGGCGTCGACCAGAAAATTTATGGCAAGCTGAAGCTGTTTCTTGATCGTTATGATGCTGTAAACAGGACGCGGTTGATAAAGAAGATTATCTTCGGTTCCGATTTCATGATCAATCTTCAGGATATCGCAACCTATGGCACATACCTGCAATATTTTGCGGAAACGTATGATCTCACACTGGAGGAGAAAAACCTCTTGTGTCATGAAAATGCAATGAAGTATCTTTTCCTGGCGTGATGAAGTACATGCTTAATAGGCAGAGTGAGAAGCCGTATCTTCAATCAAAAGATAGTCCGAATATTATTACAAACAACTCGCCATACAAGGTGCTGACTTCCTAAGAGGTCGAAAAAAAAATGTAATTTTTTATTGCGTTTTTAGTAAATTGCGGTAGATATACCCTCATTCTGAGGGGTGATGTAAATTATGGAGCTAAGTAACCTTTTGTGTTGGTAATTTTTGCCAGAACTTATTACTCAAAAATGATTTATGAGAATTTTTTGATACGATTAAACAGGTCTTTCTTTAATCGTATCAAAAATACACCGCAAATCCCTTTTAAATAATGCTTTCCGGTAAGCGGCCCCAACACGAAAGGTTACTTAGCTCAAATTATGAGAAACATACTAAAACCAGTTAGACCATGAATGTTATCATTAACGACAATATTTGTGCTTCTTCCGTCGGGCAGACCCTCGGCAAGTCTGCAAGGCTGAACCACAGCCATGTAGGCTACATCTGCGGCGGCCACGGCGTTTGCCAGGCCTGCTATGTGACCGTGCAAGAGGGTGCCGACTGCCTGGCGCCTCTGACGGATGTTGAAAAGGCCTTTTTATCGCCACGCCAGATTGCTGCCGGAGGCCGCATGGCCTGCCAGGCCACAATAGCTAAGGAGGGAACGGTCAAAGTGCTTTCTCGTCCTGAAGAGGTTCGCCGGATGTTTTTCAGCAACCCTTTAGCGTTGTTCGCCTATGGCGCGGAAATGGGCCGCGATATCGTTCAGCAGATCGTTCCCGGCATTGGAAACCTTGTCGGCCGCATAGTTAAGGGAGAGATGGATAGCAAGGATGCTCTCGGAGACTTAATGGAATCGATAAGAGGTGCGTTCGGCCTTGCGGTTGAAACCATTCCGGAGTATTTCCCTTTCAAAGAGCAGGTCAAGGGAATCGCTGGCAAGCTGCCGATTCAGCTGCCATTCACAACACAGAACCCGACTGAAAGCGTTATTGAGAAGGTTAAGCTTTCGTTGCCTGCCCCGAAAGCCTGAGTATTATTGGACAACCGGGATCCGCATGCATAGCTGGTTCCGGTGGTCACATCCGGCAGTTTGAAGGCATCCCGGCAGATTGGCAATTATTCTGACAACAGTGCCACAGAATCCTTTTTCAAAACGCTGAAAACTGAATTGGTTTTGATGAGTACTATCGCACGCAAGAAGAGGCCTGATGCCGTCTGTTCGAATACATTGAAGTTTTGTACAACAGGAAACGCAAGCACTCAACGTTATGGTATCCAATTTATTGTAGCAAGTTTATGAAAAGCCTCTATCTTATTCGTCATGCTAAATCGAGCAGGGAAAGTCCGTATACAGGCGATTTTGAACGCCCACTGAACAATCAAGGCATAAAAGATGCGCCACTCATGGCAACAATGCTTGAAAAAAAATGTGTGCATCCCGATTTTGTGATTTCAAGCCCTGCAATCAGGGCTATCACTACGGCAAAACTGTTTTGCGACATTCTCAGCTATCCGCACGTACGGATACAGCAACGATCTGAGATTTATAACGGCAGAGCCAGCCAGCTCTTGAACATTGTTCAGCAAATCCCCGACAACTGCAAAACGGCAATGCTTTTTGGTCACAACCCGACAATAACAGAATTTGCAATTCTTCTTATAGGTAAGCACATTGAGAGTATGCCAACCTGCGGTATTGTGCAGATCAATTTTGATTTTACATTGTGGCAAGATGTAGCTCCCGATAAGGGAAAAAAGGTTTGGTATGAATACCCTCGGAAAAGTTTAGAATGAATGTACCCCGAGCAGCAAGCCGCGAGGTATCAAAACAAGAGTTTTAGCTGCTTCTTATGAACCCTCTTTATGCTCTTGTTGAATATTTTGATGTTTTCCACATTGTCGAGTGGCTGTTCCTGTTCCGTTTTTCCATTAGATTCCTACTGCGGCTATTCCCTTAATCGGTTAACCAAAAAGCAGAGATTTCCAGCCTGTCTTGCTGCAATAAAACCGTGATGTTCTCGTAATTCCCTCCTATTTATCCAGCCAGTATTTTTTTAGCAACTTTTAAGCGAGGATTTAGAATCCTTAAAGGGTTCAGGGCGTACCTTATTTCTAAGTAATTGAGCTGTTCAAACAAACAGCGGCTGTAAACCGAACTTTTTATATCTCAATCTTAACCAATAAAAATACAATGAAAAACGATACCAAATCATCAGCGACTCCTCTTACAATCGGCGTAATCATCATTTCTCTCCTGACCGTTTTGATGATTGCTCTTCATGTCGCAATAGGCCTCTCTCCATCTGCCTTGGTAGGGCTGAGCAGCCTCTTCATTATTGCAGTCATGGTGCATACCACCGTTAACTGGAAACAGTTGACCTGATACTGTTTTGAACAGGGGAGTGCGTTGGTCATCATCAGCGCGCTCCATGTTCGCCAAAAGTTACCGGAGCAACAAGTTGTCAACAGCGTCAATTTCCCTTCATTCTGCCTTCCCATACCAGTATTCAATTATTGATTTTCGTGAATTCGAGTCATTTATTGCTCAAGCAACTATTGGTATTGATCTGCCGACCTACTCTCAAGTAATATAGCAACTCTATGCTGCAAGGCACTGAAACGGCATGGCGTAACCAAACAGCTTCTCATGAAAGAGTAATCAAAGAGCGGGAGGGAAGGATTCGGTATGATGCCTCAATGTTATCCATGAGGTGACCGTGGAATCGGCAATACAGGCCTCGCTCATGTTTCATTTTCTGCATTCTTTGGGGATTTCTCTATATTTTTGAATGTTATGAAAAAGTTACTCTCAGGAAAACCTGCAATCTGAAAATCAAAAAAGAGCGCGTAACCATGGGTCAAAAGCAATCAAATCCACAGGCTTTAAAAATAGCAGCGTATATTCCGTTTATATTGCTTGCTATTATTTCCGCTCTGCCAGCCTTGTTCATATTGCATGAGTTGACTCAGCCGGGTTTACGAACCGGAGATGCCAACTCTATTCTTGAGGTTTTTGCGTTGACGATTTTACCGTTCGGCATTCCGATACTTCTTGTACTGTTCAGCAGCATAGGTGTCAGCCTTTTTTTCTGGCGGGATATTTATCTTCGCATTGCTGGTTTATTGACCCTTGGCTTATTCATTTCCACCTTTACATCAAATGCTCTTTATCTGATAGTGATGTTATCCTTTTATGCTGTTGCCTGTCTGCTCATCTGCATTATCGGGATCAGGCAGACCGTTACATCCGCAAGAAAGTCAGAAAATGAAACATGAGCCTGTCGTGTATGATGGCCGGTTCATGCTTTTACCTCAACTTTCTTCTTAAAGACCGCTTGATGCAAATGGATAATTCCTCCAAAATATGTGATAGTGCTTTTCTTTGCAGTGGGTTAGGGGCAGAGTTATATTCATCTCGTACCTTTTCAGCATTAAAGCTCATCACTTTTTTCATGATGCCTCTACAAAAGGGTAAGGGAAGATGACCGTAACAACTAATTTCAGGAGGAGTCGCCTTTGTGACGTGTACCCACAGAGGAGGCTGAAGGCTCAAATATTTCCTTCTCAGGTCTAAATTTGCTCGTCCAGCCATACTTTTCTTTCCATATTTTCGATAACTTGGAAGTATAATACTCAGTTGAATAGTTGCTGCCAACTCACAAAACTTTAACATAATTAGAAAAATGAGATCCTCTAATAGCTGTTTGCAGTTGATCCGAAAAAGTGAAGGCTTCTCTGCTTCACCCTATCTTTGTCCTGCAGGAGTACCTACCATCGGATATGGGTCTACAAGGTATGCTGATGGCCGGCCGGTTAAATTGTCAGATCCAAAAATTACGCAGGATATGGCGGATGATATTATGCGAGCAACGCTTAAAGAATATGAAGAGGCTGTATCCCGTTATGTGAAAGTGCCACTGAATCAAAATCAGTTCGATGCGCTCGTTGATTTTGCTTATAACGCAGGAGCCCAGAATTTTCGAACCAGTACCTTGCTGAAATTACTCAATCAGGGAGATTATGCTACTGTTGCTGGCGAGTTTGACAAATGGGTATACGGCGGCGGGAAAAAACTTAATGGTCTGGTCAAGCGCAGAGATCTGGAACGTCAGCTTTTCCAGCAACCGGTTTAATTATTAATAATTGCCACTTCAAGGAAAATTGACAGGCTCTATTGATAACAAGCCTAAATAACCAGAAGTGCTTACGTCTGATGATAACGAATCTTTACAGGATGTACTCAACTTGCAGCAAATAAATTTGGACAGGACTTGGTCTATTTTCATTAGGCAGGTGAGTAGGGTATCTCCTTTTGGTGAACATACAGCTTTTCACTAAAAGAGAAAGTGAGATATGAGTTTTTATGAACCCACCTTGTATGACATGATTCATTTGCGCAGCAAATTGTCTCGAAAAGTTGTAACTTTCATACAAACACACATAGATGGTAACATGTTAGCTTTGAATGAAGCAGAATGATCATAGAACCGATTGGTGTCATCCATACACCGTATAAGACAAAAGAGGAGTGTCCAATTCAACCTCCCTACTCCTCTGAGTCTTTTGGCAGTGTTGAAGTATTTGCTGATTATGAGCAGGGTTTGAAAGATATTGAAACCTTCTCCCACCTCTATCTGCTTTTCTATTTTGATCGATCAGGTGAGGTTGCTCTGGTACGCCCCACCTTTCTTGACGATGAGCCGCACGGAATATATGCATCACACCATCCCTGCAGACCAAATGGCATAGGATTATCAATCGTAAAGCTGGTACGCCGAGAAAAGAATATTCTTTTTATAGAGGGACCCGACATATTGGACAAGACACCTCTGCTTGATATAAAACCCTACTTACCTCAGTATGATTCCATCCCTGACGCTTCTGAAGGTTGGACAGCTGGAAAAAAAAGGCGGCCAAAACCTGAAGGCAGAGAATAAATTTCATTGTTCCAGATTACCTTGCTTTTTCCCTTCTCAACGTCAAGCTTTCAGACGGTACTGTCAGGTTGCGAAAATGGCTGAAATTTGGCAGGGTTTAGCTATGGAAAAGAAAACGAGCTTTTAGACTTTTTGTCGATCGGATAAAAATTATCAGGGAATGGCCCAAAAAAGGGCTCTAAGTGACGTATTTTTGTTTGTTAATAACACGTAATATCAGCGAAAAATGCAAAATTAAATTGCTTTGGAACTCCAGCAAAAACCTGTTTTTTCGATTCCCTGTTAATTTGTTATCAGGAAATTAAAATGCAGGAACAGCGAATTCTTGTTCTGCGCTATTTTTGCATTTCAAGCTGGTAAATTTTGCCGTTATGGTGTACTGATATCATGACAATTTTTGTTCTGTGACGAGAAATGAACAGGCTAAGGAGGTATGCTGCACTGACATCAGCTCGCCAGATGTTCCTCGATACTACGAAAGCCATTGCTTCCCTATAAGCCCGGTGAATGTAGAAAGACTGATTTTTGTTTTGTCTTTATGACTGATACTGTTACCAAGATACTTGAAAGAGCCTTTCAAATTATGGCTTTTTAGAATAAGAAAGGATATAGTCCAGGCCGGCGTAGACACTCTCTGCAGAACGATTCAATGTTAATTGTGCAAGAATTTTTGCAAGTGGATGCAACTTGCCAACAAATGTCTGGTTTCTTGACAGATACTCATGAAGAGGCATATAGACATCGTCACGTATTGATTTGATATCAATATTGACAAATCCGGCATTGAAAAGCTTATTGTTATAGGATGGGATTAAATAGTAGTTTTCATTCGGAATATTAAATTTTCCTGCGACAAGGCTCCATGAAATCCATTGCTCTATTCGCCTGAAGAGGTTATCGGAGTTTTTTGTTGGTAAAATGTCCGCTGTCACAAGCCTTCCGCCTGGACGCAAAACGCGAAACGCTTCTTTGAAAAAGTCCTCACGGGTTCTATAGTGGAAAGCACTTTCCACGGAAACAATCAGATCAATGGACTCATTTTCAATTGGCATCTCTGTTGCCGAACCTTCTCTTAAATCTATTGATTGCTCGAGTCCCGCATCGGCAACTTTCATCCGGGCTCGCTCAACCTGAGAATTCGTAATGTTCAGCCCAATGATTTTTTCGGGTTTCATGTTCCTTGCCCAGAGGATGTCCTGATCGCCAAAACCATACCCACAATCCAAGACAGTATCACCTGGACCCATGCCGCCTCTTTTCGCCACCAGAAGAGCAAGCTCTTCACTGGCTTCATCAATTGTATCTACATCACGCCAATAGCCAAGATTCAGATATAACGCATTCTCAGTAAGTGAAGAGGTGCCAATCAAATCATAGACTTCCGTTGTCTTCAATCCATGGAATGGATTGAAAAGCCAATTAAGATATCCAAAAAAACGTTCTATTGTGTTGTCTGACATAGTGATAATTTGTTTTTCAAGCCGGTGAATTTTACCCTCATCATCGGTAAGGGTTACAATGACTTCATGACGGTTTTCTCTCCCATGATGTATGAACGAACAGGCAGATGTCCTTATGTGTTAATATAGATGTCTCCTAAACCAAGGAGACAAACACCTCCTTTTTGGTCAGGTACGGTTTCTCCTAGTGTCTACAAAAATATAGCAAGTCCAGCAAACACCTTCGAGAAATTGTGTAACATGGTCAAAGGTCATGATGGCTCAGGATTTGTAGTATTGCTTGAATTCGGCGCTTGGTTCTTTATCTGAGTAGATGTAGAGAACAACCCCATTGGGGTCTTGAACAGCAAAGCCTCGATCTCCCCACGGATGATCTTCAAGTGGCATAATGACAGACAACCCCGACACAACCAAAGACTGATGTTCTGCATCCACATCAGAAACACAGAAGTTGTAGGTCAGCCCTGCAGGGTTGCAAGCAGGTTGATCGGGTTGTGGCGTCATGAACTGCAAAAAAGAATTCCGCTCAAATTCGAGATTGACATACCAGCCGCAATCGAACACGATTTTTGCACCGAAGTGCTTGACATAGAAGTCGCGGGATTCGAAAACTTTTTCAGTGATGATGCAGGGTGACAATGATGTGAGTCGCATAACGACTCTTTGATGATATTTTTTTCTATCTAACGGCTTTTTATTCCATTTTGCAACCAAGAGCGCTGTAACTTATAATATTGTAAGTACTCTTATTGTAATAAATTTGAAAGACAAGGCTTATACAGGTTAAGGCTTACTTGACTGCAAAATGGAATTAGTGGGCCCATTTTTTTGATGCAAGTCCAAGGAATTGATTTCTGCAACAGTTGGCCACACCAATGTATCCAAATAATAAAATCCTCAACGGTATACCTCTTTGCGATGGCCAACGCGAACGACAAGAACCGATATCGTATCATCGTAAATTTCGCAAATCACTCGATAACCGCCGATTCGATATCTCCAGAGTCCTGAATACTCCCCCTTCAGCGCTTTACCAGAAAACTTAGGGTCAACTGATACTCGCTCACGAAGGAATTTGATGATCCTCTTCGCTACGGACTTGTCCAGCTTGGACAATTCTTTTTCTGCTGAAGCTGTAAACTCAATTTTCCAGGTCAAGACGCCGCTCCACCTCGTCTATACTGAACACGGATTCCTCGCCACGCCTCACGCGCTCGAGAACCTGTTCAGCCAAGTAAATATCTTCAAGATCATCAAGATGCTCCACGATAGCCTCACGGATGTAATAGGTCTTACTTCGACCTGTTCTTTTGGCCAGGTTTTCAAGCCGTTGACCAATACTCTTCGGAATCCGAATTCCGATCATCTGATCTGCTTTTTCTTTTTGCATTACCCTCTCTCTGGACATGTTATAAAATGCAACACATGTTATACAATAACAACGAAATCTCCAAACATCAATCAAAAACACGTTCGTTTATAAAAAATCTGTCCTATAATTGGGAAGTACTTCACATCTCTTTGCCCCCCAATTCCCTGCTAACAGGGAAATTATCAGGGTAAATTGCAAAATTCAGAGAATCGGATGCCCGAAAACCCTCGTGGTTATTGACTTTTTTGCGATTGAGCAAAAAATTATCAGGGAATAACGCAAGATTAAATTGCTTTTGGAATACTGCAAAAACCTGTTTTTTCAATTCCCTGTTATTTTTTTATCAGGGAATTAAAATGCAGGAACAGGGTATTCTTGTTCAGCAGTTATTTTGTATTTCAAACAGGTGCATTTTGCCGTCATGATCGTTACGGTTTAAGGGCAGCAGCATGACAGATTTCTCTTCCATGACGCATGAACGAACAGACTATAAGTTCGAATCTTCGAGTGTCACTTTTCTCTTAAAATTTAGCAACTCCACAAATTCCGACTAACTGATAGTTAGACCTACAATACGTCTCTCTCAACATTCTGTGAGGTATGGAATATCGTAAGAATCGTTACGATATTACTGCGAACAGTATAAACAACAAGGTATGGTGAATCTGAAAACAGGAGTTCTCGTGTACCCATCAGACGACCTGGTTTGCCGCTATCTGGGTATTTGGAAAGGTGGGTCGCAGTTTTTTTGATAATAGTAAGAATAACTTTTTTTGCTGCTGATGGACTTTCCTGACCTATATATGCCTCAATTTCTTCGAGACGTTTTATTGCCTTGTTAGTCCACTGAACCTGCAATTTTCCCCTCCCAGTGTTCAATCATTTTCTCTTGCGAAATGACCTTACCCTCTTCAAGATCACGAAGACCGTCCTGAATACTTTTGATCTGCCATTCATTCAGAGCAAGATACTGATCAATTGCTTCTTCGATAACAAAGGTTTTTGTCCTTCTGGTTGCCAAAGCAAGCTGTTCAATCCTGTTTTTGGTGCTCGCAGGAATTTTAAAACTGACTTGGTTTCGGGGTTCTATTTTTGCCGCTTGTGATAACATGCCGTTTCCTACTATAGATTAGTATTTCAAAGTATTTTGCAAAAATACTAATTAAGTAAGTAGTAATCAAGATTTGATTGCTTATCGGTGTACTGGTTTTCTTCCGCTTATTTTTTCTGCCCTATAATTGGGGAGTACTTCATTTTAGGGAGTCCATTTTTTTGATGTAAGTCCAGTATTGCTTGAATTCGGCGCTTGGTTCTCTATCTGAGTAGATGTAGAGAACAACACCATTGGGGTCTTGAACAGCAAAGCCTCGATCTCCCCACGGATGATCTTCGAGTGGCATAATGACAGATAACCCCGACACAACCAACGACTGATGTTCAGCATCAACATCAGAAACACAGAAATTGTAGGTCAGCCCTGCAGGGTTGCAGACAGGTTGATCGGGTTGTGGCGTCATGAACTGCAAAAAAGAATTCCGCTCAAATTCGAGATTGACATACCAGCCGCAATCAAACACGATTTTTGCACCGAAGTGCTTGACATAGAAGTCGCGGGATTCGAAAACTTTTTCAGTGATGATGCAGGGTGACAATGATGTGAGTTGCATAACGACTCTTTGATGATATTTTTTTCTATCTAACGGCTTTTTGTTCAATTTTGCAACCAAGATCGCTGTAACTTATAATATTGTAAGTACTCTTATTGTAATAAATTTGAAAGACAAGGCTTATACAGGTTAAGGCTTACTTGATTGCAAAATGGAATTAGTGTCCCCATTTTTTTGATGCAAGTCCAAGGAATTGATTTCTTCAACAGTTGGACACACCAATGTATCCAAATAATAAAATCCTCAATGGTATACCTCTTTGCGATGGCCAACGCGAACGACAAGAACCGATATCGTATCATCGTAAATTTCGCAAATCACTTGATAACCGCCGATTCGATATCTCCAGAGCCCTGAATACTTCCCCTTCAGCGCTTTACCGGAAAACTTAGGGTCAAGTGATACTCGCTCACGAAGGAATTTGATGATCCTTTTCGCTACGGACTTGTCCAGCTTGGAAAATTCTTTTTCTGCTGAAGCTGTAAACTCAATTTTCCAAGTCAAGACGCCGCTCCACTTCGTCTATACTGAACACGGATTCCTCGCTACGCCTCACGCGCTCGAGAACCTGTTCAGCCAAGTAAATATCTTCAAGATCATCAAGATGCTCCACGATAGCCTCACGGATGTAATAGGTCTTACTTCGACCTGTTCTTTTGGCCAGGTTTTCAAGCCGTTGACCAACACTCTTCGGAATGCGAATTCCGATCATCTGGTCTGCTTTTTCTTTTTGCATTATCACCTCTCTGTACATGTTATCATACGCAATATATGTTATACAATAACAACGAAAACGCCAAAATGAATCTGGGTCGGAAACTCTACTTTTGGATTGACCGATTATAGGGATACCTGCATTGGTTTTTTCCCACTTATACTTGCTGTCCTATAATTGGGGAGTACTTCAATAATTTGATTGATGAGAAAAGGCAACTGAGAATGGCATGGTTCGGTTAGCCCGAAGGGACGTGCCCCCGTTTATAAGACCACTTCTTCTTGGCAAAAATCCGTTTGCTGAACCAGAAATTCTTTAGGTGTCAGCCGTCCTAAAGAACTGTGCGGGCGGATCGAATTGTAATCCTCCTGCCATT
>Ga0194037_1000095_pt1 | contig 62630 bp, 58 predicted proteins | sample JunL306m_MetaG_FD_148653 | JGI IMG/M metagenome (GOLD analysis project Ga0194037, IMG submission 148653) | Anoxic zone freshwater microbial communities from boreal shield lake in IISD Experimental Lakes Area, Ontario, Canada - Jun2016-L304-6m | ecosystem: Environmental > Aquatic > Freshwater >...
GCATGGACAAAGCAAGATTAAAATAAAAGTATATGAAGGTGAATACAATGGCAGAAATGATGGCGAGTGGACAAAAACCCGATATTTTATTTTGGGTGGGTTGTGCTGGAAGTTATGATCAAAGAGCACAAAAAATTACGAAAGCTTTTGCTTTTATTTTAGAAGCTGCCGGAATCAACTATGCCATCTTAGGAAAGGAAGAAGCATGCACTGGCGATCCAGCCAGACGAGCAGGTAATGAATTTATGTTTCAAATGATGGCTTATCAAAATATTCAAACATTAAATGGATATGGTATTCAAAAAATTGTGACCACCTGCCCCCATTGTTTTAATACCTTAAGAAATGAATACCCAGCTCTTGGGGGCAATTACGATGTAATTCATCACACTCAATTACTACAAGAACTCATTGAATCTGGAAAAATTAAAATAACAGATAGTAATGAATGGGCTGGAAAAATCATCACATATCATGATAGTTGTTATTTAGGAAGAGCCAATGGCATTTATGAAGCACCCCGAAAAGTATTAGAAAGTTTATCTATAGAGTTGAAGGAAATGAAGAGATGTAAATCTAATGGATTGTGCTGTGGTGCTGGTGGTGCACAAATGTTCAAAGAAGAAGAAAAAGGAGATCTAAGAATCAATGCCGAAAGAGCCAATGAAGCATTAGCAACCAAAGCAAATTGTGTTGCAAGCGCCTGCCCTTTCTGTAATACGATGCTTTCAGATGGCATTAATAATCGACCAGAAAATTCAAATACTTCAGTGTTGGATATTGCTGAAATAGTAGCACAAGCCATCCAATAAATTAAAAATTATGACAGTTCATTTACCCAATATATTACCCGCAAATTTTCATCCTCAATCCAAAGTATGGATATATCAAGCGAATCGAACATTTACCATGAATGAGATCTTTGATATGGAACCCCTCTTGGAAAATTTTGTGGATCAATGGAAAAGTCATGGCGCTCCTGTAAAAGGTTTTGCAACTATTTTATACGGTCAATTTATTATCATAATGGCAGACGAAAGTGTGACCACTGTGGGTGGTTGTAGTACCGATAGTTCCGTACATATTATAAAACAGATCGAAAAACAGTTTGGTCTTCAAATGTTCAATAGAGAACTACTTGCTTTTTGGATCAAAGATACAGTACAAACAGTACCTTATACGCAAGTGAGTTATGCAATTGAAAATGGCATATTATCAAATGACAGTGTATATTTTAACAACTTAGTAAATAACAAAGCAGAAATGGAGGCTCAATGGCTACAACCCCTATCTGAAAGTTGGTTAGGTAAGAAATTTATAAAATAAAAATGATGAGTAGTTTAAAAGTATACGCCATACCCAATTGCAATACCGTAAAAAAAGGATTAGACTGGCTCAAAGCCCATAAAGTATCTTACGAATTTCATGATTATAAAAAATTAGGAATCACTGCCCCTGTATTACAACAATGGAGCAAACAAGTTGGTTGGGAAAGCTTACTCAATAAAAAAGGAGCCACTTGGCGACAATTAGATCCTAAAGTGCAAGCTAGCATTACCACACAAAAGGCAGCCATCGCTCTCATGATGGAAAAAACATCTATCATTAAAAGACCATTACTAGAAAAAGACAGCCTCATTATAGCATTAGGTTTTGACGAAGTTGAATACAAAAAAGCCTTGAAGTGATTCAAGGCTTTTTTAATATTTAATTATGGATAAACTTTCGGTTACTTTAGATTCGATTTTAAGAAGCTATCTAATGCGTCCCCTCTTAAATCTTTTGCAATAATTTTCCCATTAGGATCTAGTATAAAACTTGCAGGAATACTTTGAATTCCAAATTGAACTGCTACAGCATTATTCCAATATTTTAAATCACTCACATGTGTCCAGTTTAAACCATCTTTTTTAATGGCTTCTAACCACTTTGCTTTGTCCTGATCTAAACTCACACTTAATATGGTGAAATTTTTGTCTTTGTATTGGTTATAGGCTTTTACGACATTAGGATTTTCAGCACGACAAGGACCACACCAACTGGCCCAAAAATCAACTAGTACATATTTACCTCTAAAAGAATTTAAGCTTACTAATTTCCCATTCACGTCATTTTGCTTAAACTCGGGCATCACAGATCCAATTTTTCCAAATCCAGCACTCGCTAAGGTTTTATTAATCACATCTGCGAACGGTCCCTTTTTTGCATCCCCACCTAATGATTCATAAAAATTTCCTAATTCATCTTTTACTGCGGGAAATATATTAGCAAATTGGAATAAGAAAAAAGTAGTTACTGCAGATTGGCTATTGGCTTTACTTAAGGTTATATAAGTATTTATTAAATCACTTGACTGTTTTTCACCTACTTGAGCAATGGAATCCTTTGTTGCTTGATTTTTTTCAACTTGCACTGCTTGCAATGATTTAAAGTAGGCCTCCATTTTAGGATTTAAAGCCCCCATAAAATTTTGGTAGATACTATGTGTAGGAGATCCTGCATAATTAAGTGTTGCTAGGGATAAAATATCTCCAGTAATACTCATATTTTCATTGCTTAAAAACAAGGGTAGTTTAACCGCAGCTAGATTGGGTGCCAAACCAGTCCCAGAAAATCCTACTACAAATATGCCTGGGAATTCGGTGGTGGCTTTCAAATTAAATTTTCCGCCTACCACTTTGTCTGTTGCTACTTCTTTATTAGCCATTCCATCTAATAAAGTAATAACTGTATTATCTGGAATATTTTTTATGTCTCCTTTAATAGTTAAACCTTGCGCAGTAGCGGCAGTAAATGCCATTAAAGCGATTACATTGAATAGTATTTTTTTCATGTACATTTTTTGATTTTTCAAGTACCAAATATAGGATTTACTTTTTATGTCTTTGTGCTAAAATTTCAACCACATCCTTTAAAGTATACCCCTTTGCTTGTAAAAGGATTAAATAGTGAAATAACAAGTCGGCAGATTCGTTCAAAAACAGCTCTTTATTGTCGTCTTTTGCCTCTATCACCATCTCCACCGCTTCCTCTCCTACTTTTTGAGCTATTTTGTTGACTCCCTTTGCGAATAAGCTTGCCACATAAGAGCTTTCAGCAGGCGCTGTTTTCCTATCTGCAATTACTTTTTCAAGAATATCTAAGAAATTAGGATCATTGGATTCACCCCAACAGGTTCCAGTTCCTTCATGACAAACAGGCCCCAAAGGTTGTGCTTGAATAAGTAGGGTATCTTGATCACAATCCAATTGCATGGAAACGAAATTTAAATAATTCCCACTTTCTTCTCCTTTAGTCCATAGTCTATTTTTTGTCCTACTAAAAAAAGTTACTTTTTGAAGGGCGACAGTAGCATCTACCGCTTCTTGATTCATAAATCCAAGCATTAAAACTTTCCGAGTTTGTACATCTTGTATGATGGATGGCACTAAACCATCTGTATATTTATTAAAATTGATTGTCATAATGAAGTTTTAGTAAAAGTTATATAGCTTTAAATTATTAGTTATTTTTCTATTATTTATTAGTTGTTCCCTTTTATGGATGGGTTGATTTAATTACTATTTATTAATTATAAACGAATGGCAATTCCCTTTTCAGCTAAGTATTTTTTCAAATCAGGAATGGCTATTTCTTTATAATGAAAAATACTAGCTGCTAATGCTGCATCTGCTTGACCACTTGTGAATACATCAAAAAAATGCTGCTCATTGCCACCGCCGCCTGAAGCAATAATAGGCACTGGTAAAGTACTGGCTAATTGCGAAGTGATATCCAAAGCAAATCCTTGTTTGGTTCCATCATGATTCATGGAAGTCAATAAAATTTCACCCACTCCTAATTCAACTGCTTCTCTCGCCCAATCTTTGACCAAACGATCTGTTTTAGTACGACCGCCATGCAAATACACATACCACTCACCATCTGCTTCTTTTTTTGCATCAATCGCTAACACCACACATTGACTCCCAAAATTTTTTGCAATCAATTCAATGAGGGTTGGATTTTCAAAAGCGGCAGTATTGATTGAAATTTTATCCGCCCCGTTTTGCAATAAAACGCTTACATCTTCCACCGATTTTATTCCACCTCCCACTGCAAATGGAATATTAATACGATGTGCAATTTTATTCACTAATTCACTTAAAGTCTTTCTTTTTTCTACAGTAGCAGTAATGTCCAAAAAAACTAGCTCATCCGCTCCCTGCGCAGCATATAGTGCAGCTAATTCCACAGGATCTCCTGCATCTTTAATTGCTTCAAAGTTGACTCCCTTTACAGTGCGTCCATCTTTAATATCCAAACAGGGTACGATTCTCTTTGTTAACATTATAATACATTAAAATCAGAGAGTTCTTTTAAACTCATCTTGTTTTCATAAATTGCTTTCCCCACAATAGCACCCGAACATCCAATGGTTCTTAACGCTTGTAGATCTAATAATTGACTTACGCCTCCACTCGCTATTAATTGCAGAGTGGGGAATTGTTTGATTATTTTTTCATACAATTGTATAGAAGAGCCTTGTAGTTTTCCGTCTTTTTGAATGTCAGTACAAAAAATTTGCGTCACCCCTTTGTCCATATAGGATTGCACAAACGCTATAATATTAATATTTGTCTTTTCAATCCATCCACCAATAGCAATTTTTTCCTCATATACATCTGCCCCTAATAAAAAGGACTTTGCGCCAAACCTGGACAACCATTCTTCAAAAACCAAGGGACTTTTCACTGCCAAACTTCCAATAGTTGCATAAGTAGCCCCTGTATTTAAGACCGTTTTTAAAGTAGCTTCAGTTTTGATACCTCCACCAAAGTCAATTGTCAAGCCTGTTTTATTCGCGATTTTTTCAAGTACTTTCCAATTGACTACTTCCCCTGCTTTAGCCCCATCCAAATCCACTAAATGCAACCTATTTAATCCAATCCCTTCAAAAGTTTTTGCCACTTCCAATGGATCTTCATTGTAAATTATTTTTTGCGCATAATCACCTTCGGTTAATCTTACACATTTACCTTCTATAATATCTATGGCTGGAATGATTTGCATTTAAAGTGTCTTGTTTATATGTTTAAAAAGTTTTGTAAAATTTGCTCTCCAATAGCAGCAGACTTTTCGGGATGAAATTGAACTCCATAAAAATTGTCCTTATGCAATGCACTACTATACGCTTGAATATATTGAGTGGTGGCTATGGTATACTTACTTAATTCTGCATAATAACCATGCACAAAGTAAGTATAACTGTTTTCCGGAATATCTTGAAACAAACCCGTTTTTAGTTGAGTAATATTGTTCCATCCCATTTGCGGAACTTTTATACTTGATATTTCGGGCATAAAGTATTTTACCTCATTGTCAAAAATACCTAAACAAGTAGTATCGTTTTCCTCAGAATGAGCACACATTAATTGCATTCCCAAACAAATTCCAAGCACCGGTTGTTTTAAGTTTTGTATCAATACATCCAACTTCCTTTCACGTAAATATTGCATCGCGGTACTCGCTTCTCCCACTCCAGGAAAAATAACTTTATCTGCTTTTTGAATTTGCTCCGCATTATCTGTGACCAATGCAGAGACACCAATCCTTTCTAATGCATACAAAACAGATTGTATGTTTCCAGCATTATATTGTACAATTGCTATATTCATAATGAAGGCGTTATCCCAAAACTTGTTTTAGGAAATTTTTAGTAGTGTCCTCTATAGAATCCCCTTTGGATAATGCTTTAATATAAGCAGAACCTATAATGGCTCCCTGTGCATATTTGTTCACTGCTTCAAAACTAGCTTTATCTTTAATTCCAAACCCCACTAATAAAGGATTTTTCAAAGACAGTGCTTGTAATTTTTGCAGGTATTCAGCTACTTTATTGAAATCGGTATCCTTACCTGTTGTAGCAGAAGAACTCACTGCATATAAAAAACCCGAACTCAAACTGTCTAATTTTAAAACACGGTCTTCTTTGGTTTCCGGAGTCACTAAAAAAATAAAATCTAACCCATATTGTTGAAAGAGTGCTTGATATTGATTTTCAAATTCAAATTGAGGTAAATCAGGTAAAATAAATCCATCAATCCCTACCTCCTGTGCTTTTTGACAGAAAGCTTCTATTCCATACTGAAGTATCGGATTTAAGTACCCCATTAAAACAACTGGAATGTGAATCGTTTTCCTCATGTCTTTTAATTGTTCAAATAAAACCGAAATAGTCATTCCATTTTCTAAAGCTAGATGACTACTTTGTTGAATCACTTCTCCATCTGCTAAAGGATCACTGTAGGGCATGCCAAGCTCTATAATATTTGCTCCATTTTTTTGCAAACTTTCCATGACTTCCAAAGTACTTTGCAAATGAGGATAGCCTGCTGTGCAATACACATTTAATACATTGCTTTTTTGATGATCAAATAAGGTGGATAATCTGGACATATTGAATGAATATATTTGTTAAAATTTTTTTAGTGAATTTTTATAAGTACTGCATGTAAGTAGATAAATCTTTATCCCCTCTTCCACTCAAACAAACGATCACGACGTCAGTTGGTTTTAATCCTAGTTTAGGTAATACCGAAAACGCATGAGCTGTTTCTAAGGCGGGGATAATCCCTTCCGTTTTAGAAACATGAAAAGCAGAAGCCAATGCTTCCTCATCGGTGGCACTTAAAAAAGTACCTCTCTTGCTTTCATATAAAAAAGCATGTAATGGCCCTATACCTGGATAATCCAAACCTGCGGAAATACTATGTGGTTCAGTCACTTGTCCATCTGCAGTTTGCATGATTATACTCTTACTGCCATGTAAAATACCAGGAGTACCTAATTGTGTTGTGGCAGCACTCATTCCAGAATACACCCCATGTCCTGCCGCTTCTACCGCAATTAATTGGACAGACGACTCATTTAAATAATGATAAAAAGCACCTGCCGCATTACTTCCTCCTCCTACACAAGCCACCACATGTGTGGGTAATTCAGTTCCCGTTTGCTCCAATAATTGTGTGCGCATTTCGGCACTTATAACGCTTTGGAATTTCGCTACCATATCTGGATAAGGATGAGGACCAACCACACTTCCAATAATATAATGCGTTTCATTGGGTTCGTTAATCCAAGCACGCATGGCTTCATTGGTCGCATCCTTTAAAGTTTTGCTTCCACTTTTAGCAGGTACCACGGTAGCACCTAACATTTTCATACGAGCTACATTGGGCGCTTGTCTTTCAATATCCTTTTCACCCATATATACCACACACTCCATTCCTTTTAAGGCACATACGGTAGCGGTCGCAACGCCATGTTGTCCTGCACCCGTTTCTGCAATAATTTTCTTTTTGCCTAAACGTTGTGCTAATAAAATTTGACCAATAGTGTTATTTATTTTATGCGCACCGGTATGACATAAATCTTCTCTTTTTAAATAAATGGTTGCACCTAATTCTTGGCTTAAACGTTCTGCTTTAAATAAAGGGGTAGGACGACCCACATAATCTTTTAGCAATGCATGGAATTCTTTTTGAAAATCAGGATCCTGCATAATTTGTAAATACTGATTTTTTAAAGTCTCAATATTGGCAAATAACATTTCGGGGATATATGCGCCCCCAAAATTACCATAATACCCTTCTTGATTAGGTTTTTGAAAATCTATTTCTTTGTTAACTATTGACATCTTGTATAAATTTTATAATTTTCTCGATTTGTTTGACACCCGGCTGTTCCTCAAATTGACTATTTAGATCAACTCCTAACATAGTTTTACCTGCTTTGGTTTCTGACATGACTTGTATTCCTTGCACATCATTGATACCTATTCCGCCACTTAAGAAAAAAGGAGTTGGTATAGATGCACTTTTAATAATTTCCCAATTAAAATGTTGTCCTGTGCCACCATACCATTGACTATCGGTATCAAATAAAAAGTAATCCACTACAGAAACATAATTTTCAAAATTTGGAAATATATCACCCACTCTAAATACTTTAATAGTACTTACTTTTTCTTGGACACGCTTACAATAATCTACAGTTTCATCACCATGTAATTGGACTATATCTAATTTTGCAGTTTTGATAGTCGATAAAATGGAAGCAAGTGGCTCATTCACAAACACCCCTACTTTTTTCGCTTGCGTTAATTGCAAATTAGCAATGTCTTCTAAAGTATTTGTTGCTAATACATATCTTTTAGACGCAGGATAAAAGATAAACCCTATAAAGGCCACTCCCATTGCGTCTAATTGCAAAACCTGATTCATTTGAGTCATTCCACAAACTTTAACTTGCATCTTGATCCATTTTAATTTGTTGAGAAAATGTTTCAAATGCTTCTGCTGGAGAAGTTTGTTTCATAAAATACTCCCCCATTAAAAACCCGTCAAAGCCTTCACGTTTTAATAAACGATACGTTTCGATATCGTAAATGCCGCTTTCTGCTATGCTTAAGATTTCCTTAGGTAAACTATCTTTTAATTGTAAAGAGTGCTCTATAGTAACTTCGAATGATTTTAAACTACGATTATTAATGCCCACCATATCAATGCCATCACAAATATATTCTAACTCGGTTTTATCATGTAATTCCAACAATACTTCCATGCCTAATTTTTTGGCAACGCCCGCTAAAAATTCCACTTCAGAAGGTGTTAAACAGGCAGCGATTAATAAAATAACAGACGCCCCATATGCTTTCGCTTCCATAATTTGAAATTCATCAATAATAAATTCTTTTCTTAAAACAGGGACTGGTTGCTGCACTGCAATAGATAAATCCTCCATGTTTCCTCCAAAAAAATGAGTATCGGTCAATACCGAAATCCCAGCTGCTCCAAATTGAGCATAAGCATGAGTCACTTCGGCCACAGATGCGATGGCGTTAATAATTCCTTTAGAAGGAGATTGTCTTTTAAATTCCGCAATTAAACCTGAACTTAAAGCTTGACTTAAATTTTTGGTTAAAGAGATGCATGACTTATTAAATAAAGGCATTGCTTCCAACTCTGCAATTGAAATTTGCTGTTTACGCGCTGCCACTTCTTTGAATTTGTGGGCTACTATATTGGCTAAGATATTACTCATTGTAAACTAATTAATTTTTGTAAACAATCATTAGCCGCGCCCGATTCCAAACTAGTTACGGCAGCCTGAAAAGCAGTTTCATAATTCGCATACTTACCTGTAACATGCAAAGCCATCGACGCGTTGGCTAATACCACTGCATTTTGAGACCAAGTTCCTTTCCCTTGTATAATATTTTTAAATATGCTTGCTGCTGCTTCTACCGTATTTCCTCCTCTTAATTCATGTGCATACACTTTTTTCTTTCCTAACTGATAAGGAGTCCAAATGGATTCGCCATGATGGGTTATTATTTTAGTATCAGTCGTTAACGATATTTCATCATACCCATCCAAACTATGCAAAATGGTAAATTCTTTCCCTAATAATTGTAATACATAATTATAAATTCTGGCCATCTCTAAATTATAGACTCCTATGAGTTGATATTTAGGTTGCGCAGGGTTTACAATAGGTCCCAACATATTAAAAAAGGTTCTTACTCCTAAATTTCTTCTCAAAGGCCCTACTGTTTTTAAAGCGGGATGAAACAAAGGAGCATGTAAAAAACAAATATTCGATTCATCGACTTCCTTTGCTAATAATGTTTCATCATTTTTAAAAGTATACCCCAATTGTTCCATGACATTGGAAGCTCCACTTACACTAGATGCGCCATAGTTACCATGCTTCACTACTTTTTGTCCTGTTCCTGCTACAATAAAACAGGCCAATGTAGATATATTAAAGGTGTCTTTTCCGTCACCGCCTGTTCCCACAATATCAATCGCATCATCCACTCCAATATCTACCTTTACTGCTAATTCCAATAAAGCATCTCTAAATCCCATTAACTCGTCAATAGTAATACTACGCATTAAGTAAACACTTATGAAAGAAGTAATTTCATGTTCATTATATTTCCCATTGGAGATATCCATCAACACTTCCTTTGCCTGCGCGCGTGTCAAACTTTTATGTTCAAATAAATATTGTAAAATTTTTTTCATGCGATCAATCTGTTAAATGCTTTTCAATTAATTTTTCAACCAGTTAGATAAAATAGTAGCCCCTTTCGGTGTCAACACACTTTCTGGATGAAATTGTACTCCTTTGATATCATAAGAAACATGTTCTAAGGACATGATAAACCCTAGATCATCCTGTGAAGTAATGATTAAATCCTTCGGAAAATTTTGCGTATCCACTACCCAGCTATGATAACGACCCACGATCATTTCTTTGGGCAACCCTTCCCATAAAATACTAGGTGCCGTTTGTCTGATGTTCGTCGCTATGCCATGATATACTTGTTTTAAATTAGTGAGTGTTCCCCCAAAAGCTTCTCCAATAGCTTGTTCTCCTAAGCAAACCCCTAATATAGATTTAGTGGCAGCATACTCCTTGATTAAAGGCAATAGCAGAGCTGATTCGGAGGGGATTCCCGGGCCTGGTGTTAATAAAATTTTATCATACCCTTTCACTTTCTCTAAAGGAATTTCATCGTTTCTAAAAACATCCACAGTTCCCTTAGAAACCTCTTGAATCATTTGCACCAAATTATAGGTGAAAGAATCATAATTATCAAATACCAATATCTTCATCATCTTTACTTATTATTTGAATTAACCGTGAATTTTTTCGGCCAATAGGATGGCAGTTTTTAAAGCATTCAATTTATTGTTCACTTCTTGCAACTCATTCTCGGGAACACTTGCAGCCACCACCCCTGCTCCTGCTTGATAAGTCAATGTATTATGTTGACTTAAAAAAGTGCGAATCATAATTGCTTGATTACAACTTCCATTGAATCCTACAAAACCGATACAACCTCCGTAGTAAGACCTTTTAGTAGGCTCCATGGCATCTATAATTTGCATGGCCTTGTATTTAGGAGCACCACTTAATGTTCCTGCAGGAAAGGTTTTGGCTATTAAATGAAAAGGATTAGATCCGGGCGCCACTTTTCCTTCTACCTCACTCACTAAATGAATGACATGACTATAATAATGTACTTGACGATACTGTTTTACTTTCACGTCAGTACACACTCTACTTAAATCGTTTCTTGCTAAATCCACTAACATGACATGTTCCGCATTTTCCTTAGGATCATCCAATAATTTTTGTGTCATCAAGGCATCTGTTTCTTCATCGCCACTTCGCTTAAATGTACCTGCAATAGGATGTACCACTGCTTTTCCTTTTTGAATTACAATTTGAGCTTCTGGAGAAGATCCCATTAATTTATAATCTCCGTAATCAAAGAAAAATAAATAAGGACTAGGGTTAATATTACGCAAGGTTCTATAGACATTAAATTCATCCCCTTGAAATGATTGCTGAAATCTTCGGCTCAACACCATTTGAAATACATCACCTCGCATACAATGTTGAATGCCTTTTAGTACCGCTTCCTTAAATTGCTCATTTGTTTGATTAGAACTTTCCTCCCCTTTTACCATAAAAGGATATTGCGGCACATCTTTGCTTTTAATAAAAGACAATAAATTACTGTATTCCGATTCTAATCCGTTCAATTTATTTTCGCAAATAAAAATCTCATCTTTAAAATGATTAAATGCAATGACATAATGATACAATCGATATCGCATCAAGGGAATAATTTCCTTTTCTTTTTTAGTCGTAATATTTTCAAAAAAGGGAATGGCATCATACGCTGTATAGCCGTAAAGCCCTTGCGCAAATGCCGCTTCTTTTTCTCCTGCATCTTGCATTTCATATTGCTGCATATAGGACCATAAACGATCTGGCACTTCAAATACATTAGGTATCAATTCCTTTTCAGGTTCTTGTTGTGGATATTTAAATTCAATTTGCTCCTGTGATGTAATTTCTATACCGCCAATAGCATTCACGCAAATAAAGGAGAAACTATTTTCAGAAGCGTGCGAATCGGTACTTTCCAATAAAATAGTATCTCTAAATCGATCACGGAGTCTAAGATATATACCTACTGGCGTATAAGTATCTGCCAACATTTTAGTCACTTCCGTTTTAATAATCACCTTTTTCATTTTCTATTTTTCAGACATTCTTAAAAAAAATAAACCCCGACAATGATGTCGGGGTTTATGTAATATTTGACAATATAGTTATGCCACTACAATACCCCAACGGATTTTGTATGCCACCACCATATATTGTTTGATTGAATCATTAGGTTGCAAATTTAAGACTTTAAAAAGTTCGAACCAAAAAAAACTAAATAAAGAAGCTATTAACTGTTAGCCCTTATAACACCCCCTTGGTACTAGGCAACTGATCGCTAAAAGGGTTGCGCTGGATGGCCATTTTAATAGCCTTTGCAAAGGCTTTGAAAATGGCTTCAATTTTATGATGCTCATTTTCTCCCTTACAACTTATATTAAGATTGCATTTGGCTGCATCACTGAATGACTTGAAGAAGTGAAAAAACATTTCAGTAGGCATTTCTCCCACTTTTTCTCGTTTGAATTCCGCCTCCCAAACGATCCAATTTCTACCCCCAAAATCGATCAATACTTTGGCTTCCGCCTCATCCATGGGTAAAGCATAGCCGTATCTTTCCATGCCTCTCTTATCCAACAGTCCTAATGCGAAGGCTTCCCCTAAGGCTATCCCCACGTCTTCGATGGTATGATGTTCATCAATATGCAAATCTCCCTTGCATTGTATGGCTAAATCAATGCCGCCGTGTCGGGCAATTTGCTCCAACATATGATCAAAAAATCCCAAGCCTGTATGTATTTGAGCATTCCCTTTTCCATCTAAATTCACCTCCACACTAATTTGGGTTTCTTTCGTATTCCTTTCATGTTTTACTTTACGTAATCCCAATTTTAAGAAAGAATATATTTGTTCCCAATGAGCCGCTTCCAAAACAATCCTATCTTGATATAATTTTTGTTGCTCTTGGGTTAAAGAATGTAAACCTGCATTAAAATAAATCGCCTTGCATCCTAAATTTTGGGCCAATGCAATATCACTCCATCTGTCACCAATGACATAAGAATTTGCGATATCAAATTGTGAATTATTTAAAATATGGGATAACATTCCGGTCCCTGGCTTGCGTGTGGGAACATTATCCTTTGCAAAACTGGCATCAATATGTATTTCATCAAAAACAAAACCTTCCCCTTTTAACGTGCGAAGCATTAAATTTTGATAAGGTTCAAAATGTTCTGTAGGATAAGCATCTGTACCTAATCCATCCTGATTACTCACCAAAATTTTATAAAAATCAAAGTCAGAAGCGATCTTACTTAAATAGCTGATGGCACCAGGAACAAAACTAGTTTTTTCAATATGGTCTATTTGAAAATCACTAGGCGGTTCTTGTAAGATGACTCCATCACGATCAATAAATAAAATAGGTTTCATGACAACTTTAATTGTAAATGTTTATTTCTTAACTACCTGCTTTTTTACTTGCGCAATAGTTACCATTGAAGCTTTATTACTCCAACTATTTCTAATATAAGATAACACATCTGCTATGGCAGCATCTGTTAAATCAGGATTAGGGGTCATCGCATTGCTATAATAAGATCCATCTAATGCCACACGCTCATTATATCCTTTTTTAATAATCTTTACCATTCGGGCAATATCATTTCCAACCACATTAGAGGCACCATCCAAAGGAGCATTCATATTAGGAACCCCACCCCCATCTGCTTGATGACAAACCAAACATCTAGTTTCATATATTTTTTTCCCATTCCCTAAATTCTGTGCGACTGTCTTTGAAGAAAATCCAATAATACCCAACACCAAAAACATAAAAGCTTTTCTAATCATTTTCAAGAAGTTTTTAATTTAAAATTACTTTGATAGCAACCCTATTATTTTTGATAACTGATTTTAAAAATATTTCCCTTAGCATCATCACTCACATATAAAGATCCATCAGGCCCTTGTGCTAATCCACATGGTCTTGCTTTTGCTTGACGTGGATTCATAATTTTTACACCATTTTCAGTACCTGCAAAACCATTGGCGAAAATTTCCCATTCTCCTGAAACTTTTCCGTTTTTAAAAGGAACGAATGCGACAAAGAAGCCTTCTTGAGGCAAAGGAGCACGATTCCAAGAACCATGAAAAGTGATGAATGCTCCATTTTTATATTTTTCTGGGAATTGATTCCCTGTATAGAACAAAACGGCCATAGGTGCCATATGCGCTGGAAAATCTGCAATAGGATTGATAAATTTTGTATCCCCTTCTTTTTTACCATCTCCCCCATATTCTGGAGAAACTATTTTTTTCTTCATAGAGGGGTCATAATATACATAAGGCCATCCTGCATCATCCCCTTCCTTAATTTCGTAAAATGTTTCTGCTGGCAATTCTGCATTTTGAGCATCCGTATACAAAGTGGGATAAAAACTATTTAATTGATCGCGGCCATGTTGTGCCACATATAGTTTGTTTGTGCTATTATTCCAATCTAACCCAACTACATTTCTTAAACCAGTCGCATATCTTTGACCATTACCATAAGTTTGATTCTCTTTATTAGCGTTAAATTTCCAGATACCTCCAGCAGAATCTAATATAGGGCAAGGCATCATTCCTTGTGAGCCTGGCATACGATCTTTTACTTGACAAGCATTGGAATAGGCTCCAATATTGACATACAAATTATTATTGTTATCAAAGGTGATAGATTTTGATTCGTGTTGTCTTCTATTAATTAAACCAGAAATAACAGTAGTAGGGTTTAATGGATTTACTACTTCATCATTTGCATCTAATTGATAGGCAAACACATCGTCATTAGAACTTGTAAATAGTTTATTCCCTTTGACATAAATACCCGTTCCAGGATAATTTCCCCATGCAGAATTTTTATCGGCTACTCCATCTCCATTGGTATCTTCTAATCGAACAATTGACTTCCCTTCTTTATTGGGGTAATTTAATTTTGCAAACAATACCCCTTTTGAAGTAATCGCAATATGTCTTGGGCTACCCAAATTTTGAGCAAAGACATTGGCTTTAAAACCTTTAGGTAAAGTAAGACCTGCATTGTCTTGTGCATTGACACTTATTGTAAGTGAAAACATCACCAGCATTAAAAAAAGAAACTGTTTTTTCATAGTTAGATTTTTAGAAACACAATTTAGTGAAATGTTGCTATATGTTATAGATTATCAGGAGTAATGCCCAACCATTGAGCGATGGCGTCCACCAACTGTGTATTTTCGATCTCCGTTCCAATCGTGATTCTTAAACAATCCTCACAAAATTCAACTTTAGATCGATCCCTCACTACAATGCCTTGGGTTAATAAATATTGATATAAGTCGGTTGCTTTTTCCACTTTGACCAATAAAAAATTAGTGTCAGAAGGATACACCTGAAGAATACCCGGCATGCTTAATAATACCTCAGCCAATGCCTCTCTCATTTCCACCAAATGCTGAATCATATCATTCACTTGACCCACTTCGTCTAATGCTTTAATGGCTAATTGTTGTGATGCCAAATTAATATTATAGGGAGGTTTTACTTTATTTAAATATCCGATCACGGGCTCATTGGCAAAACAAATTCCAATGCGCAGACCCGCTAATCCCCAAGCCTTGCTCAATGTTTGCAGCACGACCAAATGGGGATAATCTATTAAGGATTGTATCAAAGATTTTTGTGGAGAAAAATTAATGTAAGCTTCATCCAACACCACTAGGCCATTAAAATTATTCAATACTGTTTCAATATCCAATAGGTTTAATGAATTTCCAGTAGGATTATTAGGAGAACAAATCCAAATAATTTTAGTTTGAGCATCTACTAATTGTTCAATGTGGGCCAAGTTTAATTGAAAATCGGGCAATAAAGGAGCGGTTCTAATTTCAATATTATTAATATTCGCACTTACCTCATACATGCCATAAGTAGGTGGGCAAATAATAACATTATCCTTTCCTGGCTCACAAAAACTACGATATAATAAATCAATACACTCATCACTTCCATTCCCAATAAATATTTGACTAGCAGGTACTTTTTTTATAAATGCTAATTTATCCTTGATTTGCTTTTGCATAGGATCAGGGTATCTATTATACCATGTAGTCAAAGGTGATCCTAAACTATTTTCATTGGCATCCAATAAAATTTTAGCCTCTCCACTAAATTCATCTTTGGCAGAAGAATAAGGTTTTAAGTTTTCAATATTCGGACGCACTAGTTTTTTAATATCAAATGGCATACCATAAAATTTTATTTTTTCAAAGATTGAAGTCTTACTGCTACAGCATTACTATGCGCTTGTAAATTTTCTGCCTCCGCCATTTCTATCACTGTAGGTCCTAATAATTGCAAACCATTTGCCGTTAATTGTTGGAAGGTTATTTTTTTCACAAAGCTATCTACACTTACCCCACTATACGCTTTGGCATAGCCGTTGGTTGGTAAAGTATGATTGGTGCCGCTCGCATAATCCCCCACCGATTCCGGAGAATAATTACCAATAAATACCGAGCCTGCATTTGTAATTTTTTCAGCCCACCAAGCTGCTTTATCTATTGCTAATATTAAATGCTCTGGAGCATATTCATTGATAAGTTCTAGCGCTATTTCGGGAGTATTTATAACAATGGCTTTGGAATTTTTTAATGCTTCTTCTGCCATTTTTTTACGAGGTAAATGAGATAGTTGTTGGTCGATTTCTTTTTGAATTTTTTTAACCAACTCCTCATTTGAAGCAACCAACAACACTTGACTATCCACACCATGTTCTGCTTGCGAAAGTAAATCAGCCGCTACAAAAGAGGGCTCACAAGTATCATCTGCATATACACAAACTTCACTCGGACCTGCGGGCATATCTATTGCAATTCCTTGTTGTTGTGCGAATTGTTTTGCAGCCGTTACATATTGATTTCCTGGTCCAAAAATTTTATACACTTTGGGAACAGAAGAAGTACCATAAGTCATAGCAGCAATAGCTTGTACACCGCCTATACAAAATATTTTTTCGATGCCCACTAATGAGGCTGCATATAATATGGCAGGATTAATATTTCCTTCTGCATTAGGAGGAGTACATAAAATAACTTCCTTGCATCCTGCTAATTGCGCTGGTACGCCTAACATTAATACAGTAGAAAATAATGGCGCAGTACCCCCAGGTATATAAATGCCCACTTTATCAATCCCTACCGATTTTCTCCAACACCATACCCCTGGCATCGTCTCAACTTTTTTTGTTTTTTGCCATTGAGTTTGATGAAATACTTCAATATTTGTTTTAGCAATTTGCATTGCTGTTTTTAAGGCAGGAGTTAATTCATCAGCTGCCGCTTTTATTTGATCAGCAGTCACTCGTACACTTGTTAATTTTACTTGATCAAATTGTTCTGTATAATTTATTACAGCTTCCTCTCCCTGCGCGCGCACTGCTTCCATGATCTCTTGCACTTTAGTAGTCAATTCCGCATGCTCCAAAGCAGGACGCATTAAAAGAGTCCCCCATGTACTTTTATCTGGTTGTATAAAAACAGGTATCATTATAAAATCATTTTTTCGATAGGCACTACTAAAATCCCTTCGGCACCTGCCGCTTTAAGTTGTTCAATTAATTCCCAAAAATCACTTTCTGCAATCACGCTATGCACACTGCTCCAACCTGGTGTAGCCAATGCCACCACAGTAGGACTTTTCATCCCAGGAAGCAATGAAATAATTTTATCCAGATTTTCATTTGGCGCATTTAATAAAACGTATTTATTTTTTTTCGCCTTCTTGACAGATTCAATTCGAAATAAAAGTTTTTCTAATATTGCATTGGCCTCCTGCTTTAATCCTACTTTTTTGATCAATACTGCTTGTGATTCTAAAATAGTTTCCGCCTCCTTTAATCCATTCATAAATAAAGTGGACCCACTACTCACTAAATCACAAATCACATCTGCTAATCCAATACCAGGAGCAATTTCAACACTTCCGCTAATTTCATGTATCTCAGCTTGGATCTTATTTTGGGTCAAATATTTCTGAACTAAAACAGGATAACTGGTTGCAATTTTTTTATTCGCTAAAAAAGAGGGGGCTTCAAAATTTTCGTTTTTTCTAACGCCAAAGCTCAATCTGCATTTTCCAAAACCTAATGCATATGCTACTTCCACTTTTTTAGCTTTTTCATACACCACATTTTCACCTACAAAACCAATATCTGCTACCCCATCTTCTACATATTGAGGGATATCATCATCTCTTAAAAAAAACAACTCGATAGGAAAATTGGTGGCTTCCGCTTTTAATTTATTGACTCCATTACCAATATCAATGCCACACTCCTTTAATAATCTAAGGGAATCCTCATGTAATCTTCCCGATTTCTGAATCGCCAATTTTAAACGCATTATTTCAAATTTTAGAAATTAAAAAGGGCCTACTTTTTCAGTAAGCCCTTGGATAAATATTATAACATACCTACACCTATAGCCTACCTGATGGATAGAAAATGATGATGATGAGTATGATTCTTTACATTCATAGTGCAAATTTACAACCCAATCCTGTATTTGCCAATAAATAATAATAAAAACCTGGCAATTCAATCATTTTACATCTTAATATTGCCTACTATAATCTTTTAAATGAGTTTGATCATGCGTTTAACGGCTCTATTCTGCATACAATTGTTTGTCTTTGGTAGCACAGTAAATTCAACTGTTCAAGCCCAACCACCCAAAAAATCATACCAACTTGTATGGTCCGATGAATTTAATGGACAAGGGCTTCCCGATTCTACTAAATGGGGCTATGATGTTGGAACGGGTTCTTGGGGTTGGGGAAATAATGAACTACAATATTACACGAAGGATTCATTAGGTAATGCTAAAGTGAGTAACGGAGTTTTAACAATCACTGCTCGAAATCAAAAAATGGGTGATAAAAAATATACTTCTGCAAGATTGGTCACAAGGGGTAAAGCTGCTTGGACTTATGGCAAAATAGAAGTGAGGGCGAAACTTCCCAAAGGTTTGGGTACTTGGCCTGCCATTTGGATGTTAGGCACTAATATTGATTCAGTAGGAATTGGATGGCCTCAATGTGGCGAGATTGATATCATGGAACACACTGGATCCAGGGCTTCTAAAATTGACGCATCTGTTCATACTAAAAATTTTAACTGGTCTAAAAACACACAAAAAACAGCAGCCACCTTTTTGTCTGATTATGGAGACGCTTTTCATAATTACCAATTAATATGGGACGCACAAACCATCGTCATATCCATGGATGACAAACCTTTGCTTACAGTTCATAATGACGGGACTGGAAAAAACAGCTGGCCATTTAATGACCCCTGTAATTTGTTATTAAATTTAGCTGTAGGTGGGAACTATGCAGGATATGAGATAGATGAAAAATCTCTGCCAGCCACTATGCAAATTGATTATGTAAGAGTATACCAATAAAGGACGATCAAAAAAAATTAGTGCATTTCAAACCAAACAGGTGTTGCCTCTTCTTCTTCCGCATTATAATTAATAAATAACTCTTCACCTGCTGCCACATCTGCTATGGTACTAATAGTAATTGTAAGGTGGTCAAAATCCATTTCATATTTACAATTAGGCTGTATAGTATGATTGTAAATAGATACATAACCCAATGCCACTGCGGCCATGCTTAGATCATCGCCCCATTCAAAAATGTAATCATACAAAAGAGTTTGTTCCACTTTTTCACGCTCTTCCTTATTTAATACAATTACTGGCGCTATTTCAATAACAGTTCCCTTCGCAATGAATGCAGAAGTAAATACACCTCGGCCCTTTTTATCGGATGGCGCTATAGTCAAAATAGGTAGAATCATACCATAAATATAATCTATACTTTAGTATTTTTCGTAACTTGCACGCATGTCAGATGAATTAAATGAGGATATCAATTTATCGGAAGTATTTTTAGAGACCTTATCTAAAAATGACGCACATCTATTAAGAGAACTTTTAGATGAACAAAATATAAGTGATGTCGTGGAACTGGTGAATGAATTCCCAGCACATGAAGCGACCATCATTGATCATATGACTGTGCACCGTGCTGTCAGCGTTTTCAAAATTCTTGACATTAATCAACAAAAAGATATCATCAAGGAATTGCCTGCTCGAAAAACAGCAAAAATCTTGAATGAACTTCCCCCAGATGACCGTACCGACTTTTTAGAAGAATTACCCAAAGCAGCCATCCGTGATTTAATCAAACTACTAGATCCTGAAGAAAGAAAAATTACTTTATCATTATTAGGATATCCTGAAGATAGTGTGGGTCGTTTAATGACTCCCGATTATGTGTATGTTTATGCTCATTATACGGTGGCAGAAGTATTAAATAACATTAGGAAGTACGGAAAGAAATACGAAACCATTGATGTGATTTATATTATTGATGAAAATGGATGTTTGGTGGATGATATTCGAATTCGTGATGTCTTAATTGAACAACCTGATGCCATTATCAAAGATATTATTGACGGACGCTTTGTGGCATTGAATGTATATGATGATCAGGAGCATGCTAGTCAGGTGTTTAAAATGAACAACCGTACAGCGATACCTGTTGTGGATGACAACGATGTATTATTAGGAATTGTAACCATTGATGATATCTTATGGGTAACGAATGAAGAGTTTAGTGAGGATATGCAAAAGATGGGAGGTACGGAAGCTTTGAACGAGCCTTATCTTGATATCTCAATTTTTAAATTATTTAAAAAGAGAATCACATGGTTGGTTATTTTATTTTTTGGTGAGATGTTCACTGCAACTGCCATGGGCTATTTTGAAGGAGAAATTAAAAAGGTAACTTTATTGGCACTTTTTGTTCCTTTAATTTTATCTAGCGGTGGTAACTCAGGTTCACAAGCATCTACTTTAATTATACAAGCTATGTCCATTGGAGAAATTACCATTTCCAATTGGTGGAAAATATTAAGAAGAGAAATTACAAGTGGATTATTATTAGGAGCTGTTTTAGGTATCATTGGATTTTTTAGAGTCATGGTTTGGCATAGTATTGCACCAGGATTATATGGCGAACATTGGATACTTATTGCATTCACCATTGGCATCACTTTAATTGGAGTGGTTTTATGGGGTACCATTATGGGATCCATGTTACCTATATTATTAAAAAGATTAGGTGCTGACCCCGCAGTCTCTTCAGCCCCCTTTGTTGCAACTCTAGTGGATGTAACTGCCTTGGTCATATATTTTTCTGTCGCTTTGTTAGTATTGAGAGGGACTTTATTATAAGGACTTATTACCCCCTTCCTTGGATTTCGAATAGATTAGGATTTTATTGACTATTTTTGGGCATCATTTATTTATAATTTATTAGCATGTGTGGAATTGTAGGTTATATTGGTCATAGAGAAGCATACCCCATTGTTTTAAAAGGTTTAAAGCGTTTGGAATATCGTGGATACGATAGTACGGGTGTAGCTATTATTCAAGAAGGGAAATTGATTGTTGAGAAGAAAAAAGGGAAAGTAGTAGAATTGGAAGATAGTGTGGTGGGTAAAAACATGCATTCCCCTATTTGTATTGGTCACACACGTTGGGCGACTCATGGAGAACCTTCTGACCGCAATGCGCATCCTCATTTATCGAATAATGGACGCTTTGCTATGTTGCATAATGGAATTATTGAAAACTATGCTCCTATAAAAAAAGAATTACTATCAAAAGGCTATACTTTTAAAAGTGACACCGACACCGAAGTATTATTAAATTTCATACAAGACATTCAAGATAATAATAAAAGCAGTTTAGAAGAAGCTTTAAGAATTGCATTAAAAAGAATTGTAGGTGCTTATTGTATTTTATTAATTGATCAAGATGATCCTGAAACTATTATTGCCGCGCGTAAAGGAAGTCCTTTAGTGATAGGTATTGGTAAAGACGAACATTTTTTAGCAAGTGATGCCTCTCCTATTATTGAGTACACCAAAGAAGTGGTGTATGTAAACGATTACGAAATTGCTATTGTTAAAAAAGACGAATTAATTTTAAAGAATTTAGGAAACGAAAAGCAAACTCCTTTTATTCAAAAGTTAGACATGGAATTAGCAGCGATTGAAAAAGGCGGCTACAACCATTTCATGTTAAAAGAAATTTTTGAACAACCCGAAACTATATTTGATTGCTTGAGAGGAAGATTATTACATGAGCAAGGACAAATCATAATGGCAGGAGTAGACAATCATATAGAAGCACTCACGAAAGCATCTAGAATTATCATTGTAGCATGTGGTACTAGCTGGCATGCAGGATTATTAGCAGAATATTTAATAGAAGAATTATGTCGCATTCCTGTTGAAGTAGAATATGCTTCAGAATTTAGATACCGTAATCCAGTAATACATCCAGGAGATGTCATCATTGCAATTTCACAAAGTGGTGAAACAGCGGATACCCTAGTGGCATTGGAAAGTGCGAAAGAAAAGGGGGCTTTTATTTTTGGAATCGTAAATGCAGTAGGCAGTAGTATTGCACGATTAAGCCATGCGGGGGCATACACACATGCAGGACCAGAAATTGGAGTAGCAAGCACCAAAGCCTTTACAGGTCAATTAGCCGTATTAAGTATGATGGCATTGAAAATAGCAAAAGCCAAAGGAAGCATCACCCAAGAAAGATATATTCACCTATTAAGTGAATTAGCCTCTGTTCCCGAAAAGGTGAAAGAAATTTTAGCAGACACTTCCAACATTCAACGCATTGCAAACCAATTCAAAGACGCGAAAGACTTTTTATATTTAGGTCGTGGCTATAATTTTCCGATTGCATTAGAAGGGGCTCTGAAGCTAAAAGAAATTACTTATATCCATGCCGAGGGATATCCAGCCGCCGAAATGAAACACGGACCAATTGCATTAGTGGATGAAAATTTACCCGTAGTATTTGTGGCGACGAAGGATATGTATTATGACAAAGTGGTTTCCAATGTGCAAGAAATTAAAGCTCGTAAAGGACAAATAATAGCTGTCGTAAGTCATGGAGATTCAGTATTACCAACCATGTCCAACAATATCATGTTGGTTCCTGAAATGGATGAAGTACTTGCGCCTTTATTAAGTGTGATCCCATTACAATTATTAAGTTATTATGTGGGTGTTGCAAAAGGCATTGATGTAGACAAGCCCAGAAACTTAGCGAAAAGCGTTACCGTGGAATAGAAATTATTATGGAAGTAGATGAAATTTTTGATTACGCATTATCACTTCCCCATACCGAGGAAACTACACCATTTGGACCTGATACGATTGTTTTTAAAACACATCAAAAGGTTTTTCTCTTACTTACTTTGCAATCGGAACCTATTCGCATGAATTATAAAGCAAATCCTGATGATATTATGATGCAAAGGGAGGACTATCCTGATTTTATTTTTCCAGGATACCATATGAATAAAAAACATTGGAATACTTTACATATAAACAGATCCATACCCACCAAATTGGTCAAACAATGGATACAAAACTCGTATTTATTAGTACAGCCCAAAAAAGCTAAAAAACAAGGAAAATAGGCCTCCATTTTAAAAGTCGTACCTTGCAGTCTTATATGACGAATACATTCAAGTCCTTACATCTTATAGAGCCTTTATTATTAGCACTTTTTGAAGAAGGATATACCACCCCCACACCTATTCAAGCTCAATCCATACCTATTGTACTACAAGGGAAAGATTTACTAGGTTGTGCCCAAACAGGTACTGGAAAAACAGCTGCTTTTACCTTACCTATTTTACAATTATTATTAGAAAATGCAGCTCCTCAAAAGCGAAAAAAAATACGTTCCTTAATTGTCACTCCCACTCGCGAATTAGCCATTCAAATTGCTGAAAGTTTTAACGCTTACGGAAGACATACGCCTTTAAATTGTACGGTCATTTTTGGAGGTGTCGCACAAGGTCCTCAAGTGACTGCATTACGCAATGGCGTTGATGTGGTGATTGCAACCCCGGGTAGATTATTAGATTTAATGAACCAAGGGCATATCAGTATTCGTGAAGTAGAAATTTTTGTATTAGATGAAGCGGATCGTATGTTAGATATGGGATTCGTACATGATGTCAAAAAATTACTAGCGGTACTTCCAAAGAAAAGACAATCCTTGTTTTTTTCTGCCACGATGCCTCCCGAAATTGTGCAATTAGCCAATACGATTTTAGTACACCCCCAAAAAGTAACAGTGACTCCTGTTTCTTCTACCGTTGAAATCATTGAACAATCAGTTTATTTTGTAGATAAGAATAATAAGAACGCTCTACTATTAGATATTCTAAAAAATACAGCCATTAAAACGGCATTAGTTTTTACACGTACCAAACATGGTGCCGATAAAGTAGTCAACATGTTGACTAAAAATAATATTAAAGCAGAAGCCATTCATGGTAATAAATCTCAAAATGCACGTCAAAGAGCTTTGAGTAATTTCAAAGAACAATCTACCCGCATTTTAGTCGCTACCGATATTGCCGCAAGAGGTATTGATGTTGACAACCTTGCTTATGTTGTAAACTTTGAAATACCCAATATCCCCGAAACTTATGTTCACCGTATTGGAAGAACAGGAAGAGCAGGAGCCAATGGAACTGCTATTTCATTCTGTGATGCCGAAGAAAAAGCATTTTTAAAAGATATTGAAAAATTAATTGCGAAGCCAATTCCAGTAGTGAGCGACCACCCCTACCCACTCATGAACCACCGACCAGAGAAAACCCCAGCTCCCCAAGGTCGAAAAAATATCCCCCGCAGCAACCGATTTAGCCGAAACAAACCAAGATATTAAAGGATTGTTCATTGTAAAATGAAGCTCCTTCATATTTAAGGTGACAGATGATTTAATTTTTAGCGAATTAACTTATATTTAAATATAAAATTTAAACATGAGAATTGTATACACCACTTTATTTACGTTCCTAATAGGATATGCAGTAGCACAAGACACTACTTTTAAAAAATCAGACTTAATAAGTAGCGCAAAGATATTTGATATGCGCTTTACCCAAAAAGAAATAGACACTTTGTATTCCGATGTCCTTGATAATGTATTAAACTATCAGGCCATGCACAAATTGTCTTTGAATAATAGTGTGCCATTAAGTTTATGGCAAAATCCAGTGGTGCCTGGAATGACTTTTAATTCAATACAAAAACCAATTATTTGGAATAAAGTCAATGCTTCCCTTCCTGCTAATAAAAATGATTTAGCTTTTTATAGTATTGAGCAGTTAGCTTTTTTATTAAAAAATAAAAAAATAAGTTCAGTCGAACTTACTCAATTTTTTATTGACCGTATCAAAAAATGGGGAGATACCTTACAATGCGTGATTACGATCACTCAGGATATTGCTATGGAGCAAGCCAAAAAAGCGGATGCAGAAATTGCAGCAGGAAAATATCGCGGTTTATTACATGGTATTCCTTACGGTTTAAAAGATTTATTTGCAGTGAAAGGAACTAAAACTACTTGGGGTGCTGCTCCTTATAAAAATCAAACTATTGATGAAGATGCATTTGTATATACCCAATTAAAAGAAGCGGGTGCGGTATTAGTGGCTAAATTTACTTTAGGTGCATTGGCGATGGGAGATTATTGGTATGGAGGTCGCACTAAAAATCCATGGAATATTAATTATGGTTCTTCTGGATCTTCTGCTGGCTCTACATCAGCAACTGTAGCAGGACTGGTTCCATTTGCCATTGGAACTGAAACTTATGGAAGCATTATTTCTCCATCCACTACTTGTGGTGCAACAGGATTGAGACCCACTTTTGGAAGTGTAAGTAGATCAGGGGCGATGGCATTAAGTTATAGTTTAGATAAAGTAGGACCTATTTGCAGATCTGCAGCCGATGCCGCAATCGTATTTAATTATATTCATGGTACAGATGGAAAAGACCAAGCCGCTGTAAATATGCCGTTTAATTATACTCCTCAAAAGCCTATTCAAAAAATGAAAATTGCTTATGCTAAAAATTATTTTGATAAAATAAAAGATACGAGTCGTAATGAATGGAAAGTATTGACTGCTTTTAAAAATATGGGGGTGACTCTCATTCCTGTTAACTTCCCTGATAGCGGTGTCTATAATTTTAATATTATGGATGTCGTGATTGGTGTAGAATGTGCTGCACAGTTTGACGAAATGACAAGAAATAATACGGATGATGAATTAACCCGACAAACAAAATATGATTGGCCTAACCAATTTAGAACAGCTCGTTTTGTACCAGCGGTAGAATATATTAATGCACAAAGACATCGTTATGTATTAATGCAAAAAGTGAATGAAGTGTTACAACAATACGATGCCATCATCTGCCCATCTAGAGGCGATGGCAATCAAGGAGCGATTACCAATTTAACAGGACATCCAGTAGTATGTGTTCCTACTGGTTTTGACAAAAGATTAAACCTACCTACAGGTATTAGCTTTGTTGGTAAATTATACGACGAAGCCACCATTTTAAACATTGCAGACGCCTACCAAAAAGCCACCCCTTGGGACGATATGCACCCCGCTAAATTCAAATACTAAGACGAATGAATCCCATTAAAAAGATGAGTCTTAAAACGCTAGGGTATGATTTTATTACTGACTTTCCAAAAGGAAAAGACGAATACTATCTGCGTAATAAACAAAATAGAAGTGGTATTGCCTATAGGCAATTGACAGCACAAGAGATAGAAATTTTGGTTCGTAATGGGAATACCAGCGATGACTGGAGTAAAATACAGGTCTCTGATTTATTCAATCCAGAACTTGTTAAAAATTGTACTTTTTTTGGTCTTAACCGAATTGGACATTTAGAAAATACTTGTTTAGGCTTTAGTGATTTAATTGTACCAGTGGGACTTTACAATTCCACTATCATTAGTTGCGACTTTGGAAATAACGTTTCTATTCATAACGTGAACTACCTGTCACATTATATATTAGGAAATGAGGTCATCGTCAATAATGTGAATGAATTAGTGACTACCAATCACTCCAAATTTGGAAATGGGATCATTAAAAAAGGGGAAACTGAAGACGTAAGAATATGGCTTGAACTATGTAATGAAAATACGGGCAGAAAAGTAATGCCTTTTGTCAATATGACATCTGGGGATGCCTTTTTATGGACCCGCAATCGTCAAGATAAATTATTGCAAAGTAAGTTCATGAGCATGGCGGAGAAAAAGTTTGACAACAAACTAGGCTACTACGGTAAAGTGGGAGATCGCACCGTGATCAAAAATTGCAAAATTATTAAAGACGTCTGGATAGGGTCTGATGCTTATTTAAAAGGTGCCAATAAAATAAAAAATGTCACGATTAATTCTGCAGCCGATGCGCGCACTCAAATTGGGGAAGGCTGTGAACTTGTAAATGGTATTGTAGGATATGGTTGTAAAATATTTTATGGTATAAAAGCTGTTCGATTTATTGTATCCGATCATTCCCAATTAAAATATGGTGCAAGATTGATCAATTCCTATTTAGGAGAAAACGCTACTATATCTTGTTGTGAAGTATTAAACTCATTAATATTTCCTGCCCATGAGCAACATCACAATAATTCATTTTTATGTGCTGCAACCTTGATGGGTCAAAGTAATATTGCTGCGGGTGCTACTATTGGATCCAATCATAATAGTCGAGGCGCAGATGGCGAAGTAATTATGGGACGTGGCTTTTGGCCAGGTTTATGCGTGAGCGTCAAACACAATTCCATGTTTGCAAGCTTTTCCTTATTAAATAAAGGAGACTACAATTATGAATTAAATATACCTATCCCCTTCTCACTTATTAGTAATGATCCTTTAAAAGATGAATTAATAATCATGCCAGGGTATTGGTTTTTATATAACTTTTATGCACTAGCCCGCAACGCTTCCAAATATATTGATAGAGATAAGCGTATCACTAAATCTCCTATTTACGAGTATGCTTATTTAGCACCCGATACAGTAAATGAATTATTGAAGGCCAAAAAAATAATAGCTACTGCTGTAGCAAAGGCAAGTTTATTAAAACAAAAAGATACGACTGTTTATACCGATGATAAATTAGCACTTATAGGGGACAAGATACTAAGCACTCAAACTAAAAAAGAAGTAGATAGTTTAACCGTGTTTGCAGAAGGTATTGAAAATAGTAAAAGGAAAACACGTTTCATTAAATGCTATGACGCCTACCATATGTTTAACAAAATGATTTTCATGTATGGAATGGATGCATTCACTGAAACCTTATTTACTCAAAAAACGAATTCTTTGGAGTCCGCATTGAAACAATTGCCTAGCCCTGCCAAAGATTTAGAATGGATGAATGTGGGTGGCCAATTGATTCCGCAAAAAAATGTGCAAAATGTATTAAACCAAATTAGGAATGGAGCAGTGGAAGATTGGGATCAAATGCACGAATTTTATCAAAATGAGTCAGCTAAATATGAACATCGAAAAAAACAACACGCTTTAGCGGTCTTGGAATTACATACTCATAAAAAAATGGAGACATTAAATGCTAAACAATTTTCAAATTGGATGGAAGAATACCTTCAAATAAAAACAGAAGTCGCACAAAAGATTAAAGCGACTCGTGCTAAGGATTATAGTAACCAATTTAGGAAAATGGTCTACCTCAATGAAGAAGAAATGAATGTTGTTGTAGGAAAATTGGAAGACAATAGTTTTATCAATCAACAAATGAACAACTTAGAAACATTGATGGGCAAAGCCAATGAGTTGAAGCAAAGATTGAAAATTAAATAATTATTTAATTAAGAAAAATAAATCACTAAGGTTGAATTCAATAAGGACCAGTATTAGAACAGTATAAGAATAGTATTAGAAGTTAAATAAGTTTAATCCTACTCCTAATTGCCATTGTTGAGATCTCCAAGTAGATGGATCCTGCAAACTGGTCGTTAATTGTTTGATGTCTTTAATATTTTGAAGGCCTACCACATAGCGACCGTATAAGAAAAATCCGCCTAAATCTAATTTAGCACCTCCCACAAAACTAAATTCACCACTCGTGAATGCCACTCTCGCATTTTCTACCCCGTCTTTTTTCTGATCTAATAAAATAGAATACTGAGGACCTGCTTGTATCGTAAAACTTTTCACAGGGTGAAATTGAGCTAACAACGGAATACTTAAATAATCTAAATGATAAGTTTCTGGTTTAAAACTCGGATTGGCTAAAAGCTCAACTGCGGAGGGACTTGATTCCAATTTAGTTTGAGATAAAATGGCATCTGCTGCGATACTAAAATATTTGTTAATGCCAATATAAGTCGTAATACCTGCATGATAGGAAGCTGCATTATGATCTACTGCTACATTATCTACCTTTGAAAAATTTTGTCCAATTTTTAAACCCAAACCAAACTTTTGTTGGGCTATACTGGATGGGCTAAACGCGATGAAGCAAAAAAGAATCAAAAAGACGTTTATTGATTTTTTCATAGTGGATATCTTTAGAAATAGATGATATAAGTTTAAGAAATCTGTTTTAGTTCAAGAAACCGGTTTTCGATGTATTCGAGAATTCTACTACTATAACGAAGAAATTACACTTTTGTTACATAATTCATCTCTTCCTGTTACCTATTATACCAATTCTAATAAAGTAATCTCAGGCATAATACCTACTCTTCCTGGATAACCCAAAAAGCCAAAGCCTCTATTCACATACAATTGCTGCTGCTTTTCACTGTATAAGCCTGCCCATTGTTTATAGACCCATTGAACAGGACTCCACTTGAAATAAGGATTTTCCAAACCAAACTGCATGCCATGAGTATGCCCCGATAAAGTCAAATTGATATGTGGGTATTTGACTTGCACTTCTGCTTCCCAATGACTAGGGTCATGACTCATTAAAATAATAATATCATCTTCAGGAACCCCCTGCATAGCTTGTGCTAATTTACCATATTTAGGAAACCTCGCTTTCGCTCCCCAGTTTTCTATTCCCACCAATTGTATATGAGCGCCGTCTTTTTCAATTTTTGTATTTTCATTCATCATTAACTTCCAACCTAATTGTGCATGTACTTGCTTTAAATCTTCTAGGTTTTGATGCTTCGCTTCCACGGAAGGCCATTGTACATAATCGCCATAATCATGATTTCCTAAAGTACTATATACCCCATGTGGTGCTTTGATTTGATTAAACACATCCATCCATACCAACATTTCGGTGGCTTTGTCATTCACTAAATCGCCTGTGAATAAAACAAGATCGGGCTGTTGAGATTGAATCATTTTGATACCCTTCATTACTGCTTCCTTATCCTGCAAACTGCCACTATGAATATCACTAATGTGAACAATTTTAAAGCCTTTAAAAGCTGGAGGCAACCCCGTTAAGGCAACCTTCTTTTTAATTAATTTGTAATTGTATTTATTCCCAAAACCATAAAGTAAGGAGAAAAATAAAGTAGAAGATAAACCCACTCCCAACCAACTTAAAAAAGTGCTTCTTGGAATTCCTTTTTCGGTGTTCATAAATTTGGCTCCAGTCGCAGAAACCACTTGACCTACTGTCCAAAAAGTTCCACGACGCAAATCATCTACGAGGAAAAAAATAACCATGGTGATGAGGGTTAAAACCCAGCCAATCCCCACCGAAAATATATATTGTCTAAAATAAGGATGAGACACAAAAGGGAATAATAAAAATCCACCTAAGCTCATGATACACAAGGACCAATAAAGGATACTTAAAACATTTTTTACGGTACCCGTATAACCCTGAGTAAGGGTTCTAAGTACATGATAAATGTAAAAATCGATGAGTATTAATACTGACAATAGGACTAAAATAAAAATGGGGTTCCTCATACTGTTAATTAGTGGGTAAAATTAGGGCCAAACGCCTCATTTATAACATATTTAATCCCAAATTGTTACCATTTATCCCTTATTTTTGAAGAAATTAAGTATACCCTATTTATGGCTCGAATTATTGGAATTGCTAATCAAAAAGGAGGAGTGGGAAAAACCACTTCGGCCATCAATATTGCAGCAAGTTTAGCAGTTTTAGAATACAAAACACTACTCATTGACGCAGACCCACAGGCAAATAGTACGACTGGGGTAGGTTTTGATTTGCATAATGTGACGACCAGTTTATACGACGGGATGATTAATCATACCCCTTTAAAGGATATTGTTCTTAAAACCGAAATTCCTTATTTGGATTTAATTCCCTCCCATATTGATTTAGTGGGTGCTGAAATTGAATTAGTGAATTTACCTAATCGCGAAAATGTTTTAAAGGATTTAATAAGTGCAGTTCAAGATCAATATGATTTTATTATCATTGATTGTTTACCTTCTTTAGGATTGATTACAGTCAATGCATTAGTAGCAGCCGATAGTGTGATCGTTCCTGTACAATGTGAGTTTTTTGCCTTAGAAGGTTTAGGGAAATTATTGAATACTATTAAAATAGTTCAAAGTCGTCTAAACCCTCATTTACAAATTGAAGGTATTTTAATGACTATGTATGATGGTCGTTTAAGATTAAGCAACCAAGTAGTTAGTGAAGTTCGCAAACATTTTGATGACATGGTATTTTCTACCATCATTCATCGTAATACACGTTTAAGTGAAGCACCTAGTGTGGGTAAGCCAGTTATTTTATATGACGCAGATAGTAAAGGAACGGTGAACTATTTAAACTTAGCGAAAGAAATTTTACAAAAAAATGGCATGACCAATATGAGTAATGCCGAGCGAATAATAGATTAACTATGAGCAAGAGTACACCCAACAAGGACATGATTGGAAAAGGGCTTCGTTCTTTATTGCAAAACATAGATGCAGATTATAAAAATCCTGCAGGAAGAGTGCCCACTGCTGCGGTAGAAAAAGCATTAAGTAGTAATCGTATTGCACTTGCTGATATTCAAGTGAACCCAAAAAATCCTAGAAAAGATTTTGAACCAACTGCTTTACAAGAATTAGCCAATTCTATCAAATTACATGATTTAATTCAACCCATTACAGTAGCTCAATTAACGAATGGCAAGTATCAGCTTATTGCAGGAGAACGTCGTTTTAGAGCAGCTAAATTAGCAGGCATTCATGATTTACCTGCTTATATCCGCAAAGGGAATGATCAAGAATTATTGGAGTTAGCGCTTCTTGAAAATTTACAAAGAGTAGACTTAAACGAAATAGAAATTGCATTAAGCTATCAACGCATGATGCAGGAATTAAACTATACCCAAGAGAATGTTGCCGAACGTATGGGGAAAGACCGATCTACAGTAGCGAATTATATTCGTTTATTGGAATTGCCTCCTTCCATCCAAGCTGCAGTTCGTAACGGAAGTTTAAGTGTCAGCTTAGCAAAAATTTTAATTGGAAAAGAAATTGACAAGCAACTATTTTTATTCAAAGAAATCATTGAAAAAGGATTAACCGTTCGTCAAACCGAAGAATTGGTGAAGAAGATGAATCAAGCAGGTAAAAATGCGCCATCAATTTCTACAGCTTCTAAAAATCAATTATCGCCTGTCTATAAAAAATTAGAAGATAAATTAAGCAGTCATCTTTCTACCAAAGTACAATTGCAACATCAAAAAAATGGGAGCGGAAAAATCACAGTAGAATACAGTGATTTGAACGGACTTAATAAGATATTGGAAGCAATGCAATTAAGCATCAGCTAGTTTCACTTACATAAAAAGGAATTATCAGAGGATGCGTTTATTATTTACCATCACATTACTTTTCATCCTATCCAATACTACTTGGAGCCAAGATAGTATGGGTAAGTTGAATACCAAGGATTCTGTTTTTTCAACACGCAAACATATTCCTAGCACTGCCACCAAACGTTCAGCAATGATTCCAGGTTGGGGTCAAATTTATAATAAACAATATTGGAAATTACCCTTAGTATATGGCTTACTTGCAGTTCCCGCAGCTACTTATGTGTATAATAACGACATGTATGCCAAAACTAAATTTGCCTACGAAGCCCGATTTAAAGAAACCAATGGCGATCCCAGTGATGTCAGTAAAATAGATCCATTAATAAAAAATTTAAGCGCCTCTTCTTTACAGAGCTATCGAAATATTTTTAGAAAAGATCGCGACTATTCTATTATGTGGATGGTATTAGCATGGGGGATTAATGTAGTAGACGCTACTGTATCAGGGCATTTAAAAGAGTTTGATATTTCAAATGATTTAAGTTTGAAAGTGCAACCTCATTTTCAACCTCAATTTCAACAAACTGGAATTTCATTACAATTCCAACTTAAAAATCATTCTACAAGATAAAATAGTGTATATGAAAATTGCATTAATCGGATACGGAAAAATGGGTAAAGCGATTGAAGAAATGGCGTTACTAAGAGGCCATGAAATTGTCTTGAAAATTGATATTCAAAATAGTCATGATTTGACCGAATCTAATTTGAAAAAAGCGGATGTAGCCATAGAATTCACAGGACCTCATAGTGCTTTTGAAAATGTCAAAAAATGTATTGAATGGGGTGTGCCTGTGGTGAGTGGATCCACTGGATGGTTAGAGCAATGGAATATTATTCAAGCTTTATGTGCAACAAAAAATAGCACACTTATTTATTCAAGTAATTATAGCATTGGAGTGAATTTGTTTTTTGAATTAAATAAGCAATTGGCGAAACTCATGGAACCTTATGAAAGTTATGATGTAGCGATGACCGAAATTCATCATACCGAAAAAAAAGATGCGCCTAGTGGCACCGCAATTTCATTAGCAGAACAAATATTAGGACAAATAGGAAGAAAAAAGAATTGGGTGAACGGAACCACGGCGCAACCTTCCGAACTACTTATTCGTTCAGAACGCATTGATCCTGCCCCAGGAACACATACGGTGACCTACAGCTCTCCTATTGATACAATTGAAATTACACATACAGCGCATACTCGTAAAGGTTTTGCTAGCGGCGCTGTATTAGCCGCCGAATTTGCAAGTCAAAAAAAGGGTATATTTACGATGAAAGATGTGTTAGGATTATAAATACCCATCCATGTTATCTAAAAAAACACAATACGCCTTACAAGCATTATCCTATTTGGTGAAAAAGGATTCAGACGAACCTGTTTTAATTGCAGACATTGCAGCAGCAAAAAATATTCCTTTAAAATTTTTAGAAACTATTTTATTAGAACTTCGTAAAGCTGGCTTTTTAGAAAGTAAAAAAGGGAAGCATGGAGGATATTTTTTCGCCACCCCACCCTCCAAGATAAAATTATCGGCCATATTTAGAGTGATTGAAGGCCCCATTGCATTACTTCCTTGTGTAAGTTTGAACTTCTACGAAAAATGCGCTGATTGTAATGAAAAAAAATGTGGCATCAATAAAGTAATGATAGAAGTGAGAGATAACACTTTAGCAATATTAGATAAACGTACCGTTGCAGATTTGAATTATAAAAAGGGGCTTCAATTTTAGGCAAGCAAAAATAAAGATGTAAGAAATAAATACGGATAACTCATTTTTGACATAAAGAGGACGCCTATTTTTCCATTGTCATTTAAACATACATGACAATGGCATAAAGATTGACAAGATAAAATTCTATGAAAAAATATGTAGCCATTTTATTTATTCTTATCTACCAGCAAGCTTCTTCACAAAGTCTTATTGGGGGCAATAATATTATCAAGACTAATTTATCGGGAGACGCTATTCATAATTACAATATTACTTTTGAAAGAAGTATTTCAAGGTTTATGTCAATTTCATTGAGTTATAGAACCATGCCCAAATCGAGCCTTCCTCTACAAGCTATCGTGAAGAAGTTTATTAATAATCCTGCGATTGATTTTGATAATATTCAAGTGGGAAACAATGCGCTTACTGCCGAAGCTCGTTTTTATTTAGGCTTTTCTAAAATGGCAGGATTTTATGTTGCTCCTTATACACGTTCTGCAACTATTGATCTGACTGTCCCTGTTCACTATACTTACCAGCCTACTTCTCCATTACCTGGTATTGTCTTGCCTCCGATCCCTATGCAGGCCCAATTGGATGGAACCATTCGATCTACCAGTTATGGCGCCTATGTAGGAATGCAATTTCAATTGCTTACTAAATTAGTACTTGATGTATGGATGATTGGAGGACACTATGGTCAATCCAATGGTAAATTACAATTCACGCCGCCCACTCCTTTACCCGCTTTAGCAGTCGCTGCTTTACAAAAAACCTTAGACGAAACTAAAGCCAACCCCTTTACTTTAAAGTCCACCGTGACTGCCAATAGCGCTGTCATTGATACCGAAGGTCCCTGGGCTGGAATAAGAGGATTAGGGATCACAGTAGGTTTAAGGTTTTAAATGTAATCACTTACCTTTGCTAGCATAAAGCACCTAAAATATGATGCCTCCTTATTTACAAGATCTATTCAAGAATCAAAGTTACGATCCTAATAACTTTTTTTTAATTGCGGGCCCTTGCGTGGTTGAAAGTGAAGAACTCGTGATGGAGATTGGTGATAAAGTAAGTGAGATTTGTAAAAATTTAGGCATCCCCTATGTATTTAAAGCGAGCTATCGCAAAGCCAATCGCACCAGTGCCAACTCCTTTACAGGTATTGGTGATGACACCGGTTTAGATTTAATTAAAAAAGTAGGCGCGACGTATCAACTTCCTACCACTTCAGATATTCATGCGCATGAGGAAGCAGCTATTGCCGCTCAGTTTATTGATATTTTACAAATACCTGCTTTCTTATGCAGACAGACTGATTTATTAGTTGCTGCAGCAGACACCGGTAAAATTGTAAACGTAAAAAAAGGACAATTTTTAAGTGGTGCTTCTATGAAATTTGCAGTGGATAAAATTAAATTAGCAGGCAACGAAAAAATAATGCTAACCGAAAGAGGAAATACTTTTGGCTATCAAGATTTAGTAGTGGATTTCAGAAATATTCCTGCGATGCAAGAAAATAAGGTGCCCGTTATTATGGATTGTACCCATTCCTTACAACAACCTAATCAAACGAGTGGTGTCACTGGTGGCAATCCTCAGCTCATTGAGACCATTGCAAAAGCGGCTATTGCGACGGGGGCAAATGGATTATTTATTGAAACACATCCTAGTCCAAGTGTTGCAAAAAGCGATGGCGCTAATATGTTATCCTTAGAAAAATTAAAGCCTTTATTGGAAAAATTAGTGACTCTTAGAAAGGCAGTAGTTTAGTAAAGATTTACCCCCTATTTTTTGCTGGGCACAATTCTAATTGAACTCAATTCTATTTTAATAGATTTGACTTATCATCGCCCTAAAAATATCTAAGTGGATTTCTCTTCCCTAATAGGATGTACTTTTTGATACTTCTCCAAAAAGCAAGCACAAAATATAAGATGACTGGTGATCCAAATGTGAGGAAAGAGATATAGATAAACCACATACGAATCTTAGATGTGGCTATGCCTAATCGTTCCCCGATGGCAGTACAAACCCCAAAGGCATGTATTTCTAAAAAATCTCTCATTTTATGGATCATATCGGTGGATAATTCTACCTGCAATCTAGATAAAAAACTGGATTTTGGCTTACCTTTGCACCAATTTTAACAATTAAAACTAGTACCATGGCTTTTGATATTGAAATGATTCAAAAACTGTATGCTGCAATGCCTGCAAAAGTGGAAGCTGCTCGTCAACTGTTGGGCCGTCCCTTAACCCTTTCTGAAAAAATATTATTCTCTCATTTACATAATGATCAGCCTTTACAAAACTTTGAAAGAGGTGGATCCTACGTTGATTTTGGACCAGACAGAGTGGCTATGCAAGATGCTACTGCTCAAATGGCATTGTTACAATTTATGCAAGCGGGTCGTCCCAAAGTGGCCGTTCCAAGTACTGTTCATTGCGACCATTTGATTTCTGCAAAAGTAGAAGCCAAACAAGATTTACAAGTAGCAACGAGCGAAAGCAAAGAAGTATATGATTTCTTAGCTTCCGTATCTAATAAATATGGTTTAGGATTTTGGAAACCAGGTGCAGGTATTATTCACCAAGTAGTTTTAGAAAATTACGCTTTCCCTGGAGGTTTAATGATTGGTACCGATTCACATACTGTGAATGCAGGTGGCTTAGGCATGATTGCTATTGGAGTGGGTGGTGCGGATGCTTGTGATGTGATGGCAGGTTTACCTTGGGAATTAAAATGGCCAAAACTAATTGGTATTAAATTAAAAGGAAAGTTGAGTGGATGGACTGCTCCTAAAGATGTCATCTTAAAAGTGGCAGGTATCTTAACAGTAAAAGGTGGAACAGGTGCGATCGTTGAATATTTTGGAGAAGGTGCTACCTCAATGAGTTGTACCGGTAAAGGAACCATTTGTAATATGGGTGCTGAGATTGGTGCGACTACTTCCACATTTGGATATGATGCAAGCATGAGTCGTTATTTACATTCAACAGGTCGTGCAGATGTGGCAACTTTAGCAGATGGTATTGCTGAACATTTAACTGCGGATGCTGAAGTATATGCAAATCCTGAAAAATATTTCGATCAAGTCATTGAAATTGATTTGAATATATTAGAACCCCATTTAAATGGACCTTTCACTCCCGATTTAGCAACGCCTATTTCTAAAATGAAAGAAGCTGCTTTAGCGAATGGATGGCCTACTAAAATTGAAGTGGGTTTAATAGGTAGTTGTACCAACTCTTCTTATGAAGATATTAGTCGTGCTGTAAGTTTAGCAAAACAAGTGGCGCAAAAAGGATTGACTACGAAAGCAGAATACATGATTACGCCAGGTTCTGAACAAGTAAGATATACTATTGAAAGAGATGGTTTCTTAGATGTGTTTAGTCAAATTGGTGCTAAAGTATTTGCCAATGCATGTGGACCTTGTATTGGAATGTGGGAACGTGTGGGTGCAGAGAAAAAAGAAAAAAATACCATCGTACATTCTTTTAATAGAAACTTTGCAAAACGTGCAGATGGCAACCCTAATACCTATGCATTTGTGGGTTCTCCTGAATTAGTAACTGCCTTAGCGATTGCGGGTGATTTAACTTTCAACCCTTTAACAGATACTTTAACGAATGATAAAGGAGAGCAAGTAAAATTAGACCCTCCTACAGGAGATGAATTACCTGTGAAAGGTTTTGCAGTAGAAGATGCAGGGTATCAAGCACCGGCTCAAGATGGATCCAATATATCAGTGGCCGTAGATCCCACCTCAAAGCGTTTACAATTATTAGATCCTTTCGCAGCATGGGAAGGAACCGATTTAAAATCATTAAGATTATTAATCAAAGCAAAAGGGAAATGTACCACCGACCATATTTCTATGGCAGGTCCTTGGTTAAAATTCCGTGGGCATTTAGATAATATTTCAAATAACTTATTAATAGGTGCTATCAACTATTTCAATGAAAAAACGGACAGTGTAAAAAGTCAAATCAACGGCAATTACGATACTGTTCCCAATACACAACGTGCTTACAAAGCTGCTGGAGTGGGAACCATTGTAGTAGGTGACGAAAACTATGGTGAAGGAAGTTCAAGAGAGCATGCTGCTATGGAACCTAGACATTTAGGCGTAAGAGTGGTGTTAACTAAATCCTTTGCTCGTATTCACGAAACCAACCTTAAAAAACAAGGTATGTTAGCGTTAACTTTCGCTGATAAAAATGATTACGATAAGATCCAAGAAAATGACAGCATTGACATTATAGGATTAACACAGTTCGCTCCTAATCAACCATTAAGCTTGGTTTTGCACCATGAAAATGGAACTAGTGAAACAATTTTAGCAAATCACACTTATAACCAACAACAAATTGAATGGTTTAAAGCGGGTGGTGCTTTAAATATTATTAGAAAACAAGTGGGTCAATAAAATTTTATTTACTTTTGTCCTACAACTAGGATCCACTGTATCTTATTAAAGATTAAGATCTAAAAATCCCTCTTCGTTTATTCGGGGAGGGATTTTTATTTACCTTTAATACATGATACGAACAGCACTAGTCTCCTATGGTATGAGCGGAAGAGTATTCCATGCTCCTTTTATACATTTAAACCCCCATTTTGAATTAGTAGGAAGTTGGGAACGCAGTCAAAAAAATATTGAAAAGGCTTATCCAGGAACTATTTCATTTTCATCTTATGAAGAAATTTTAATAGACCCCTCTATTGATTTAATCATAGTGAATAGTCCTAATGATACGCATTACGAGTATACCAAAAAAGCATTGCTCGCGGGTAAACATGTAGTTACCGAGAAAGCTTTTACAGTGACCGAAAAAGAAGCTTTAGAATTAGAAGCGTTAGCACAAAAAATGAATAAAAAATTAGCCGTATACCATAACCGCCGTTATGATGCTGATTTTTTAACACTACAAAAATTAATACAAGAAGGAAGCATCGGCGATTTTTTAGACGTCCAAATTTCCTTTGAGAGATACCGAACCACATTAAGTCCTAAAGTACATAAAGAGTTACCTACTCCAGGGGCGGGTGTATTATATGATCTTGGACCTCATTTGGTAGATCAGGCATTGTTGTTATCTGGAATGCCTACTTCTGTTTTTGCAGATATCAGAATGACAAGAAGTGTTACAAAAGTAGATGACTATTTTACTTTATTACTATACTACCCAACGCATCGAATTTTAATAACGAGTGGAATGGTTTTTATGCAACAACTTCCTGCTTATAAAGTATATGGCACCAAGGGTTGTTTTATAAAATACCGCGCGGATATTCAAGAAGATGAATTGTTAGCAGGTAAACACCCTTCTGGCGAGGATTGGGGAAAAGAACCCGAAAGCCAATGGGGCACATTAAGCACTGATCATAATGGAAGTTTGAGTTCCAAAATCATTCCTAGTTTGCCTGGAAATTATGGTCAATTTTATGTGTTAATGGCGGATGCCATTTTACATAACGCATCCGTTCCTACTTCAGCTCAAGAAGGTGCCCAAATTATTAAAGTGTTGGAAGCAGCGCGAAAAAGCGCCAGCTTAAAAGTGGTCGTTGATCTTTCCTAGATTCATTTCAACTGATCTTACATTTTTTTAGCGTCTTCTAAAAACTTCGCTAAACCAATATCAGTTAAAGGATGTTTTAATAATCCTAAAATGGAATCCAAAGGACAAGTACAAACATCAGCACCTGCTTCGGCTGCTTTTACAATATGTAAAGCATTACGAATAGAAGCCGCTAAAATTTGCGTATTAAAACCTTGCATATCATAGATATGTCTAATTTGACTAATTAATTGCATCCCATCCCAACTGCTATCATCAATTCTTCCAATGAATGGAGATACATAAGTAGCTCCTGCTTTAGCAGCTAATATAGCTTGGCCTGCAGAAAAAACTAAAGTACAATTAGTACGAATACCATTATCCGTGAACCACTTAATGGCTTTAATGCCATCTTTTATCATAGGCACTTTCACCACAATATTGGGATGAATAGCAGCTAACTTTTTACCTTCTGCGACCATCGTATCAAAATCGGTTGACAACACTTCAGCACTAATATCACCATTCACTAACTCACAAATTGATTTGTAATGAGCAGCAATAGCTTCTTCCCCTTTTACTCCTACTTGAGCCATTAAAGAAGGATTAGTGGTTACTCCATCTAGAATACCTAAATCATTGGCTTCTTTAATTTGAGCTAAATTTCCTGTGTCAATGAAAAATTTCATACATCTGTTTTTTGTTTGACCTTAAGGCCAAAATAATAAAAAATGGCAGGCTACTCACATCGCACCGCTCAACCGCCTATCCTTGCTGTATTCCTACCCTGGGGAGTTTCAGCAGGAGCTGGTCGTGTAAGACCTGCCGCTGCAAATGTAGGACAAAACAAGGTATTAAAAAAGTGCGTATCTATGTTTACAAATCTTACCAATTCTGCTTTGAATTCACGGTTCCCCAGCCTATAATTTGATCATGTCTAGCACCCGGGGGACGGTAGTACACTAAAATGGTATAATTATTTTCGGTCTCCCAATGATCCCCTTCGGTTTGGGAAAAATCTTGCAAAGGATCGGGAGACATCTTATCTCTTAAAACATAATTATAACTATAATAGCCCTGCTTAAGTAATAACTTTTTTTGATAGACCCCTTTAGTGGCATCAAATTGCATTTCCGAACCTGTCTCTAATACATTATTGGTGAGTGCCCCTTCTAAATATAAATATTGCCCTACATAAGGTAATCGATTGGGTGGTATATAAGTAAAATACACAGTGGCATAATCATTTTGCACATCGCTATTCAAAGACTCCGAATTATCAATTAAAAAATTACCATTTAAATCCTTAAAATTAAAATAGACACTTTCGGCTCTTGAAATATCTGGCTTTACATATACATTGGTGCCGCTGGAAGTGGGTTCTAATTTTTGCACACGATCAGATTGTAAACGTAAACTTTGAATATCTAACCAACGTGCTTCTTTTCCCGCAGGAAAAATAAAATCAGTTTCATTATTATACTCCAATAAATTTCCGCGCACAAAAGTAGGTTGATGTATCACCCTGGCATCATCATATCTGTAATTTTGAATCACTTTCACTGTTAATTGATCAGGTTGTAAATAATTCAATTTCTTGGTGTCAATAATGCACTGCAATTTTTGATGTGTCCTAGAAATATTGCCATCAAACGGCTCTTGTATTTTAGGCAGTATGGACGCCTGCTCTTCTACCACAAAAAAACGTCTTGTGAAAACAATGTTTTTGGGATTCGCGTCCTTATATACTGTTAAAACATAATTACCAGATTGCTTAGGCTGACAATTTTCGTTCGGAAAATTAAATTGATAATGATAATAAGATTGAATACTAATAGATGAAATAGCAAATTGAGTGATTCTATTTTGATTGAAACCTTGCAAATAATCAAATGAATTTAAGTTACTGGGTGATTCATCTTCATTTAAAAGCGTGACCGAATAATAATAGTTTTGATAGGTCGCTTTTAAATCATCAAAGCTAATCATCAAAGGGGTCATGGCAGATAACGATATAATCGGAAGTCCCTGAGCATTACCCATAGGATGGATTAATACTGTTTTAATATTGCTATCATACACTTTATCCAAATGGGTTCCCGCAGTAGCAGTAAAAACTAAAAATCCAGTAAAAAATAGAAATAAATGGAAGGCTCGCATGAACAGGGTCATTTTACTCGCTACGAATCTAAACTTTTATTCATTCATATTCAACGGAAAAAACTAGATTTGATAAAAATTAATCCTTTGTCTTCTGCATTTGATATTGCTAAAAAAATAAGCTTTCCCACTTCAAAAAGCTATACTGGCATCATTGTGAAATTAGCCATGATAGCCACTAGTATTAGTGTGGCGGCTATTATTTTAACTTTATCCATTGTCAATGGTTTTCAAGATAGTATTTCCAATAAAGTATTTTCATTTTGGGGTCATATCCGAATCGAATCTGTTAATGGACGCCCTCTGCCACAAAACGATAGCCTGATTCAACAATTAAAGCTGCAAAATAAAGAACTGATTCAAAACATCACCCCTTTTATTCATCAATCCACTGTCATTGGATATCAAAAAGAAATAGAGGGTGTGGTCGCTAAAGGCATAAGCGCGCAGGAGCCTATTCCGTTTTTAATAAAGGGAAGCGAGCTGTATGTTCCGCAAAATGCGCAACAAGATGCTATCCAAGACGCTAAAAATGATTCGAGTCAACATCCCATTATTATATCGGATGTTCTTGCTCGTAAATTAAATATCGACCTGCATAAAAATGTAAAATTGTACTTTTTAAACGGTACCCAAGTACAACAAAGATCTTTTAAAGTCACAGGCATGTATCATTCAGGAATAGACGACTATGATCAAAAATTTATCATGGTGCCACTTAGCGAGTTACAACAATTACAAAATAACAATGCTTCCATTCCCACAGTAGATGGATATACTATTACATTAAGGAATGCCGATAATATAGATAGCATTAAAAATAAAATACAATCTCAATTGCCTTCTAATTGGGTATCTACCACCATCCCCAATTACTACCCACAAATTTTTGATTGGATAGGTGTACAAAACATCAATCGCAATGTAGCCATCACCATTATGTTGTTAATTGCTATTATCAATTTAGTGACTTGCTTGTTTATACTTATGCTAGAACGCATCCCTATGATTGGAAGTTTCTCTGCCATGGGTGCTAGTCATGGTTTTATTCAAAAAATATTTATGTATCAAGCTAGCTTTATTGCTTGGACAGGTATACTAACAGGATGTTTGTTGGGGATCAGTCTATCTTTATTGCAATTAAAATTCGGCTGGATTCAATTAGACGAATCTGCTTATTTTGTAAAAACACTTCCTATTAAAATAGTTCCTTTACAAATTATAGGTGTGATGTTAGGAACAGCAGTGATAAGTTATATTTCCTTTCTCTTGCCTACTTTATGGGTAAAAAGAATTTCCCCGGCTTCAGCCATTCGATTTGATTAGACTCCCTAAAATAATGCCGGTTGCAACAGCTGCATTTAAGGATTCTGCTTGACCAAAATTTGGAATGGTAATAGGATGTTTAATATAAGGTAATATATTAGGACGAATGCCTTTTGATTCATTCCCTATAACTAAGATGCCTTCCTTTTGCATTTTAGATTGAAACACATTTTCTCCATTTAATAATGCCCCATACACTGGCAGTTTTGTGGAAGCAAGGACTTCTTCCAAGTTTTGTGTCTGTACCCTCACTCTTAAAAAACTTCCCATAGTACTTTGTAAAACTTTGGGATTATACAATTGCGCGCTATCAGGACTTACTATGATTTGTGGAATACCAAACCAATCTGCAGTTCTAATGATAGTTCCTACATTTCCGGGATCTTGTATACCATCTAACATTAATGTAAATTGATCTTTCAAAACAAGAGGGCTATTGTATTTCTTTTTGTGCACTAAAGCCAATACCTGATTAGGCTGTTGCAAATGACTTATTCTACCTAATAAAATACTGTCAATGAGTTCATGTGGCGCATCGAATATGCTTTGTACATCTAACCATTCCTGAGTAGCGTAAATTTTTTCAATCACCCAATCACTCTTCATGACCTCCTCCAATAATTTGGGCCCTTCCACTATAAATACAGATTCTTGGTCCCATTGTTTTTTATGGGCGAAAGATTGAATATATTTGAGCTCATTATTATTCATGGTTGCCATGCAGGTATTAAGGCTTAAAAATATTAGTTTATTGGCAAGATTAGGTCTTGTGGCCCTTTTATTTTTTTTAAGCAGCTGCGCAGATGTAAAAAAGGCACTGGTACACGATTATCCCAAGCAAATTCCCTTTGTTTTTGATAATAAAATTTTAATCAAGGACGCCGATAATAAAGCCAGTCAACAAAATTTAGCTTTGGACTTGAACAATTATTGGGATGACAGCCTCCAAGTAAAACGAATTAGACAATTTGGTTTGTTTAGTACGGTCCTACAACCCATTCGATACCAACCTGAACGAATGGCAAGAACCATGCAGTATATGCAAGCTTTTTTAGCTGCTAAAGGATACCATCAAGCTGTTTTATCTCCTCAAGTCACCACTGATACCATTAATAATGAATGGCGAATTAAACTTACTATGTGGGTGAGTTTGAATAAGAAAACTATTTTAGATACGGTCACTTACGCCTTGAACCAACCGGCTCTTCAACAATTGACGCTTGCAAACAAAGTCAATTCTTATTTAAAAAAGGGTGCTGCTTTTTCTAATGAAAATGTAAATAATGAATTGGATCGTTTGGTGGAACTTTTTAGATCCAACGGGTATTACTATTTTACGAAGGAAAAAATATTTGCCGAAATTGATACCGTAGATCAATCACTCATGCAGCTTAAATTAGATCCATTAGATCAAATGAATCAATTGATAGCCGCGAATCAAAACAAGGAGAAAAACCCAAGTTGGAAAGTCAATATACAACTTAGAAATACCAACTCTGCTATTACCAAAGTCTATCCTATTGGCCAACAAATATTTTACAGCGATTTAAAATTATCCGACAACCCTGATAGTATATTAGCGAACTCATTGCCGCAAACTGAAATGTTGTATGATATCTCACAATCATTTACACATCCAAAATTCAAATCATCCTTGTTTGCGGAACAAGCCATTTTAAAAAAGGGAGAACTATTTAATGAGCCTAAGTTTTATCAAACACTCAACAAATTAAGCAACTTAGGAGCTTGGCAACAAATAGATGCTAGAACTACGATTCAAAACGACAGCGTTTACTTACATTATTTTTTAGTTCCCTATCTAAGACGCAGTTTTAGTTTTGATTTAGAGGGAAGCCGCAATACTTCTCAATTAAGTGCAGGTAATTTATTAGGGCTATCTGCTAATGTCACTTATCGAGATAAAAATGTTTTACAAAAATCAATTCCATCTATCACTAGTTTTAGAACTGGGATTGAATTGAATGTGAATAATAACAATGAAAATTTGACGCAAACATTATTGTGGAATGTAGGGCACACTTATAGCTTCCCTACCCTCCTTATCCCTTTTAAGGATAAAAATGCCAGCAATAACAATAACGCAAGAACTAACTTTTCCTTAAACAGTGCTTATATTGATCGATTGAATTATTACCAATTAAAATCATTTACGACGAGTTGGGGATATGAATGGAAAAAGAATAAAAAAGCAAAAGAAGTTTCTATAATTTACAAACCACTCAATATTGAATTTTATCAAATCAACAAATTCTCAAAGTTGGATAGTTTGTTATTATTGAACCCATTTTTAAGGTCTTCCTTTAATGAAGGAAATGTGATCAGTCAATCCTTAAATTATATTTCTAGCGGAAATGCAGAACACAATGCCAATGAAAAAACATATGTTAGATTAGGGATTGAAGAAGCAGGAGGACTACTGGGGCTCACTTCTATGAAATCTAATATGTATCGTTATTTAAAATTAGAAGCCGAGATACGAAAACTCTATAAATTCGAAAACACTGAATTAGCCTGGCGTGCGATGGGCGGCTGGGGCAATAACTATAGTAATGAAAGTTCCTTAAGCGGTCAACTTCCTTTCTTTAAACAATTCACTGCAGGGGGACCTTATAGTATGCGTGCCTGGGGTTTACGACAATTAGGATTAGGTAGTTCTAACTTTTATGACACGAGTGCTAAAAGTCAAAATTTTGATCGCTTTGGAGATTTACAATTAGAAGCCAACATAGAATATCGTTTCCCTTTATTTCAAGTGAGCTCTTATAAAGTAGCTTCTGCATTATACAGTGATATGGGAAATATTTGGAATACGCGTGACACAAAACAAGACCCCAATGCAGGATTTAAATTAGATAAACTTTATCATGATTTAGCCATTGGCGTGGGTACTGGAATACGAATTGATTTTAATTATTTTACTATTCGTATAGATTACGCGATGAAACTTAAAGATCCTACACGATTGTATAATAATGGATGGTTAGACCTTCAAAATTTTAAATGGAGCGAAGTGAAACCCAATGGCATCAAAGTAAACAATTACGCTTTGCAGTTTGGGATTGGATTGCCTTTTTAATGACAAAATAATTATACTGTAGTCAATAATTCATTGATTTCTTTTTCGAGATCTTCCCAACCTATTGCATCATCTACATGAAAATCGCCAATTTTTGTACGACGTAACCCACTCATATAAGCTCCTACTCCTAAAGCTTCCCCAAAATCTTTTACTAAACTTCTAATATACGTTCCGGTAGAACAAACCACTCTAAACGAAACAGTGGGTAAATCAATATGGGTGATTTCAAAACAATCAATGGTTACTTTTCTTGGATCTACTTTTACTTCAATGCCTTTGCGTGCCGATAAATACAATGGCTTGCCCTCTTTTTTTATGGCAGAATGTTGTGGCGGCATTTGTAATATTTCGCCGATAAACGATTTTGTCGCTTGATGTATCTGTTCCGTGGTGAGATGATCTATGGATTTAAAATTTTCAGGAGTAGTTTCTAAATCATAAGAATCGGTGGTGGCTCCCAGCACCAAACTGCCTGTATATTCCTTCACCATTCCCATGTAAGTATTAATTTGCTTGGTGAATTTTCCAGTACACACAATGAGCAAACCAGTTGCCAAAGGATCTAATGTTCCTGCATGCCCCACTTTAATTACCCGGGTAAGGTTTCGAACTTTTTTTACAATATCAAAGGAGGTCCAACGCAATGGCTTATCTAATAATAAAACCTTTCCTTCTAAATAAGGTAAGAGTGCATCTGGGACGGGCTTTTGTCGCATATAAATATTCGCTTAATAAGCACGTGCAAATAAAACACGTTGCTTAGAAGGATTTCCTGTTAAGATACAATTCCCTTCTTCCAATTTATTATTTAAAGGAATGCAACGAATGGTGGCTTTACTTAATTCTTTAATTTTTTCTTCGGTTTCCGCAGTTCCATCCCAATGTGCTAAAACAAATCCGGCTTTGCCATCTAAGGTTTGTAAAAACTCATCCCAAGAATTCACTTCTGTAATATGTTCGTCACGATATTTTTTGGCACGCTCCAATAAATGAGATTGAATTTCTAAAAGTAAATGAGAAACTGTTTCAGTCAATCCGTCCATAGATGCTGCTGATTTTTCTTTGGTATCACGACGCGCTAATTCTACTTGATTGTTTTCCAAATCTCTAGGTCCTACTGCAATACGAATAGGCACACCTTTTAATTCATACTCAGCAAATTTCCATCCTGGTCTTGCGTTATCAGAGTTGTCATATTTTACGCGAATACCTACAGCTTTAAAAGAAGCAACTATCGCTCCTATCTTTTCATCTAAAATTGCTTTTTGTTCTTCTCCTTTATAAATAGGAACAATCACCACTTGAATAGGGGCAATACGTGGAGGTAATACCAACCCTTCATCATCACTATGTGTCATCACCAAACCACCAATTAATCTGGTGCTCACTCCCCAACTCGTGGCCCACACATAATCTAATTTGTTATTTTTATCGCTAAACTTAACATCAAATGCTTTCGCAAAATTTTGTCCTAAAAAATGCGAGGTACCTGCTTGCAATGCTTTACCATCTTGCATCAAAGCCTCAATACAATAAGTATCTTCAGCCCCAGCAAAACGTTCACTTGCTGTTTTAATTCCCTTAATTACTGGCATGGCCATCCAATTTTCTGCAAAGTCGGCATACACATCTAGCATCTGAACGGTTTCTGCTATCGCTTCTTCCTTAGTGGCATGTGCCGTATGTCCTTCCTGCCATAAGAATTCGGCAGTACGTAAAAATAATCTAGTTCTCATTTCCCATCTAACCACATTCGCCCATTGATTCACCAAAATAGGCAAGTCACGATAAGATTGAATCCAAGTTTTATAAGTACTCCAAATAATCGCCTCACTCGTAGGACGAACAATTAATTCTTCTTCTAATTTTGCTTCAGGATCCACCATTAACTTCCCCTTATTGTTAGGATCCGTTTTTAAACGATAATGGGTCACAATCGCGCACTCCTTTGCAAAGCCTTCCGCGTTTTTCTCTTCCGCCTCAAACAAGGACTTTGGAACAAACAATGGAAAATAGGCATTTTGATGCCCTGTATCCTTGAACATTTTGTCTAAGGCTGCTTGCATATTTTCCCATAAAGCATAACCATATGGCTTAATTACCATACAACCTCTAACGGCGCTATAGTCTGCCAATTCCCCTTTTAAAACAAGGTCATTATACCATTGAGAATAATCCTGTACTCGAGTAGTTAGTTCCTTTGCCATTTTAAAATAATCTTAACAATTTATACTGTAACAAATAATGTACGAAAAACGCTCTATATCTTAAAGTTTAGTAACTTTATACTAGCAAATGTAAGCTAAAACAAGGGCATATAAAAAACATAAAACATTACAAAATGAACACTTTAAAAACTACCGCTAATTTAAGGCTCTTCGCCCTAGGCATAGTGATGCTTAGTTTTTTGATGAGTAGCTGTACCAGTTTACAACAAACAACTACTATAGCCACTGATGATTTATATTATGCGCCCAATAAACAAGTAGCTGAAACGCAAGCTGTGGCTGTAAATGAGGAAGATGGTTATCAAGATTATCAAAACTATCAAGACGATCGATACTTGAGAATGAAAGTGGCAAATCGTAACAGATGGTCCGGAATAGATGATTGGGGTTACTGGAATGATCCTCGTTTTAATTATTCTTACTACCCTTCTTATATGGGTTGGAATAGTTGGTATACTGGATATTATGGTTCATCATGGTACAGTCCTTTTGGTCCTTCTTATTCTATGGGATGGGGTGGTTACTCTCCCTACAGTTCTTTTGGATATGGCTTAGGATGGGGTGGTTATTATGACAACTTCGCTTTTGGGTATGGTGGTTTTGGATACGGCGGATTTGGTTATGGCTTAGGATACGGCTACGGCTGGAATCCTTATTATATGGGTAATTGGAACCCTTATGGATATAATTATGGCATGGGTGGAATATATGGCGGAGGCGTCAATGTTAGAAATTACGATAAGCGCGTTCCTATGCAAAATAGAACGGGTTTAGATCCTTATATTAATAACGCAAATCGCTTAAAGGGACGTGGAGATATTCCAAATAATAACGCTGCTTTTGTTGGATCCAATAGCAATAACAGAAACTTTAGCAACTACTTACCCAACACGAATATGAGTGTGAGAAGTATGAATAGCAATAGTTACAATTCTAATGGACCCAATGGCAATAACTCCAATGGATTTAGTGCAAGAAGTTCCAATAGCAATGCAGGACCTAATACAAGTATGAATAGAGGCTCCAATGGTTCAAGCAATAGTTTTGGATCCTTGGTCATGAGAGCTATTACTGCAAGTTCTAATGCAAGAAGCAGTAATTCCAATTCTTTCAATAGCAATTCTGGAAATTCATCTAGATATAATTCAAGTTCCAACTCAAGCTCCAACAATAGTTCTTCTAATAGAAGCTCTTCAACACCAGCCGTGTCTGTACCAAGCAGTTCTGGAAGTAGTTCTAGTGGAAGTTCATCAGGAGGCGGATTTATTGGCGGTGGCCGCAGAGGCGGTGGTGGACAATAATAAATAGATCAAACCCTAATAAATTATTATTTATTAGGACATTCATTTCATGATTAACAGTGTACGATGATACAAAACTGTAAAAAAAGAATTCAAATATGAAGAAATTATTACTCTTGTTATTCATTGGATCAAGTTTCCAATTATTAGCTCAAGATCCTGAAGATGCATTAAGATACTCATGGTTTACTGCTCAAGGAACTCCACGTAGCAATGCTTTAGGAGGTGCCATGGGTTCCTTAGGAGGAGATTTATCTTCTGCACACATCAACCCAGCTGGTTTAGGATTTTATAAGAATAGTGAATTTTTATTTAGTGGGAAATTAAATAACCGATCTAATAGCATTGATTATTTTAATACCAATACAACCACCACTTCCAACAAATTTAGCTTGGGAAATTTAGGAGTTGTATTTGCAGATGGACGCAAAAAAAATAATTGGACCAGCACCGCTTTTTCCATTTCATTCAACCAAATTGCTGATTATAATAATCATTATAGCATGAATGGAACCAATAACTACAGCAGCTTTACCGAAAAATTTGCAGATCAATTGTACAATACTTCTTCAGATTTAATAAGTGCGCAACAAAATTTCATTTATGGAAGCTCCTTAGCAATTCATTCCAAATTGGTGAATCCTATATACGATGTGAATGGAAATATTACTGATTATCGTACATCTTTACCCGTAGGCACTAATATCAAGCAACATAATGATGTCACTACTAGCGGATCTTATAATGAATTAGCTTTTGGTTTTGGGGGTAATATTGAAGACAAATTATATCTAGGAGCCAGTTTAACTATGCCTATGATTAATTTTAATAAAACCAATAACTTTTCAGAAGCTAGTTTTTTTAATTTTTACGAAAACACCAGTTCAAGAGGTTTTGGATTAGGCGCAAAATTTGGTTTGATTTATAAGGCAGAGCCTTATTTAAGATTTGGTTTCACCTACCATACACCACAATTAATTAGTTTCAGAGACGGCGCTAATGCAACTATGTACAGTAACGCTTTCCCAGGTGGATTAAGTTCTTTCGACTTAATGAATAACTATAAAAGCAATTACTACCCTGACTACATCGATTACACGGTAAGCACTCCTTCTAAAATAGTGGTAAGTTCAAGTTACTTTTTTGCTTCGCCTAGTAAGCCTACACAACCTTTAGGTTTTGTGAGTGCAGATGTTGAATATGTAAATCATGGCGGCACTAAATATTATTCTAATGACAATAGTCAATCAGTCATCAACTATTACAATGATTTAAACTATGTGGTAAAAAATACCTACAAAAGCGCCATTAATTTTAGAGTAGGCGGTGAAGTTAAATTAACAGGCAATTGGATGGCACGTTTAGGAACTGGTTATTATGGTTCTCCTTATGTTGATACTCAATTAAAAGCTTCTTATTTTGTATTTAGTGGTGGTATTGGATATCGCACCAACCAACGTTCTATCGATTTCACCATTGTAAATACCACACAAAAAGATGCTATTTTTCCTTATCGTTTAAGCGACAAAAACAGTTTGTATGGTGCTGCTACTGGCAATCATTTAATGTTTAATATTGGATATGGAATTCGTTTTTAATTAAACGGTATTGCTAATAACTCTTTAGAAATAACTATTTAAAAGAAATACTTATAAAAAAGCTCCGTCCCGATAAATCGGGACGGAGCTTTTTTATATCTGCTAATAATCAGACCCTATATATGGCTCGATCTATTACTTTCTATTTCAAATCTGTTGCTTTTAACCCTTGATTTAATTTAATAGAAGTAAAATTAATGTTTAATTTAATTTGACCTAAATCCAATACTTGTTCTGAAGCTACATTCAATCCTTCCATATTTTTATAAGATTTATAAAATTGTTGTTGAGTGACAGATCCACGCCCTGGCACTTCTTGAGTGACAGATGTTTTCAACAACAAATAAGTGGTAGCATCATAAAAGCGATGAGATACTTTTCCAGATGGAGTTGTTATTTCCACATCAATCGCATCCTTACCTTCTACTTTTTCTGCGCCTACTATTTTTAATTGATACCCTTTTTGTAAGTACATCATTTCAGGGACAATAAAAGTAGATTCCTCTAAGCTTTCTTTTACTTCAGGAGTGATGGGAGCTTCTTGGCCTTGTTGGGCAACAGAATAGTTGCCATTCACTAAAGCTTGCTTAGACATCACCATCCCACCCATGGACATCGTCATAGTAGCATTTCCTGGTAATACTCTTGTTTGTGCAACATCTAAATTTTGACCCATCAAAGAGGCTGTTCCTTTTAATTCTAAATCTTTAATTTTTTCAATCGCCTCTTTTCCACCATACCCTTGTACCACTTTATCCATAAGAGCTTGTGGCGTATAGTTGATGGTTACTTTAGGTTCTTGTGGAGCCGCAGTTTCATTGCCTTCAATATCATAGTATTTAACAGTGCCATACTTTTCTAAACCCTTTGCAATTTGTTTGGCATTCCCTACCACGATAATATACATTTGAGAAGGATTGAGTATCGATTTTGCCACTTCCTGTACTTTAGTAGAATTTACAGCAGCTAAATTGGTTAAGTAGTTTTGATAATAGTCTGATGGTAATTTATAGCGAGCCACATTTAAAGCAAAATTGGCAATGGTTGCAGGATTTTCTAAAGATCTAGCAAAACCACCTGCTAAATAATTTTTCATTCTTGATAATTCGGTATCTCCCACTTTCTCATTACGAATAATATTTATTTCAGATAATAATTCTTGGATGGAACTATCTGTTTTTTCGTTTCTTACGGAAGCTCCTGCTTGGAAAAATCCAATTTGACGATTGGGATTTAAAGAAGAATACGCACCGTAAGTAAAGCCATGCTTTTCACGTAAATTGGCAAATAAGCGACCTGAAAAACCACCCCCCAAAATATTATTCATCACCGAACCAGGAATTACATTTGGACTGCCCGGTCCAATTTCAACGGTAGCGGCAATAGCAACCACACTTTGAACGGAAGCAGGTCGATCTACAATAGCAACAATAGGCTTATTTAAAACAGCAGGTTTAGGAAAATTTTGTGCTACTGCTTCCCCTTTCTGCCAGCTTCCAAAATTCTTTTCTGCTAATAATTTTGCAGTAGCAGGTTCAATATCTCCTACAAAAACTAAAAATCCAATATTGGGTTTCCAGTATTTAGCATAAAAAGTTTTAACATCAGATACCGTTACTTTTTTCACAGTAGCGGAAGTGGTCATTTCTCCAAAAGGATGAGTCGCACCGTACACTAACTTTTTCACTACATTACCTGAAATCGCATTGGCATCATCTTTACTAGATTCCAATCCTGATAAACTTTGTTTACGCACTTTCTCTAATTCATCAACATTAAAAGCAGGATGCAAAACAACTTCTGCCATCAATTCAAATAATTTAGGGAAATTACTTTTCAAAGAGCTAGCAGATGCCGACTGACTTGAAGTAGATAAATTACCTCCTAAAAACTCCACCGCTTCATCTAAAACTGCTTTAGATTTAGTAGCAGTGCCTCTTTTCATTAATTGCCCAGACATATCAGCAACGCCAGCAATATCTCCTTCAGCGAAGCCATCAATGTCTAAAGCTAAAGTAGCTGTGACACGAGGTAACTTTGTATTTTTAACAACGAATACTTTTAATCCGTTGGGTAAAGTAAATTGAACTGGATTCGCCACTTGAATCACGGGCGCTTTTGCAGGCGCAGGTGCTTTAGTGCGGTCCAAAGTTTGCCCCATTGTGACAAGAGGTACACTTAATAAAGCGATATATATTAATTTTTTCATAATTTTTATTTTAAATAATTATTTCGTAGCTGTTTTTTCTTTGGGTAAATAATATAACACCACACGATTCTCTTTATTCAAATATTTTTGAGCCACTTTTAATACATCTTCTCTAGTGACTTTATTATATTTTTCCAATTCAGTATTAATTAAATTAGCATCCCCAAAATACACTTCATAATTCGCTAAGCTTTCCGCAATACCCGCCATAGTTCCATTGCTAGCCACTAAGTCGGTTGTGATTTGATTTTTAACTTTTTGGAATTCACGCTCTCCCACCAAATTGGTTTTTAAATCATTTACCACACTATCAATACTTTGTTCTAAAGTAGCAGGAGTAACCCCCATATTGGCTAAAGCTAAAGTGATAAATAACCCTGCATCTTCATTAAAGAAAGGTTGAGAACCAGCAAAAGCAGCTTGTTGTTTTTTATCAACAATGGTTTTAGTCATTCTAGATGACTCTCCTCCACTTAAAATAGTAGATAATACATTGAATGCATAATACTCATCCCCTCCTTGTTTGGGTGCACGATACGCTTGAAACACGCCTGACAATTGAATGTTGTCATAAATAATATCTCTTACTTCACCCCCTAAAGCAGGCTCCTGTATAGTTGGGCGAGGAATAGGCTTCGTCCCTTTAGCAATAGGACCAAAATAAGCTTCAATTTTTTGTTTTAATTCTGCTACTTTAAAATCACCCGCAATAGATAACACACAATTGTTGGGGACATAAAATGTTTTATAAAAATTAATAAACTCCTCCAATTTGGCAGCATTCAAATGATCCATACTACCAATGGGTGCCCATCGATAAGGATGTACTTTAAAAGAACGACGTAACATTTCGGTTAAAAAAGAACCATAAGGACGATTGTCCATGCGTTCTCTTTTTTCTTCCTTGACTACTTCGCGTTGTGTGTTCACCCCAATTTGTTCAATTTTCGCATGCATCATACGTTCACTTTCCAACCACAATCCTAATTCCAATTGATTAGAGGGAAGTAATTCGTAATAAAAAGTGCGGTCCTGTGAAGTGTTTGCATTTAAAGCACCTCCAGCGTTTGTTATATACTTGTCAAATTCGCCACGTTTGATATTGTCAGAACCTTCGAATAATAAATGTTCGAAAAAATGAGCAAACCCAGTACGAGCCGTGTCTTCATTTTTAGAACCTACATGATATAAGGCTGTGACAGCCACTACTGGCGCACTGTGATCCTCATGTAAAATAACTTTAAGTCCATTAGGCAATGTATACTTTTCATATTGAATGGTATGACTTTGCGCCACCAAACCATTCACTGAGAACAAAAAACCTAATGCAACAAGCATTCTTTTTTGCATATTATTTATTTTTGATTTTTAAAAGATGATTTTATTTTTTTAAATATAATTAGATATGTTTAATGAGATGTGTTTATACGTTTATTTTGATGCATTTATATTTTTGAAATCGGCACTTTAAAATATGGACTTTCCATGATGAACTTTCCATGATGAACTTTCCATGATGAAATTACATTTTTTTGTAATTCATGGTAGGTTATTTTTTGGTTGGCTAAAAACTTATTTGAGCGGGAATGACCGTCAATGAATCATGCCATTGAATATTTTCTACTTTTTGAAACCAAGTCATCTGTCTTTTAGCATAATGCCTTGTATTTTGCTGAATATTTTCAGCGACTTTTTCTAATGAGCACTTTTTTTCAAAATAAGGGAGCCATTCCTGATATCCAACTGTTTGGAGCGCATTTAGATCTTGGAAGGGGAGTAAATTTCTGACTTCGTTTTCCAATCCCATTTCCACCATTTTCAATACCCTTTGATTGATTTTTTCATATAATAAACTTCGGTCTATTTGTAGTCCTATCAATACTATTTCAAAAGGTCTTTCCACTTTATTTTTTTGCTGATAATGTAAAATGGAATTTCCAGTCCCTGTCACTACTTCTAAGGCGCGCATTAAACGTTGGGGATTTTGTTGTTCGCATTGATTCCAAAATAGAGGATCTTTTTGAGCTATTTCATGTTGCAACCATTCCAATCCTTTTTGCGCATAATTTTTTTGAATGGTTTCACGAACATTATCAACGATTGCAGGAATGGCATCCAATCCTTCACAAAATGCTTTAATGTATAAACCAGTCCCTCCCACCATAACTACTGCATCCTGTTTTTCAAATAACTCACTTACTTTTTCAAGTGCATATTTTTCAAACACTGCAGCATTCACTGTATCATGTATACTGTGACTCGCTATAAAATGATGGGGCACTTGATTTAATTCCTCCTGGGAAGGTCGAGCCACCCCCCTATTTAATTCCTGATAACATTGGCGTGCGTCAGCGGAAATAATTTCAGTTTGTAAATGTTGTGCCAAAGAAATAGCAAAAGAGGTTTTCCCAACTGCTGTGGGACCTACAATAATATATACTTTCTTAGGCATGAATTATAAATGAAATATGAAGGGAAAGAATCATTCGGGTTATGGATGAAGTAATTGTGGAAATAGTTAATACATCAATCAACTAAAAATTAAACTCAATTTTAAACTTAAAATAAAACTTAAAAAAAATAAAGCTGAAAATCTAAAATCAAAGATGGATTAAAATGCTTCTCCTTCAAAAAACTCACCCCCTTCTTCCTGACTATCTTCCTCTTCCGTTTTATCTTCTCCATCTTCTGTATCTTCATCATGCTCTTTCTCTTCCCCTTCTTCTCCAAATCCATCTGCAGCTTCAGATAAGTCATACTTTTCTTCAATATCTGCAAAGGTTTTACCTAATAAACCTTTAGTGCCGTATTGCATGGGTCCTACTCCTTCTATTCTAGACACCATGGGATATTCTATATTCATATCAGCATCTGCATTTTTGATGACTTGAATTAATTGAATTAAGAATGTCCAAGATTTTAAAAAATCATACTCTAAAATAAAATGTTGATTGGTGTCAATGATCTCCGAACCTATGATAGTTTCGTTCATCAACAAAGGAGGCGCCTGATAGGTTTTATCATACACTTCACAAGAAATTTCACGACCTCTTTTCCAAATATCATTACTTCTATAAAAAGTTCCTTGATGTTTTTGATCAAACTCAAATGATTTTAAAATCACTTGATATAATTCAGTAAAATGTTGGGTATGTTTTACCATGACATCCCTGTATATGGCATCATCCTCCTCCCAATATACTCTGAATTTTAATATAGCCATGTTGTTATTTTTTGAATTGCTAAAATACTAATTAATTGGCAGTAGGCCTTAACCCAATTTTGGCTGCTTCCTGCAACATAAAAGAATGCGCCGCCTCATATTCATTAGGAATAATCCCATCTAAAATAGCTTCTCTAATGGCATCCTTAATGACCCCCACTTCCTTAGAGGGGGAAAGGCCAAAAATTTGCATAATATATTCTCCAGTAATGGGGGGCTGCCAGTTTCTAATTTTATCTTTTTCTTCTACTTCTTGCAAACGCAATTTCACCATTTCAAAATCCTGTAAATACCTTCTTACTTTATTTTTATTTTTACTGGTGATATCTGCAGCACATAACAACATTAAAAAATCGATATCTTCTCCAGCATCAAACAATAAACGTCTAATAGCACTATCTGTAATATTTTCTTTGGTCACCGAAATAGGACGCAAATGAAGTGCGACTAATTTTTGAACCATTTTCATTTTTTCATTCAAAGGCAATTTGAGTTGCGTAAAAATTTTGGGTACCATACGGGCCCCAACTACTTCATGTCCATGAAAGGTCCAGCCAAACCCAGGTTCAAATTTTTTAGTGCGAGGTTTTGCGATATCATGCAACAAAGCCGCCCATCTTAACCACACATCTTCCGAGGTTGCTGCTACATTATCTAATACTTGCAAAGTATGTGAGAAATTGTCTTTATGTCCAATACCATCCAATGTTTCAGCTCCTTCTAATTGTAACAAGACGGGAAAAATATGTGTTAATAATCCAGACTCTTTTAATAAATACCATCCCTTACTAGGCGTTGCCGTCATCATTATTTTTTGCAATTCATCCGTGATGCGTTCTTGCGATACAATACTAATACGATCTGCCATTTCCTGAATGCCTTTAAAAGTTTCAGGAGTGATGGTGAAATCAAGTTGAGTGGCAAAACGAATGGCACGCATCATGCGCAATGGATCATCACTAAAAGTTTGATGAGGCGCTAATGGTGTTTTTAAAATTTTATGTTGGATATCATCCATTCCATTAAAAGGATCCACTAATACTCCAAAATTTTCTTCACTAATATCTATCGCCAAAGCATTCACCGTAAAATCTCTTCTATTTTGATCATCTTCAATGGTTCCTGGCTCCACTGTAGGTTTTCTACTTTCACGCGCATAACTCTCTTTTCTTGCACCCACAAATTCCACTTCCACATGGGGGAATTTGATTTGAGCGGTACCAAAAGTTTTAAATAAAGAAACGGGAGGATGCGGCTGAAAACATTTTGCCACTTCCTGTGCTAATTGCATGCCATCTCCCACACAAACAATATCGATATCTTTGGTAGGACGATTCAAAATTTTATCACGCACAAATCCCCCTACCGCAAAAGCAGGCATATTTAATTTTTTTGCAGCTTGAGCAACCACCTTAAAAAGGGCTAATTCGGTATCGGTGAATTCAAATGACATGTTTGCAAAAGTACTAATGTTGTGTCACTTGTAAGAAAGGAGCCAATAATTGCTGTGTTTGAATGGTTTGTGCACAATCAAAATGCTTTAAAGGACACTGTTTTTTACCATGCAAACCGCAGGGACGACAAGTTAAAGGAGTCATGGTTTCTACTATAAAACAGGTATCAGATAAAGGTCCATACCCAAAACTTGGAACCGTAGAAGCATAGACTGCCGCTACTGGAGCATTCATGGCAGAAGCAAAATGCATAGGAGCAGAATCATTGACATAATTTAATACAGCCCCTTCTTGTAGCGCAGCAGAAGCTAAAAAATGAAACCTTCCGGATACATTTAAAACTTGCTTTCGCGTTATTTTTTGAAGGATTTGATCTCCTAATAATTTATCGCCAGGGCCTCCCATAATATAAATGGGACCTTCGAATGGAATGGCCTGAATAAGGTCGACCCATTTTTGAAGGGGCAATTGTTTGGTAAACCAAACAGAAGCCGGTGCGATACATATATAAGGTGCTTGCTGATAACTTGAAATAGATAATCGGTCTGATGAAGATGGATATAATTTAGGTTTCACTAAAGGCATGGGCGTGATCACTTCTAACAAAGCATGATTCCGATTTATTTCATGCAGACCGGCACCTATAGATTGATGCGCAATAACATGTGTACATAAAAAAGAAAAAGGATTTTTATCAAAGCCAATTTTCATTTTCGCTTTAGAGAAACCTGTCCATAATCCAGTGGCAGCATATCTTTGCACATTTATCACCCCTTCATATCTCTGCGCACGAATGGCTTTTAAAATAGTCCACCAATTTTGATATTTGTTATTTTTTTTATCCCAAACCAACACTTTTCTAACAAAAGGATGATGCTCCAATAAACCCTCGTTTCCTTTGCGCACCAGCACATCTATGATATCGTTGGGATATTTTTCATGCAATGACTCTATGAGTGAAGTCGCAAGAACTACATCACCAATAAAAGCTGTCTGAATCACCAACCATTTTTGCATGCTTACTAATTAGGGGCGTATGATAATTAAATTTCCTTCCGCATCCCATTGAATAATGGAAGAAGGTGGTTGTAAAGTAGTTTCTTCTTGACGATGCTTTACGACATAATCCACTCCTTCGGAAATATCTAATGAAATATCACCAAAGCTTAAGGGAGTAGGATAGCCTGAAATATTCGCAGAAGTACTCACAATAGGTTTTCCAAAAAGTTGAATTAATTTTTTACAAAATGGATCTTTACAAATCCGTATTGCAACAGAACCATCCGATGCTATTAAATTATGAGGTAAATTTTTTGCTTTAGCATAAATCACTGTAGTGGGTTTATGAATCCCTTTGATATAATCAAACACTTGAACAGTGGGGTCTTCCACATAATTTAATAACTCCTGTTCATCAGAGATTAATACAATCATTGCCTTAGAATCCTCTCTTTTTTTGAGATGGAATATTCGCGCAATAGCAATAGGATTAGTGGCATCACATCCTATTCCCCAAACCGTATCGGTAGGATATAAAATGAGTCCTCCTTTTTGTAAGGTTTGCAAACAGGTATTAATATCATCTTCCATTAAAAACATGCTGCAAATTAAACAATACCGAGTAATAAATCATAATGTTGAATGTGTAAAACAAAGTCTGATAAATTAGGGTCATCCTTGTATTTTTGCCAAAATTTATACCATGGAATTAAAAGATCAAATACTAGAAGCTTGGTCCAACCGAGAATTACTTAAAAACGAAACCTATAGCAATGCAGTAAGAGCAGTGATAGAAGAAGTAGACAAAGGACGTTTACGTGTAGCTGCTCCTTCCGAAAATGGATGGGTGGTGAATGAATGGGTGAAGCAAGCAATCCTCATGTACTTCGCCATACAACCTATGCAAACATGGGAATTAGCTCCTTTTGAGTTTCATGATAAAATGTTATTGAAGTCAAACTATGCGGGTTTAGGCGTAAGAGCTGTTCCTCATGCAGTAGCTCGTTATGGTGCTTATTTAGCTAAAAATGTAGTATTAATGCCTAGCTATGTGAATATTGGCGCATTTGTAGATGAAGGAACCATGGTTGATACTTGGGCAACAGTTGGAAGTTGTGCTCAAATTGGCAAAGGCGTACATTTAAGTGGTGGTGTGGGTATTGGAGGTGTATTAGAGCCTTTACAAGCAAGTCCAGTAATTATTGAAGATGGTTGTTTTATTGGAAGCAGATGTATTGTGGTGGAAGGGGTTCATGTAGAAAAAGAAGCAGTATTAGGTGCCAATGTGGTTCTCACCCAAAGCACCAAAATTATAGATGTAAGTGGTGACACACCCATTGAATATAAAGGACGTGTTCCAGCACGCAGCGTAGTGATTCCAGGCTCTTACCGAAAGTCGTTCCCTGCGGGTGATTACCAAGTTAGCTGTGCCTTAATTATTGGCCAAAGAAAGCCAAGTACCGACCTTAAAACAAGTTTAAACGATGCTTTAAGGGATTTTAATGTAGCTGTATAGAATGAGTGCAATAACTTGGTTAGATATAGGTTGAATTGGTTAGATATAGGTTAAATTGGTTGGTGATAGAAAGTGAAACCTAGGAAAAAAGATGTCGAAAAAAATTAAAAAGGCCCCGTCCCGATAAATCGGGACGGGGCCTTTTTAATAAGTTGGGGTGACCAGGACGAATCCCAACCACCCCGATTATCCTTCCCCCAAAGGATAATATATTCAATATTTTAATAATGTATAAGTTCAGTATTTGTTATTTATAGCAAATATGCTATATAAAATAATCTATTTCGTCATTAAATGCAATAAAATAGTAGAATAATTTATAATGATAATTAAATATTGAATATCAAATAATTTATATATTAATAATATATATAATTTGTTAAAATCATATAAGAAATTAACTTAATTCAAATATTTTACTACATTTAGTATATGAATATAAAGAATTTATTATCATACACTTTTTTGGTTTTCTTACCAACTACCCTGTTTTCTCAGAAAAATTTCAATGCAACCAAATTTGAAAAACAAGAAATTGCTTTATTAGATCTTATTTCAAAAGACACTATATCCCCATTAAACATACAACTGGATGGAGAAATTTTCAAATTTGGTCAGACGAAACCAGCACTATCCTCCATTGCTTTAATCAAGAATAAAAAAGATATATATGTCCAGGCTTTAGGCACCGGCAGGCTTTTTAAAATTTTAAAAAATGAAGTAGGTGATTATCAACTCCAAAAATTAGACTCTACCTATTTTAATGGCGCCAACTTCCATGCACTTACTTTTAGTTTTCATGATACTTTATTTCAATTAGGTGGAGATGGCCATTGGCATATCAGAGGAATAATCACCTATTTTAGCAACAAAACGCATGAATGGGAATTGTATTCCACGAACAGACAGGTGAACACCTTTTTTAGTGAAACTTATGGCCTCATGTATAAGGTAGATTATCATAATAACAAATTATATACTTCCAATTCATTCATTCAGGCCAACTTTCCCGCAACCCTAATGGTGGAAAGCATTGATAGTTCCTATGAATTAGATATCCATTCACATAGTTGGAAAACTTTAGGGAAAACCACCCCTGAATTAATGTCCATCATTACTCAAAATAAAGCCTCACTTATTGACATTGGCAAATTTCTTGTTTTTCAAAATTACTTAGACTTTTATTGGTTAGACTTTGCTAATAATAGATACGGAAAATTGAATGCAAAAATAAATAATGAATTAAAAGAAGCATGGTTAAGTTTATATACCACCAATGCCCCTTATAAAAGCTTCCAATTTGCATTTGGTAATACAATTTATTTTATCAAACTAAACAATAACAATGATCTAAGTTATAAAACATATACCATCCCTGAAAACAGTTTCAATTTTGAGAATAATAAAAAAGTGTA
>Ga0194037_1000096_pt1 | contig 61695 bp, 62 predicted proteins | sample JunL306m_MetaG_FD_148653 | JGI IMG/M metagenome (GOLD analysis project Ga0194037, IMG submission 148653) | Anoxic zone freshwater microbial communities from boreal shield lake in IISD Experimental Lakes Area, Ontario, Canada - Jun2016-L304-6m | ecosystem: Environmental > Aquatic > Freshwater >...
TGAGGGCAGAATTGCTATCAACGCTCCGGCAGGTTATTACTCTCCATGGCGGGGTTTGACTTTCGGCAGCTCTTTTTACAGGGGCCAGCAGGATCTCTACAAAGGCCCTACGCTTATTACCAATGGGGAGGGTGAAGCAATCAAGAGTCGCTATGGGGCTGATCTTTCTTATGTCAGTGCGCCACTTGGTTTTACTGCTGAATATGTTCTTGGCAGAGATGAAAAAGCTCTCACTGGAACAACGCTTGCTAACTCAACGAAAAAAATAACGACAAGCAGGGGTTATACGGTAACTTTTTTCTATGAATGGGGTGAACAGTTCTATAAAAACTCAAGAAGTCAGTCTCGTAATGACGATTGGTGGCCAACAACATTTCAGCCATTTATTCGTTATGACCACTGGGATCCTGACACAGCACTTGCCAATAACGAGACTGCTGTTACTACGGTTGGTTTCAACTTTTTCTTTGCAGAGACCACAAAGTTTCAGTTGAACTATAGTATCAGTGATGATAAGGCTACGCCGTTAAAGCAAAATAGTTTTGCGGCACAATTCCAGTTTGGATTTTAATTGACTTAAAAAAAACAAGGAGAATACAGATGAAAAAATGGATAAAGGCGTTACCAGTAGCAGTGCTGTTGTTTATGACGGTGATTGCACAAGCAGAAGAAAAGCCTAAAGTTATTCGGATTGGGGCAGGGGGAAACTCTTTGAATCTGCCAAAGTCAAGTGGTGCTACTGGATGGGTAAATGACCAAAGACTTTTGGAAAAGGAGTTCGCAAAGGATGGTATAAAGATAGAGCGTACCTTTTATAAAAGTATGGGTCCCGGTCAGAATGAGGCTATTGCATCAGGTTTGATCGATTTTGGCAGTGCGGGTGATCTTGTTCTTGTCGTAGGTAGAGCAGGAGGCTTGCCTTACAAAATTATCAGTACAAGTGGAGCTGGTGGTGGTAATGTCTATATCCAGGTTAATCCCGCTTCAGGTATAAAATCACTTAGAGATTTAAAAGGAAAGCGAATTGGGTATGCAAAGGGTACTTATCTTCATCTCTGCTTTGTCAGGATTCTCGATGCGATTGGTTTGACTGAGAAAGATATAAAAGGGGTGAATTTAATTTCCAGCGATCAGATTGCCGCACTTGCAACAAACAGTGTTGATGCTATAGTAAGTAATTCTGACCGTCCACTTGTTGACCAGGGAGTAGCTCAATTGCTTTTTGATACCCGCAAATATCCTCAATTTAAAGGTGGTCCGGGCGCGATTTTTGTAACTGAAGCCTTTGCCAACAAGTATCCTGACATCACCAAAAGAGTGTTGAAGACGCTTCTGAAAGGCTATTACTGGGCATCCAAGCCAGAAAACCAGGATGCAATTATTGCCTCATCAGTCAAAACGGGAGGAACCTATAAACATATTAAAGCAGATCAGATTGGGAGTCTTCCTCCAAAAGAAAAGTATGACCCGACCATTACCCCAGAGGTGCTCAAAGGTTATCAGGAGATTATTGATTTTTCAGTAAAAAGCGGCATCATCAGGAGAAAGTATAATGTCAACGAATTATTTGATCTCCGTTTTCAAGGACCAGCTTTAAAGGAACTTGGCTATGATAAATACTGGGTACATAAGTAGTCAGCGGTGTATTACAAAGGTTTTTTACAAGGGCGAAACTGCTGTTTTGCCCTTGTAAGGTCAGGAACAATTTTGAAATAATCTGAAAACGGGAGTATGTAAAATGGCTATAAGCGGGAATTTTTTTGCAGGTGTTGACGTAGGTTCGCTGGCTGCAAAATCAGTGATTTTAAAAGACGGAGAGATTTTTGCGACATGGCTTCTGAAAAGTGGTGTGAATTCGGTTGAAAGCGGTTTAAGTGCCTTGAATCTTGCTTTGGATGCTGCCGTTATTGCGCGCAGTTTTGCTAAAAAGGAGGGGCTATGGGCTTGAAGAGTCTTGATAAAATTGCGGATGCTTTGCAGAGACGTCCTGCTGAACTTGAACAACTGCGCAAAGCGGGAAAAAAGGTTGTTGGATGGCTCGCCTATAATATTCCGGAAGAGATTATTTATGCGCTTGGACTTATTCCAATACGAGTTGGGCAGGGTGGCGATGGTCGGCTTGTAGAGGTTGGTGCAAGGCATATTTCAACCAAGAATTGCGTTTTTGTGCGTCAGGCACTTGGCCAGTTTGCAGAGAAAACTGATCCCTATATAAAACATCTTGATCTGGTAGCTATTGATGCTACCTGCATTCAGCTCTACCGGCTTGAAGAGCTTATCAACTTTTATTTTGGCTATAAAACGGTAGTACTTGGTGTTCCTCGCAATTTCGCAACAAAAGAAGGTCATGAGTATTTCAGAAAAGAGGTTGAATTCTTTACAAAAAAACTTGAAGAGTTTGCCGGAGTCACACTGGAACAGTCAAAACTTGAGAAAGCCATCTGGATATATGATGGAATCAGGCAAGCAATCAAGACACTTTACCGATATCAAAGTCTGAATAATGCACCGTTAAGCTGGCGGGAGGTATCAACTGTTATCAATGCTGGTTACAATCTCGACAGAGGGCAATATCTCGAACTGTTGCAAGAACTGATTATTGAAGCAAAAGATAATCTTTCAGAAAGGTCTGGAAGCGAAAATATCGAAGCAAGAATATTTCTTTCAGGTAGCCTTATTCCGCCTGGTGATACAAAACTTGTCGATATCATTGAGCATTTGGGTGGTCGAATTATCGGCGATGATTTGTGGTCAGGCCTGAATTTCTTTCTCAATCTCGAAATACAAGAGCCAACTCCTTATGGAGTGGCTGACGCTTATCTCGACAGGGTTCCGCATGGCTCCCTTCCCTATCTTGATCTCGCAAGTGATGGTCGTCTTGCAAATTTGAAAGAGCAGCTCAAAGCTTTCAATGCTGATGGAATAATCTATCACACCCTTCGTTATTGCGACGCATTTACCTTTAAAGCGGGTGAAACCAAAGATGTTTTGGGAAGTTTACCTTTTCTTGAGATCCATACAGAATATTCCGGATCAGATTTTGAAGCCATTCGTACAAGGGTGGAGGCGTTCATTGAAATGATCAAAAGCAAAAAAGAGATTGCTGAATTAGTTTAACCTTTAACTCAACGCTATCATGGCTGCCTCAGCACGATTTTCATATCCTGAAGAGATAAAAGATAAATTTATTGCTACACCAGGGCTAAAGTTCAAGAGTGGTAATACGGTCTCTTCCGCCGAAATTTGGGAGTTTATGACAAAAGAGGCACCGAGGCGATTTCCCTATGCTTTTGATGCTGGAACAAATCATATCGGACGATTTTCTGCGGATGTCCATTTTTTATCAGGTATAAAAAGAGCATATCTGGATCTTACAGCGAAGGATCGTTTGTTGAAGGAACATGCCGCCGGAACTCCAACAGTTCTGGTTCAGGGTGGACAGGCTATGGATGCATACTATGCTGCGGGAGCAATTCCCTTGCGGCCAGGATTGATCATGCGCTGGGCTGGAAATATGGACGAAGGACTTTCTCTTCGTCAATCAGAAACCAGAGGTCTCAATATTCTTGAATCGGGACGGCGCAAAATCAGTATTGACGCATGCAATCAGATTGCTGCTCATGCGGCTATCGATAACAAGGTTGTGCCTGTTGATCTGATTGCTCCGTATCTCTGCCTCCGCTGTTCAGATATGGCATTTCTGGTTGAAACGCATCGCAATAAGGCTCACAATATACCGAGTTACCTTGTGGACCATCCGGTTGATAACGAAAACAAGCCTTGGGCAGCAGAGTATATCGCAACGGAACTGCGGGAACTAATCGCTAAAATAGCGCTGTTGTCAGGCAAAACGATCACGGATGAGGTGATTTTTGATGAAATAAAACTGGAAAATCGCGGGCGCCGGATTGCTTTGGAGATTTTCGAACAGTGGTGGGCAGCCGATATCCCGCCGACCAATAGTACCGACTTGTTCGGTATAGCACATCTTGGGCAGGATTTTGTTGGCGATTCGGTCGCTTCGGTTGATTTGCTCGAACAGGGAAAACGGGAAATTCTAGAAAGAATAAAAAATAAGGTGAAGGGTACTGGCGTTCCTGATCATGCTAAACGTCTCTTTATCTGTGGCTCCTGTGTCGGCCCAAATGCCTATCATGCCCAGAGCGCAGGCGCGATTTTTGTAGGTCGGGACGATAACTACAGTTCGCTTTCTGTATTGATTGAAGAGACTGGAGATCCATATTTGAATATCGCCAAATCAATTCTTGCCTATCCTTATGAACAGCGTACCGAGAAGCGAGGCAAATGGACGGCTGATCTGGTGAAACGTTCCCGCGCAGACGGAGTTATTTTTATGTATCAGTGGGGATGCAACTATCAGAGTGGTGTGGCGCGTATGATTTCAGATATCGTTAAACAAAAAACTGGAGTACCGACAACATTTGTAGAAGTCGGTGAATTGGGTCGCTCTGAAGCAACAGAACAGTCAACTAATCGGGTCGAGGCATTCATCGAGATGGTGTAGAATGTCTGCTCATTATTACTACGTATAAGGTATGAATAAGAATTTTTTACAGCGATTGGCATTAAAAGATAAACTTCTTGCATTCATTGTTCCTGTTCTGGTGCTGGCAGTATGGCAGACTGCCGTATCTCAGAAATTATGTTCAGAACTGATCCTGATACCGCCCTTAACCTTGCTTAATACGCTGATCGAACTTGCTCAATCAGGAGACCTTACCCTGAATATTCTGGCAAGTTTGAAAAGAGTTCTGTTTGGTTTTTTGCTTGGAGGAACATCAGGGTTTGTTATCGGCATTCTCATGGCGCTCTCGCCCTTTTTAAACAGACTCTTTGGGCCGGTAATAAAAGCGCTTCAGCAGGTTCCTGAGTTTGCCTGGATGCCGCTGATCATCATGTTTCTCGGTATTGATGAATTTGCAAAATTTTTTTTCGTGGCAATCGGAGCTTTTTACCCTATGGTCTTCAATACTTATCAAGGCGTAAGTGGTGTGCCTGAAAAATATCACGAACTCGCTCGTGTTTTCGAGTACAAGAGTTTTCGATACCTCGCCAAAGTGATAATTCCAAGTGCCTTGCCTTCGATAATTACCGGTATTCGTCTCAGTCTTGGTCTTTCATGGATGTTTGTGGTTGGAGCAGAGCTTTTCGGTTCTGATTCAGGTGTTGGTTATTTGATGACTTGGGGGCGTTCTGTCTTTCAGATTGATCTGGTAATGGCCGGATTGGTTCTTGTAGGAGTCATTGGATTTTTTATGAATGTTATTCTGGAAATAGCCGAAAAACAGTTTTTACTTTGGCGAGAGCCGGTTAATGGGAGTCATGCATGAAGAGGCGCGATAGTTATAAAAAAGCGAAGGCAATACTCGGGACTATTGCTTTACCCATAGTCCTGATAACCTTATGGCAGTTAGTCACTTTGGGAGGGTTTGCCTCTACCAGATTCCTTCCATCTCCTTACAAAGTATTACAAACCTTTGTGACTCTTTTTTCAAAACCGGCCTATGTTCATCATATAGCGGTTAGTTTGCAACGGGTCATGGCCGGATTTTTAATTGGTTCAGTGACTGGTATTGCTTTTGGATTACTCATGGGGTTATCAAAAACTGTAGAGAAAATATTTGCACCATTTTTCCATGCTGTACGCCAGGTGCCTATGATTGGATGGATACCCTTGATCATTATGTTGTTTGGAATGAATGAACTTCCGCGTGTACTGATTATTTCGGTTGCGGCTTTTTATCCAATAACCTTGAATACTTTTTCGGGAGTAAGAAATGTCCCAAATGAGTTTTTTGAGCTTGCTTCCGTTAATGGATACAAAGGATTAAAATTGATCAGAAAAATTATTATACCAGCGGCCTTACCATCAATTAATACCGGAATTACCACAGGACTCGCTATGTCGTGGTCTATTTTGATGGTAGCAGAAATATTTATACAAACAGCTTTTGGAGTTGGGACACAGATTCAGAGAGGTCGCGATCGTTTTGATATCGCACTGGTTATTGCAGGAATTATTACTGTTGGAGTGTTGGGGTATTCTATGAGCCTGCTGGTTCAGAAAATAGTGAAAGCTGTTGAGCGGGGACGAGCTGTCAGCACTGATTAATAAATATCATCGAAAAGAAAATGTCAAATAACAAAGGCACTCTTGAAATCAGGAATCTCAGCAAAAGTTTTATTGTTGACAATAGTCCATTGCAGATTCTTAATAATATCAACATAACATTTAAATCAGGTTCATTTGTCTCTATTGTGGGTTCCAGCGGATGCGGTAAGACAACTCTACTTCGCATCATGTTAGGACTTGAAAATCATTATGATGGTGAAGCCTTGATGGATGGAAAACAGATTGTTGGACCAGGAACTAACCGTGGTATTGTTTTTCAGGATCATCGTCTTCTTCCCTGGTTGACCGTTGGAGAGAATATTGCTTTCGGATTAGACAAGCTGAAAAAAAAGGAGAAACAACTTCTTGTTGATGAACATCTCCAGCTTGTGGGTCTCAATGGATTTGAGAGCGCCTATCCTTCGCAGCTTTCAGGAGGAATGGCGCAGAGGGTAGCAATCGCAAGAGCATTGGCAAACAAACCGGAAATACTTCTGCTTGATGAGCCGCTTGGAGCACTTGATGCGTTGACAAGAATGTATATGCAGAAAGAACTTGAAAGATTATGGCAGCTTGAAAAAATCACCATGATTATGGTTACGCATGATGTTGAGGAAGCGATATACCTGAGTGATAAGGTTGTTATTATGTCTTCGCGTCCTGGAATTATTAAAAAAATTATTGATGTATCATCTTCGCGTCCTCGTGACAGGGCAAGTTCCGAGTTTATGCAGATAAAAGCCGAAATATTGGAAGAGTTTCATCTGGGGACCGAACATCCTTTTGCTTATGCTATTTAAACCCTGAGTTATGGTATAGACATTTTATGTGTACCGTGTGATTGTATTTGTCTATACCATTTTCTGATACTTATTTGTGTATCGGATATGTGTCGCAAAGATAAAAAGATATGTCATTTCTGCTGCTGTTAACATTAAAAGGATTCGGACGATGCTTAACTGGTATTACATGCTAAATTGTTTCAAAAAAGATGAATAATCAGCGAAAGATAGTTTTGGCGTCTGTTCTTGCCGTAATCATTACGACATCTCTGCTTGGGTGGTTTGTTGTCAAAAAGACAAACCAAAACAGAGATCCTGAAGTTATCAGGGTCAGTGATTCCAGCGTTCCCAATAATTTTGAACTGGCGAAAAGGCTTACGGGTAAAGATATTCTCAAAGAAGAGGCTGTATCGCTCAAACCAATTACCATACATGGGGCTGGCGGCGGCCTTGCTTTGCTTGGTCATAACACGGATGTGGGGGGAGGATCGATTTCAATATGGGTTAATGCAATTGGCAGGGGAGCAAAAGCTAAACTGCTTCTTCCGGGTTCAATTACGGAGCGACCCGAACAATCAGGTCTATTGGTGCTTGAGGAGAGTAATATTCATACGATCAAGGATTTGGTCGGCAAGAAGATTGCGGTTAATGTATTGGGTGCCGAAGCTGATTTTATTATCAGGATTTTTTTAAAACAGAATGGGCTTTCAAACAATCAAGTTGAATTGGTTGTCGTACCAAATGAAAATCAGGAGCAGGTTCTTCGGAGTCATCAGGTAGATGCAGTTGCCTGGACATCAACCGGGGGACTTCAATTTGATCGGGCTGTTGAAAATGGGGGTGTGAGGAGAATTTCTGGAACAAGCAGTTTCGAGACACGGGGCGGAGTGAGTCAGATTATCACCGTTGAGGTGTTTCGTGATGACTTCATCAAGGAACATCCTGAACTTGTTAGACGATACCTGAGGGCAGTTGACAGGGCCCGTTACATTGTGTGGCAGGAGTTTCAGAAAAACCCTGATCGTGTCCGCAAAGCTTACGGAGAAATTTCCGCAGAAAAAGGTGGAAATCCGGAACTGGCTAAATTCTATCGTGGAGTTCGGTGGTCGCCGAAACATCAATTTATCAGGGACAGTGATATCCAGTTCTGGGTCGACAGGTTTACTGAAGCCGGTATGTTCAAACCGGGCCAGATAAAGCTTTCCGATGTTTATACCAATGAATTTAATCCATTGTACAAAAAATGATTGCAGTAACAGGGCTAACGGTATATGTACTACAAAACCGCCCATTGGTTAAGTACAAGGAAATTATCCGCTTGAAATAGAGAGTTATCAAACTCTGAGTAACCCTCATATAACTTATTGGAAGAGAACCGAATGCATACTCTTTTCAGACTCAGCTCTTTTGTAAAACCCTATCGAAAACAGGCGATTATATCGCTGTTATTGCTGACCACGGTTGTGGGAATGGACTTGAGTATTCCTCGTCTCATCCAGAAGATCATTGATCAGGGCATTCATCAGCAGAATCAGCAGGTTGTGATTAATACCGGTCTGCTCATGCTTGGCATCACCTTGTTGAGTGTTTTTTTTGCAGTTAGCTCCCATATTTTATCGGTTCGAGTTGGAGAGAGTGTTGCCCGCGATATTCGTGAAGCCTTGTTTCTGAAAATCCAGTCATTTTCATTTGGAAATATTGACAGACTGAATACCGGTCAGCTTATGGTGCGCCTTTCGAGCGATACGTCGGCGGTGCAGCGTGTAGCACAGGTTACGTTGCGCATCGGTACCCGCTCAACCTTGCTGATGATCGGCAGTCTCATTCTGATGATTAAAACAAGCAGCGCTCTTGCATTGACTATTCTGCCGTTACTGCTCATAACATCTGTGATTATTGTTTTTTTTGTGATGAAAATGGAGCCACTTTGGTGCTCAGTACAGCGGCAGCTCGACCGTTTGAGTACCGTTCTGCAGGAAAATATTGCAGGTATACGGTTGATCAAGGCATTTGTTCGGGGTACATTTGAGTTTGCCCGTTTTAACAAGGCAAATCAGGCCTTTGCGCTCGATTCGATAAGAGTAATGAAATTCATGGCGAGTATGCCGCCCCTCTTGACTCTCTGTATTAACGCAGGTATGGTTCTGGTGATATGGGTGGGAGGGCTTGATGCTATACGTGGTGATTTGACGATCGGGCAGGTTGTGGCGTTCACGAATTACCTGCTGACAACCATGGCTCCACTGATTTTTATGGCCAATTTGGCGAATGCCTGGGCAGGAGGTATTGCCTCATCCAAACGGATTACCGATGTGCTCAATATTCATCCTGATATCCATGATCATGCTGGCGCAAAAGGAATGCAGGAAGGTACGGCGGGGAAGATCGTTTTCGAAAATGTCTCCTTCCGCTATAATCGAGAGTCGGATGCTCTGCTCCTCGAAGCAATAAGTTTTGTTGCTGAACCGGGCAAAACTCTTGCTGTTCTTGGCGCTACAGGTGCAGGAAAATCAACCATGGTCAACCTCATTCCACGGTTTTACGATGTCTCTGCAGGCAGCATCATGATTGACGGGATTGATGTTCGTGAGGTAACACAGGACTCTCTTCTTAAACGGCTTGCCATTGTACCGCAGGAGACGATTCTCTTTTCGGGTTCCATTCGTGATAATATTCGTTATGGTTTCCCAAATGCCACTCATGAAGAGGTGATCCAGGCAGCCAAATCAGCCCAGGCTCATGATTTTATTTCTGGTTTGCCACAAGGATATGATACCCGTGTTGAAGAGCGGGGCGTTAACCTGTCGGGAGGGCAGAAACAGCGAATTGCTCTTGCAAGGGCCCTGCTTGCATCACCTGGAATTCTGATTCTTGATGATAGTACGAGCGCCGTTGATATTGATACGGAGATAAGGATACAGCAGGAATTGGCGCGAATTCATGCCAACTGCACGCTGATTGTTGTTGCCCAGCGGGTCAGTTCGGTACTGAATGCCGACAAGATCATCGTGCTGGATAAAGGTCGTATTGTAGGGCAGGGGAGCCATGTGTCACTTATGCAGAGCTGTGCTGTTTACCGGGAAATCTACGATTCACAGTTGGGTGGTGTTTGGGCAAGGGATGAGGCCAATATGGTATTGGAGAGGGAGGAGTTCGCATGAGCAGTTACCAGAACAATGGGCGAGACAACCGCAAGCATATCGGGATTGGTCAGGTTGCTGTTCAACCCGGCAGAATTGAAAAGCCGAAAAATTCGACAGCGGCTGTTCAGCGGCTGCTTCACTATCTCTCACCTTTCCGTATCAAGTTATGGGTAGTTGCTGTGTTGGTCATCCTCTATTCTCTGCTTGGTCTTGCTGGTCCTTACTTGATCGGTCTTGCCATCGATCGCTTTATTGTGCAAAAAGATGTTGCTGGTCTTGAGAGCATTGCCCTGTTGATGGTTGTGACCTATCTCTTGTATAACCTGTTTCAACTGATTGCTGGCTGGATTATGGCCAAGGTCTCTCAAACGGCCTTGCGGCAGTTGAGTGGCGATCTCTTTACGCATATACAGACGTTGCCGGTCAGTTATTTCGATCATAATTCATCAGGTGGTTTGATGAGCAGGCTGACGAATGATATTGATGCCATTAACCAGGCGGTATCGCAAAACGTTACCTCATTGGTGGCGAGCGTTCTTTCTCTGATTGGTATCATGGTTGCCATGTTTTTGCTTGATCTATGGCTTGCGTTGACGGCACTGCTTGTTATTCCAATCATGCTCTGGTTTACGCAGTTTGTTGCCCGCAATACCCGCAAGGGTTTTCGGGAGCTGCAGAAACAGCTTGGGGAGATGTACGGTGTTATGGAAGAGTCTATCAGCGGGTTGAAGGTAATCAAGGCATTCCGGCGAAACGCAGAGGTGATTGAGCGGTTTCAAAGTCAGAATGAGAAGGTTTTTCAGGCGGCGGTCTATGCCAATAGCTACGCCATGATGCTCATGCCGCTGACCAACGTTCTCGGGAACCTTTTTGTGATTGTTATTGCTGCTGTTGGTGGATGGATTGCCCTGAAAGGGTTGGCGACTGTCGGTGTTATTGCCACCTTTATCATCTATGGACAGAATTTTATACAGCCCCTTCGCCAGCTTGCGAATATGTATAACACCATTCAGTCAGCCCTTGCGGGGAGCGAACGAATATTTGAAATTCTTGATATCCCCTCGGAGGTTGATACCTCACACGAAACCGTTCCTGCGACGATTGCCGGGACGATCAGTTTCGATCATGTGACCTTTGCCTACGAGAAGGGGGCACCGGTTGTTCGGGATATGACCTTTGTCGCAGAGCCGGGGAAAACTATCGCGCTGGTTGGCCCAACGGGGGCAGGAAAAACTACCATAATCAATCTGCTGACCCGTTTTTATGAGATCTGTGGTGGAGCAATCACCATTGATGGCAAGGATATTCGGCAGTTTGGAAAGGCGGCATTGCGAAGCAGGCTGGGGCTGGTGCTTCAGGATACCTTTCTCTTTTCCGGCACGGTGATGGAAAACATCCGCTTTGGTCGGCTTGATGCTACTGATGAAGAGTGCATTCATGCCGCAGAGCTTGCTGAAGCTGACGAATTTATCCATCAGTTGCCCCAGGGATATCATACCGTCCTCTCAGAAAGGGCGGGCAATCTGAGTCAGGGGCAGCGTCAGTTGATGGCTATTACCAGGGTTATTCTTGCAAACCCTGATATCCTGATTCTGGACGAAGCAACCAGCAGCGTTGATACTCGAACCGAACTGCGCATCCAGAAAGCCCTGTTGACGTTGATGAAGGGAAGAACCAGCTTTGTTATTGCCCACCGGCTCAGTACCATTCGTGATGCCGATCAGGTGCTGGTGATTGATAAGGGAACCATTGTCGAAAAAGGGACGCATCATGAGCTTCTTGGACAGCAGGGAATTTATTGCAATCTTTACACCAGTCAGTTCAAGGGGCTGACGATTTAGTCCGGGCAGTTTCTGTTTTCAAAACCGATCATAACCCCGAAAACCATGTGGTGGACCTATGCCTTACTCTCAGCGGTATTTGCTTCGTGTACCGCAATACTTGCCAAGGTTGGGGTTAAGGGTATTAACTCCGATCTTGCTACGGCAATACGAACGGTTTTTATTCTACTGATTGCCTGGGGAATTGTCTTTGCCCGAAAAGAGTCCAGTGGTATCGCCCTGATATCGAGTAATAACTGGCTTTTTCTTGGCTTGTCGGGTATTGCTACCGGCCTGTCGTGGATTTTTTACTTCAAGGCACTGCAACTGGGGAATGTATCGCAGGTTGCTCCGGTTGACAAGTTGAGCGTTGCACTCACCATTTTCCTCTCAGTAGTGCTTCTGCACGAAGTTGTTTCGGTGAAAGTTTTGCTTGGCGCACTGCTTATTGTTGGTGGCTCTCTCATCATTATTCTTTGATTTTTTCTCTCTCCTGGTTCCCGATCAACGAGTGAGCTGGAATATTTCCTCCCGGATAATCGGGAGAGAAGAGTCATTTATCCCTCCCTCTTTGCCACAGCCAAATTTTATGGTAATTTCATGGAATTTCTGTTGCTGAAACTTATCAACTATCAATACACGTAACCTGTTGGAGAAAAAATATGAAGCGCATTTTTTACTTTCTTGTGACCAACCTTGCCATTATGCTGGTGCTCTCTGTGACCATGAGCATCCTTGGCGTACAACCCTATCTGAATGCCAGTGGCCTTGATCTTGGCAACCTGCTGGTTTTTTCCTTTATCATCGGTTTTGGTGGCGCGTTTCTCTCGCTGGCGCTTTCAAAATGGTCAGCCAAGCGCATGTCGGGAGCTGTTGTGATTAAAAACCCTACCACGGCAACGGAGCAGTGGCTGGTTAATACCGTGAGAAACCAAGCGCAGAGAGTTGGCATCACCATGCCAGAAGTTGCCATATTCAACTCGCCGGAGGTCAATGCTTTTGCCACCGGCATGACAAAAAACCGGTCGTTGGTAGCGGTCTCTGCTGGACTTTTGAATGCCATGACCCGCGACGAAGCCGAAGCGGTGCTGGCGCATGAGATGTCGCATATCACCAATGGCGACATGGTGACGCTGACCCTGATTCAAGGAGTTTTGAACACCTTTGTTGTTTTTCTCTCACGCGTTATCGGCTATGCTGTTGACAAATTTGTCTTCGACACCAGACGGGGCACAGGCCCGGCATCTTTTATCGTCAGGATCGTCGCCGAGATACTGCTTGGCATTGCGGCCTCTGTTGTGGTGATGTGGTTCTCACGCCAGCGGGAGTTTCGTGCTGATGCCGGAGCGGTCGGGCTTGCAGGCCGAGAGAAGATGATTGCGGCGCTTGAAAAGCTGAAGATGCAGCAACTCCCTTCCGCCTTGCCCAAGCAAATTGCCGCCTTTGGAATTTCAGGCAAGGAGAGCCGTGGGTTGAGGAGGTTATTCTCGACGCACCCAACTCTGGATGAGCGCATTGCACGGCTTCGCGGAGAGCAGTCTTGAATCGAAAGCACGGGTGTATGCCGAAGCGGGATAACAAGGATGCAGGGTGCGGAATGGTTTAGGGTAGTGTTTTAGCCAAAAATTCTTATTATGTCGCAAAAATTATTGCTGGAAAATCTTGAAAAGGTCACATCATGAGCCACTTGCCGAACTGTCCAACATGCAATTCGGAATATACCTACGAGGTTGGGGTCCTCTTCACCTGTCCCGAGTGCGCCCACGAATGGAGTTCGTCGGAACCTCTGTCGGAAAAGGGCCGTGTCTGGAAGGATGCCAATGGGAACCTGTTGCAGGATGGTGATACGGTGACGGTGATCAAGGATCTCAAGGTCAAGGGATCGTCATCACCGCTTAAGGGTGGTACGAAGGTGAGGAACATCCGCCTTGTCGACGGTGATCATGACATCGACTGCAAGATCGATGGTTTTGGCGCGATGCAATTGAAGTCGGAATTTGTCAGGAAAGCCTGAGCGGATTCTCTTTCTCTACTCCTCGTAATACGATCGTACCCGGAAGGATGCGCCCAGAGAAAAAGCCAGAGCCTTACAGCTCTCCGTATCAACTGAGGGCACAAGGACAATACTTGCAATAACTTCCGGTATTGCTGCTGCTGCCAGACAGATGAAGTCGCAGACACCGGTAAATCCTGCGGCACCGAAAGGGGTCTGGCACAAGCGAATGTATGTTTCGGCATCAGGAGCATTCAGGCTGACGGAGAGGCAATCCACGATACCAGTCAGTTCCGGTACGATGTTTCGTCCATGCACCAGATTTGCCTGTCCGTCAGTATTGATTCGAACACGAACACTGTAATACTGTTTGACAGCCTCAGCCACCTGCTTGACGATGTCAAGCCGTATCAGTGATTCTCCATAACCGCAGAAGACAATCTCGTCGAAATCACTGCATAGCGCGATGGCCGTCATTATCTCGTCGAATGATGGCTCTTTGTCGAGAAACAGATCGTTTTCCTGAAATGTTCTGCTGTTGAACTTGATGCAGAATGAACAGTTGTTTGAGCAGCGATTGGTAATGTTCAGGTAGAGTGAGTTTCTGATACTGTAGGCAAGAGTGGCCATGCTTCATAAAGATAATTGAATTGAAAAAAATCAGTACAACTGATGCAGCTCCAGTCGTCTCAGTTTTGGTGCCAGTTTTGTTGTCCCGGCAACCACAATGAGCGTCATTACTCCCCCAAAAATCACCGAGGGTATCAGCCCCATCAAGCGAGCTGCAATACCCGACTCCAGAGCTCCAAGTTCGTTGGATGAGCCAATAAAGATGCCGTTAATGGCGGAAACACGGCCACGCATCTCGTCGGGGGTCACCAACTGCATGATGGTGGTTCGCATCACCACCGACACGCCATCGCAAATACCCGAGAGTATCAAGAGTGTTCCTGCAAGCCAGATATTTCCTGACAAGGCGAAGGAGATGATGCAGAGCCCGAAGCCGGCAACAGCTCCCAGCAGCCAGCGTCCGGCATGAAGATTGATTGGATGTCGGGCAAGGAAAAGTCCGGTTGCCACCGCCCCGATTGCCGGAGCAGCCCGAAGAATCCCGAGTTCCTCTGGTCCGTAATGAAAAACATCCTGAATAAAGGCAGGCAGTAAAGCCACCGCTCCACCAAAGAGGACGGCAAACATATCGAGCGAGAGTGCACCGAGCATAATCTGGTTGCTGAAAACAAATCGGAGTCCGCCTGCGATGCTGGTAAAAATAGGGGTACTTTCCGCAGGTGGTGGCTCATTGACGCGGAGTGACAGCAGTGATGCGGCAGCGGCAAGGCTCAGGAAGGTGGCAGCGCCATAGCTGGCGCTCTTGCCAGCCCATCCAACAAGCAGCCCTCCTAATGCCGGGCCAACCACCAAGCCAAGCTGAAAAACGGAGCTACCGATACTGGAAGCGCGGGCATACTCTTCACGGGGCATAATGAGGGCAAACAGTGAACTGTAGGTCGGGCTCATAAATGCGCGAGCCACTCCATTAAAGGCAATGGCACCATAGAGCCACCATAGGGTACTTCCATGAATCCAGCCCATGGCCACCGCAGTCAGCGTCAGGGCGCTCAGAGAGACCATAAACCCGGAGAGCACGCCAAACATTCTCCTCGAATAGTGATCAACGGCATAACCGGCAAAGAGCGCACTCGAAAAGTAGGGGATGACCTCAGCCAGCCCGATTAAACCAAGCGCAAGGGTATCGTGCGTCAGCTCATAGATGTGCCACCCCACCACAATCGCCATCATCTGGTAGGCAAGCACGATGAAGAGTCGAAAAGACAAAAGCTTTAAAAAATTGCTGTTGGAGAGAGCTGAACATTGCATGAAACGGTCATCGAATTGTTATAAATGGCGGCCTTCACTAAAAAGCCGTTTGTATGCAGAAACCACTTCTGTCGATCATAAAACTTCCCATCTTCCTGCGAACGGTAAAGGTAATCAATATTCAGCGTCAGGTAAATCCCATATTAGAGGGATTACAATACTTCCACCCATTGTTCCTGTTGATAATTCAGGATGCTCTGATTATTATGTCCTGAAGTCGAAGCGATTTGTGATATCATGGATGTCATCAAATCAGACAGGCGCATCGGAGACAATGCTGAAAAATTATACGGTCATTGAAAAGCCACACTGTTAACATCCCGCAACTGGAGAAAACTCTGGATGAGTTGATTGCGAAGTATGACGCTCGTTCCGATACCGGCCAGGTTATGTTTGCGCTCGCTCTACCCCGTCGCAACTGGAGCTGGAAGTACTCTTCGCCAGGCTCAACTGACCACTACTTTATTGCAAGCGCGACAAAGCTCTATGTAACTGCGCTTATCATGCAGCTCCGTCACGAGGGTCGTCTTGACCTTGATGCTCCTGCAACTCGCTACCTTGATCCATCAATCATGGATGGCATCCATCTGCTCCGAGGGGTGGATTCATCCCGAACCATCACGGTGCTACAGCTTCTTGCTCATACTTCCGGCATTGCAGACTATTTTGAGCAGCCTCGCTCCGACGGCTCCAGCCAGTATCGCAAGTGCATGAGCCACGACTTCGGCTGGAGCTTTGACGATGTTCTGCATATCACCCGGGAGCAACTTACTCCCGGGTTTGCACCGGGGAGTCCCGGTAAAGCCTTTTACTCCGACACCAACTACCAACTGCTGGGCGCAATTATTGAGAGTCTGGAGGAGATGTCATACGAACAGGTACTGCTGCGGCGCATCATTGAGCCGCTTGACCTCGCTCAAACATACCCCTTTACCAATGAGATCATAAAACGATATCGTGATGTTGCACCAATGTACTTCGGAAAAAGGGCAATTTCTATTCCTCGTGCGATGGCCTCTGTCAGAGCTGATGGCGGTATTGTTTCAACGGCTTCTGATGGTATTATCTTTCTGCAGGCATTCATGACCGGAAAGCTCTTTCCTGCCAGCTTTCTCCAGGAGATGCAGCGCACCTGGAATCCCATTTTTCCTCCTCTGGAATATGGAGTGGGTCTGATGCGCTTTTTACTCCCACGCTATTACACTCTCTTTATGGAGGTGCCACCGATGATTGGCCATTCAGGTGCCTCGGGAGCCCTGCTTTTTTATGTGCCTACCTGTGATCTCTACATTTCCGGTACCGTGAACCAGATCAAGAAACGAAGCCTCTCCTACAATCTGATGGTTCGACTGGTCATGGCCTGCATGGGTGAGATAAAGAGAGTTTCTCCTTTTTGATTTTTCACGGCATTGTGCTTATATATGACGAAAAGAATGCTTTCATGCGGATGAAGAGGTAGAACCATTCAAAAGGAGATAAGGATGATCAAAGCAGATAACACCTTGGTGATGAGCGGCGTTCAATTGTTTAAACGTCATACCTTTCTCTCAGTTCTCATAACTCTTCTTCTCGTTTGCAGCCAGGTATCAGCCACAATGCCGAATGAAGCGCCTGATGCCGGGAAATTGCTTGATATGACCTATGTTTTTGATGAAAAAACCATTTACTGGCCGACAGCGGAGCCTTTTACCCTTGAAAAATTAGACTGGAAAGTCACTCCTGGTGGATGGTGGTACGCTTCCAATAACTACGGAGCTTCTGAACATGGCGGCACTCATGTTGATGCCCCTGTTCATTTTTCAGAGAAGGGGAGAACTATCGATCAGATACCCCTGAACGAATGGATTGGACCTGCCGTCAAAATTGATGTTGTTTCAAAATGTTTAAAGAACCGAAATTATCAGTTGACGGTCAAAGATGTGAAGAGATGGGAAGAAAAGAATGGCAGACTGCCCGACAATGTATGGGTGATCATGTATACCGGCATTGATACCAGATATTATCCTGACAGAAAAAAAGTGTTGGGAACGGCAAAGAGTGGAAAAGAGGCTCTGCCTGAATTAAGTTTTCCCGGATTTTCGGCAGAGGTTGCTGATTTTTTGGTGAAAGAGAGACATATCAAGGGGATAGGGCTTGACACTCCAAGTATTGATCATGGAAAATCAAAAGATTTTCAGGTACATCGGATCTGTTTTGCCGCCAATAAGCTTGCCATTGAAAATATTGCCGCTCTTGACAAGTTGCCGGAAAAAGGGGCAATGCTCTATGTCATTCCAATGCTTATCAAGGATGGCACTGGCTCGCCAGCTCGTATTTTTGCGGTGCTGCCTTAAACGTTCTTTGATGATTGTGCCTATTTTTTGAATCTCTGCGGGATATCATTCCCTGAGTTCTGCTCAGGAAACAGACAATTTATATGAACGACGACTACCTTGATGCTTTACTTTGAACTCGCTTATTTTTCAGATGCATTGCTTTTATGGAGGGGCCTTGGGTGAGTGGTCCCTTCTTTTTGTCTTTGCACAATCATCTCGCTCCTTTCATTGGAGAGAGAGCCTGGGAGAGATGATGAAAAGTTTTCTTCCACTGAATATCAGGATTGATAACAGGAAAATTCTCTTTGTAGGGGGTGGAGCAATAGCGTTGCACAAAATCAAAACGGTGAAGCAGTACACTCGCAATATTACAATTGTATCCCCTGAAATTCAGGATGAGCTGCATCGTCTGGGATTTCAGGAGATATATAAAATGTATGAGAGATCAGATCTTGATGGATATTTTCTTGTTTATGCCTGTACCAATAATCCTGAGGTCAATCGCCTGATACAAAATGATGCGAATGAGTGTGGTACTCTTGTCAATGTGGTCGATAACAGGGAGTTGTCTGACTTTATCTCTCCGGCAGTTATAAAAAAGGATGAAATGACCATAGCTGTATCATCGAATGGTGAAAATGTAAAAAAGTCAGTGATGTGGCGGAATAGACTGAAAGCCATTGTTGAACAGTGGTGATTTTTTGGATACAGGTTATGGCTAGAGGGACAATTTCATGGATGCAAAAGCGGAAGATGGAGTGACGAATCTGGACAACTCTGCAAGGGGATTTGTCTACCTTGTCGGAGCTGGCCCGGGTGATCCCGAATTGCTTACACTGAAGGGCGCAAGGGTCTTGCGGGAGGCCGATGTTATTATGTATGATGATCTGGTCAGCAGTGAACTTTTGGCTCTTTTCAGCGCCCTGAAAATATATACAGGAAAACGAAAGGAGAGCCACCATTTAGAACAGGAGGCCATCAACGAGGAGATTTTGCGTCATGCCCGGGAGGGAAAAATAGTGGCGCGGCTAAAAGGGGGCGATCCTTTTATCTTTGGACGAGGTGGAGAGGAGATAGAGGCTTTGAGGAACAACGGGATTGGGTATGAAATTATTCCAGGTATTTCGGCGGCTCACGGAGCAAGTGCCTATACCGAGCTACCGCTCACTCTGCGTCATATCTCCTCATCGGTTGCTTTTTGTACGGGCCATCCCGTACGTCACCTGCAGGTACCTGATACCGATACGATTGTCTACTATATGGTTGCCTCAACACTTCATGAGGTACTTGATGCTGTTGCTCTGAAGGGCCGGGACGAGAAGACTCCGGTTGCTGTTGTGCAGAATGCAACCCGTTACAATCAGAAAATTATTACCGGAACACTGGGGGAGATGAGACAGGGAGTACATCCAGTCTCTTCACCCGCTCTTCTGATTATTGGAGCTAACATCCTCCACTCCATTGAGGATAACTGGTATTCGCGGAAGAAAAAAGTACTAATAGCGGGCGAGGATAGCGAGAGATATCGTGCTGCGACGATGGTCAAGCTCTATTTTTATGGCAAAAAGAGTGAAGATGCTGATCAATCCGCATCAGGGGGCTTTGAACAAGAGGAGCATCTGGAGCTTGATTTTGTTGACGAACTTTACTTTTCGTCACCCGGTTGTGTCAGGGATTTTCATACGTTTTATCCCACTCTTCCAGACAAGATTCTTGTAACAACGGTCGATGAGGCCACCGAAGGCGAATATATCAAGCTTTTCAAAGGAGAGATCGTAGTGTGACTCAAATAGGCTGAATCGCATCTTCTTTTTTTATTTTCGGTTCATAGAGAGCCTTCCGTATCCGACCTGTTACCGCACATGGATCTTGAACTTGTTCACGGTGAAACGTGATGCTTTCAGAACTCTCAAAAGAGAGTGTTATTCCATTTCCAAATCTATAATGGCATCATAAAGCAAGGTTGCTCTGCTATATCATTTAATTATGGAATATAATACACCATTATCAAGCGGGGATATTATAACACTTTTTTTTAGAAATGGAATTACTCGCTGCAGCATCTTCTGTTGACTTCTCACATAAAATTATCGCAAAAAGTTTTTATACCGAAGGTGCAAGGGAGTTTGAACCCTTCCCCATAAAGTGCACCGATCTGTTCCCCGAAGTAGTGAGCCCTGGCTTCGAGAGCGGTGAGAAATTCCCTGCGTTTGATTAAGGTATTTGCCTCTTCTTCAGCCCCTTCCTGGTAAAACTGAGTGCCGAAGGCAAGGATTCCCTTTCTTGAGGCTGTGAACGTTTTTGAAATGTCAACAATGATATCTGGTTCAAGGTGCTTGAACTGGAGATAGTAGAGGATGTGTTTGGGACGATGTGGCTCTTGTGGTGTTCCGTCAAGAGTTGTTGTGAGCTGTTTCAGCCCCGCATAGTAACAGGCATCGCTTACCAGTCTTGAGGCTTTGATATGGTCGGGATGGCGTTCATCAGGAGGGTTGGCAAAGACCACCATTGGTCGGAACTCTCTTATGACTGTTATGATTTCAGCAATGTTCTCCTCGGTATGGAAAAGTTTTGAGTCTCCAAGATTCAGGGTGATGCGACGGTGGTATCCCATAAGCTCTGTTGCCGTCGCTGCCTCAGTTTTTCTTGTTGCAGGGGTGCCATGTGTCCCCATCTCTCCTCTGGTGAGGTCACAGACTGCGACGGATTTTCCCTCCGCAATAATTTTCAGAAGTGTTGCTCCACAAGAGAGCTCAACATCATCCGGGTGGGCGCCAAATGCAAGCGCATAAATTGTTTGAGATGATTGCTTCAATTGTCCTGTATATTGTGGTTCTATGGAAGATACTGGATAACAAACCTTTTATGAATGATGCTCAAGGTAAAGATAGTTCGGCTTAACAAACAAGCAATTTTGCCGGTTTATGCAACGGCTCATGCTGCAGGTATGGATATTTCAGCCTGTCTTGATGCACCGGTGAGGGTTGCCCCCTTTTCTACCATGCTCATTCCATCCGGTTTTGCCATTGAGCTTCCTGAAGGGTATGAAGCGCAACTCCGCCCAAGGAGCGGGCTGGCGCTTCGCTCAATGATTTCTCTGCCCAACTCTCCGGCAACCATTGACGCTGACTATCGAGGAGAGGTCAAGGTGATTCTCATGAATAACGGCAAAGAGCCTTTTACCGTGAACCATGGAGACAGAATCGCCCAGATGGTGGTGGCAAGGGTCGAGCAGATTTCTTTCGAAGAGGTCGGTGAGCTTAGTTCAACCGTTCGTGGGGAATGCGGATTTGGACATACAGGAACAGGGCACCGGAAAGTGTAATTTCAAGACTGGGCGAAGCATTCATCCCGCTAACGGAAGGCTCGCCCAGCATACGCCTTGCTGTATTACCTCAATCAGTGAAAATATACCGAAAAAAACGGTTGTTAGAGACTCTTCGGGAGATAGTCTTTTTTTCGGTTGAGCGTTTTAAACACTTTTAGGTTCAATCACTTTAACTGCAGACTGAAAAACAACCTCTTTGGCAACAACAGTGGCAGAAGTTGCCCCTTTAGGAGTGAAACGTATCTCTGTGACATCTTTTTTTGAACGATTTTCACGACCTCCCGACATTCCTGGTATAAAGGGGCTGTTCATGAGTTGACCCAGTCCCGCACTAATATTGTTGAACAAATTCTGTATCTGGTTTGCGCTTCCGGCAGCATCAAGATTATCAAGCAGACCTGTCCACAATTTACCAAGTTCCTGAAAAGAGCTCTGTCCCAGTCCGGAATTAATAGTAGATGCCACACCATCAATAACCTGTCCTGACACAGAACTAACGTTATTGAGAATCTCCTGCACAGGCTGCGAATTGATGGTAGAGGTAACACCCTCAATCAGTTGTCCTGTTGCGGAGCTGACAGAGTTAATGACTCCATGAATCGATTCTGCATTGATTGTAGAGGTAACACCGTTAATCAATTGTCCTGTAACGGCGCTTACCGAGTTGATTACACCCTGTACGGGCTCAGAGTTGATTGTTGAGGAGACTCCCTCAATGATCTGCCCGGTTGTTGCACTTACCGAACTGATTGCTTCCTGAACCGAAACAATCGTAGAGTCAATAAGTGATCCCATGCTTCCGATAAGATGAGCCATGTCACCTTTACCAACCAAGGTTTCCATATTATTTGCTGAGGCAGGTGTGCCTGCCGGGTTGCTGAGTTCTTCTGCTGCCATAATTATAAAGTAGATTGATGGTGGGTAATAGAAAGTATTTTTTCGAATATAACAACTTATTTACTAAGGTCATTCAACTCATGCTGACCTTTTTATGAAGTGGTAATGGCTGAACGTACGCCAGAGCTGCTCAGTGACGAGGGTATGAAAGTTTAAAAGCATTTTTTGAATGATTTTATTCAACTGCCATATCTGTTTAGAAGCTTTTCTGCCACCAATTTTCCACTCAGGGCAGCACCCTCCATGGATGCGAGATAGTGTTGGTCGGTATAGTCGCCGGAAAGGAAAAAGTTTTTGATTGGGCTGATCTGGTCGGGGCGGAATTTGTCAACGTCCGGAACAGCCTTGTAAACAGATTGGGGGATTTTAACAAGAGTAGATTTAAGCAGTTTTGCATCTCGTGATTTCGGGAAACGATTATGAATCTCCTTGACGACGAGATCGGTAATAAAGTCGTTTGGCATATCAAGCAACTGATGTGCCGGAGCAAGGACCATACTCATGACACTTCCCCCATTGGCGCTTCCCATTCCACTCTGGAAGTCGTCGGGACAAGTTATTGAGACATCGGCAAAAGTGGCAAAAAGTGTGCCTTGAGAAAACATGAGGTTATCAGTATCAGTTATTTTTTTGTCAAACCAGATTTGGCAGTTGATGACAGGGCTGCCAACAAATTCGTGAAGATTGCGGAAATATTTATGTTCAAGCCAGTTGACCGGCAAAATTTTTTTAAGGTTGTGAACCGGCAGGGCTGAAATATAGGCATCAGCCGTTACTTTATGGCCATCACGCAGGAGAGCCTCTTTTATAGTATCATCGCTGTTCAGCTCAAACCGGTTCAGTTTTGCATCAACAAAAATGCGTCCACCTTTGCTTTGGATATACTGACGCATCGGTTCAATCATCGAATCGCCAGGATTTTTACGGAAAAAGGCAAACTTCGTTGCCGTGTAATTTGTACCGAAATAGTTGAAAATGGTAATCATAGGTCGTGCGCTGATCACGTTTGGCTCAATGAAGTTCATAGCCAGCGCAATTGCACGCCACAGTTTCTGCAATGAGTGCTCCGAAATCCCTTTTAATCGATGCCACTCCGAATAGGTCATGTAATCCTGACTGCGGAAATAGTCCTCGTTTCCTGTTATGGCAGGATAAATTCCCTTAATGAGTGAAATTTTATCCCAAAGTGTCAGAAAGTTGGTTTGCAGACAACCAACTATTTCACCCCAGGGACTGGGAAGGTTGGCTTTATTGAATACAGACTGAGCACCATTCTCTTCGGCATAGATTAGCGAATGCTCCTTCCACTGATAGTTATGCTCTGCACCTACCCGCTTCAGATAGCTCTGAAGTTGCGTGTAGCCACCAAAAATGATATGCAGTCCAGATTCTATGGAGTCACCTTCACTGTCTTTCCACACTGAAACTTTACCCCCAAGAACCTTGCGTTTTTCATAAATCTCCACGGTATGGCCTTTATCGACAAGCTCCACCGCAGCGGCAAGACCAGCGACTCCCGCGCCGAAAATTGCTATTTTCATAGGTTGTTAACTAAGGGTATCAGTGCTTTAAATAATATATTTAAAATATTTTATGCTTTATCCTATTGCGAAAAGTTAAAAGAATTGCTTTCCAAACAATTTGGCGTTTGGCCGACTCTTGTTTTCCTCTATAGTCAAAGCAGAGCGGAAGATATTGAAATTTTTCCTATTTGGAAGCGCCTGTAAAAAAGAAGATAGCCAGCGTCTTGAAGTAAACGGGTGCAGTCACGATCAATGACAAAACAATAGACAAGAGACAGAAATTTTTTTTTAATAATTTCCGTACGTATTTATTTGCATGCCAGGCAAAGGATACCGTTCTACTTCGAATGCGTTATTACACGAACAAAATCGCGTTTTGTCCTAAATTAATTAGGGCTATTGCTCTAACTTTTGTGAATCTTTAAGAAAAGGATTGTTTTTTTCTTACTTTTATGTAATTTCTCTCAACTTTGAAATGAAAAAGATTTATGTCTGGCCATCTTGATCTGATCGATCTTAAAATTATTGAGTCTCTTGGCGAAAACGGCAGGGTTCGTTTAAGTGAGTTGGCTGAGGTGGTGGGTCTTTCAATTCCATCGGTCAGTGAACGACTTGACAAGCTGCAGAAAGGGGGGATTATCAAAGGTTTTACCATGGAGGTGGACGAACGACAACTCGGTTTTGATATTCACGCTTTTGTCAGGGTTCGGATTGACTCTTCCCGGCACTATAAGTCATTTATGGAGCATGTCATGAAAGAGGAGGAGATTATGGAGTGTTTTTCAGTCACCGGTGAGGGATCGCATATTTTAAAGGTGATGACACATAATACAGCCTCACTTGAGCAGTTTCTCTCACGAATACAGAGTTGGCCAGGTGTCCTCGGAACCAATACAAGTTTTGTACTTTCCCAGTTGAAGAAAAACAAAAAAATCTGTGCTGAAATAGTTCGGAAAAATCTTCAGGATCGACAGGTACTGACCACTTTTGATGAGAAGAGATCAAAAAAATAGTATGAAAATGAGGTTTATTTTAAAGGCAAACAAGCCAATATCACGCAATCAAACAAGGAGGCTCTTTTGAACAGCGATAGTAAAATTCCGGTTTCGACCTACTTTGGTTCGATGACTTTTGACCATAAAGCCATGCGTGCAAAACTGCCTAAAGAGGAGTTTACTGCATTGCAGGATACGATCAAGGCTGGTAAAAAAATTACGTCTGAAATCGCCGGAGTGGTAGCACACGGAATGAAAGAGTGGGCAATGGAGAAAGGTGCTACCCATTATACTCACTGGTTTCAGCCGATGACTGGCTCTACGGCTGAGAAACATGACGCGTTTTTATCAATAGACCGCGATGGGACCCCGATTGAGCGTTTTTCGGGCGAACAGCTTATCCAGGGTGAGCCTGATGCGTCAAGCTTCCCGTCGGGTGGTATGCGTACCACTTTTGAAGCCCGTGGGTATACAGCATGGGATCCTTCAAGCCCTGCATTTCTTATGAAGGGTGGAAAAGATCTGACGTTGTGTATTCCTACAGTCTTTATCTCATATCATGGCGAAGCGCTTGATGCCAAAACGCCGCTGTTACGATCGATGGAAGCTGTCAGCAAGTCGGCTATCAGGCTGCTTGAGGTGCTTGGTGTTACGGGCGTTTCCCGGGTAAAAACTTTTGCAGGCTGCGAACAGGAGTACTTCCTGATCGACAAAAAATTCTATTCCGAGCGTCCTGACCTTGTCATGTGCGGACGCACACTTCTTGGGGCGCTTCCTCCAAAAGGGCAGCAGCTTGAGGATCACTATTTTGGCTCGATTCCAGATCGTGTACTTGAATATATGCAGGATGTTGAGCATGAGCTTTACCTGCTTGGCATTCCAGCAAAAACCCGTCATAACGAGGTTGCACCTCATCAGTTCGAAATTGCCCCTATTTTTGAAGAGGCAAATATTGCAGTTGATCATAACCTTCTGGTGATGGAGGTGATGAGAAAGATTGCCGACAAGAGGGGTTTTTCCCTGTTGCTTGCTGAAAAACCGTTTGCTGGCATCAACGGATCAGGCAAACATAATAACTGGTCAATTGGCACCGATACCGGTATCAATCTTCTCGATCCTGGTGATACTCCTGAAAAGAATGTTCACTTCCTTGTTTTCCTTGTTGCAGTTTTGAAAGGAGTCTACAAGAGGGCAGATGTCCTTAGAATGTCGATTGCGAGCATGGGTAACGATCACCGGCTTGGTGCCAACGAAGCACCTCCGGCAGTGGTAACAGTTTTTCTTGGAGAGTTACTCGAAAGGGTGCTTGATGCCATTGAGAGCGGCAAGGTTGACCTGAAAACAGAGAAACAGGTGCTCAATCTTGGGCTTTCACAGGTTCCTGTGGTCAATAAGGACTATACTGACCGCAACCGTACCTCGCCATTTGCCTTCACCGGCAATAAATTTGAGTTCAGGGCGGTAGGTTCATCCCAGGCTGCATCGGTACCAAACATGGTTCTCAATACGCTCATGGCAGAGGCAGTAGATGAGATGGCTGATGCAATTATTGCAAAAATCAAGGCAGGCAAGGAGAGAGATTCTGCAATTCTTGAAACTCTCCGTGAGCAGATTACTGCCACAAAACCGATTCGTTATCAGGGTGATAACTATGCAGAAGCCCTTCAGCTTGCCGCAAAAGAGAGAGGTTTGCCGAATCTGAAGAACACGCCACAAGCGCTCAGAACCCTGTTGAAGAAGGATGTTCAGGAGATGTACACCAAGTATGGTGTTTTGAGTGTGCAGGAGATTGATGCGCGCCTTCATATTCGTCTCGAACGTTACGTCAAGGGTATTGATATCGAAGCTCGTACCTTGCAGCTCATGCTGAAGACCTTTGTTATTCCTGATGTTTCAGAATATCAGGGGAGTATTGGTAGCTCGTTCAATAATCTGGCGGCAGCGGCTGAAGCAATTGGACTCTCTGAGAAGTCACTTAAGAGCCAGGCTGATCACCTCAAGTTACTTGCTGAAAATCTTTCAACCTTGATTGATTTGTCAGGCGAACTTGATGAGGCTATTGAAAAAATTGAGACGCTTGGCAGCGAGTTTGAGAAGGCGGATTATTGTGCCGAAACCCTGCTTCCATTTATGCTTGATATTCGTGTGGTTGCTGACAGACTCGAACAGGTCGTTGATCGTAGTCGTTGGCAGCTTCCTACCTATTCTGAGATGTTGTTTGAACACTGATTGCGTTCTATCCAGATGTAACCAGGAGGGCTCGCTTTTGCGGGCTCTCTTTGTTTGGGAAAAAATTTATTTTATTGCAATCGTTGAGTTAAGACTTATTTTCAGCATGATGTTACTTCCATTCAAACCATACTTACACTACTGATATGCCAGAGGTTTTTCACTATCCCATGAGCTATTCTGCCTTTTGGCTTGAGTATTATTTTATTGTGACATGGTGCTTGAGTATGCTTTTTCTTGCATCGGTTTGGGCACTTTTTTTTCGTTTTGGAAAATTTACTTACGGCGTGGACTTGGGGTGTTTCTGGAAAACAGCAGTACTTATTCTCTGCACAACACTATCGCTTGGTGCTCCGAATTACTACAATACCCGTTTTGTCGGTGAGCATGGCCAGGATGGAGAGTCTGTAAAAATTGCGGATGATAAACTGCTCTCAATTGATCGTAAAGGGAATCAAAAACAGCTTGAACTTGCTGATATCAAAGCCATCTACCAAGAAACGATTACCTATAATCCGCCACCAAAAATCTTTATTGTAGCAGCAAAATCGTCAGTCAGGGACTCTCTCTTTGTAACCACCAACCTTCTCGAATACAAGCGCTTTTTTGCAGAGTTGTCGAAAAGAACGGGTATTAAAGTTAGGCTCCGTTGACAATTCTGGATATCTGAGTATGTTTTTTGCTAAATCTGAACTATCCTCCGGGAGGTTACTTTTTGTTGTAGAAACAGGCAATACAACAACATCTCTAGTCATCTTCAAGGGAACTGAGATTCTTGAAGCGTTCGTGGTTTCCACAAAAAGCCTGTTGAATCATCATGCTTGTCGGAGCACTTTTGAACCGCTCCTCATGAGATATCCTGAGCTGTGCGATGCTGCGATTTGCAGTGTTGTTCCCCTTGTTGAGCAGATAACAGGTGACTATCTTCGTTGTCATCTGACTGGTAAAATTCTCACAGTTTCAGCATCGATTATCCTTCCTTTCGAGCTTCATTATATTTCACCAGGCTCTTTTGGCGCTGACCGTCTTGCGCTTTGTGCAATGAGTCAGAGTCTGTATCCAGAAGAGTCGGTTATTGCTCTTGATATCGGCACAGCCATTACCTTTGATGTGCTCAGTTCTACGCAGCACTATCTCGGAGGGTTGATTATGCCAGGTCTTGATCTGATGGCCAAGGCGCTGCATGAGTATACCGCACGGTTGCCCCTTGCTGATCTTGATCGTCCCGAGACTCTTCTTGGCTGTTCAACGGTCGATGGTATCAGAAACGGAATTATTCATGGAACAGCATCCAGTCTTGATGGTCTCATTGAAAAAATCAAGAGATGGCTTCATGAAATGCATCATGAGAATCACATAAAAGTGCTGGCCACCGGTGGAAATGCCCATTTCCTTGCCAGCGTTCTCTCTTCAGCCATGGTTGTTGAAGAGCTGGCTGTTGTCAAAGGGACTCGCTATCTTTTTTCCCTTAACGCATAAGCTCCTGACTGAACAATTTCTGTGCATCTGCTATAGCGTTGATGGCCTGTTGGTCATCAACGTTCTCGTCAAGCAGAAATGCCTCTCCGATTTTGTTTAACAGCACAAAACGAAGCTGTTTGTTCTGTTTCTTTTTGTCGGAGAACATACTCTCAAGAAGCATTGTGCCCTCAATGGCAAGAAACCTTCGTTTTAACACCCCTTTGGGAAAAAGAAATTTGCACAAAAGGGCAAGGCCGCGATCAAGAGATTCTTGGTTCAGAAACCCAAGGTTATGCGATAAAAAGAGGGCGCAGACCATACCGATGGTGACCGCTTCACCATGACGGAGGTAACGGTATTCAGCAAGCTTTTCAAGTCCATGGGCAAAGGTGTGTCCGAAATTCAATGTTGCCCGTAATCCATCGATCTCCCTGAAATCCTTTTTGACAACCTCATCTTTGATAAAAGCGCTTCTTTTTACCGCCTCGGTGAGATATGGCTCCTTCAGTCTGGTAATATCTCTGAAATGGCGTTCATAAAAGCTGAAGAGCTGCTCATCAGCAATAAAGCCATATTTAACAACCTCGGCCAATCCGGAGTATATTTCACGCCGAGGCAGGGTCGCAAGATATGAAGGATCAATCAGCACCAGCTCCGGGGAGTGAAAAAAGCCGATAAGGTTTTTACCCAAGGGGTGGTTTATTGCCACTTTTCCGCCTATGGAGCTGTCCGTCATGGCCAGCAGGGTCGTAGGGAGCTGTATAACCGGAATACCACGAAAATAGCTGGCGGCAATAAATCCACCAAGATCTCCAACAACTCCACCTCCAACGACCAGCATGTTCCAGCTCCGGTCAACATCAGCCTCAATCATGCTACCGTAAAGCCGAAATGCAACTCCGAAGCTTTTCGAAGCCTCCCGAGCCGGTACAACCAGCTCTTTAAACTGAAAACCCTCCTCTTGAAGCTGTTTGAGGATGCTGTCGCCAAACAGCTTTCGGGTATGTTCATCGAAAAGAACCACACTCTTTTTCGAAAGCCCATGGGCTTTAAACAACTTGCCCAGGTCGGCAATAACCGGTGTTTCAACTCTGATGGTACTCACGCTTCTCTTTCGTTTATAGAGCTTCTGCTGTTGTTGCTGTATTTCTAAGATACCGCTCGATTTTTCGAGTCAGCTCTTCAACGGTGGCTCCAATTCGCTTAATATCTGTTTCAACGGTAATATCTGCTGACTCATAACGCTGCCTTCTTTGTGCGAGAATAGCAGTAATTTTTACTTCAATCTCTTCACGTGAGAGCTTGCAGCCATTTTCTCCTCTCAGCAAAGGACGATCATTCTTGTTGCTGAGTCGTCTGGCAAGTGTTTTGATCGGTGATTTCAGATAGACCAGGGTGCCTGACTTCTGTATAAGAGAATAGGAGAGATCGTTTTCCAGAACACCACCGCCAAGAGAGATGATTAAATTGGTTTGCGCTACAAGCCCTTCAAGAGTCCGATTTTCAAGATTACGAAAGAATGTCTCTCCATCTTCAGTAAAAATATTAGTAATAGATTTACCAGCGCACTTTTCAATAGCCTGATCAAGGTCGATAAACTCATAGCCAAGCGAATTGGCCAGAAGCGGGCCTATTGTGGATTTTCCGGATCCACTGAATCCGGTCAAAAAAATAAGTGAGTGTTGCTTGTTCACTGGTATTTGTTCAATAAAAATCTGTTACACTCGGCCGTGCGATAACATTATCAATGGCGTTGCACCAAAATAAACAAAATCCGGCATTTCCCTTTTTCACATTATCTGGTTTTTGCTACAAAACGTACCATATTAGCGGTATTTTTATGGTATATGCTTGGGTTTTATGATGATAGAGAGCTTTATTGAGACCAGTGAATCAAATATTACGGAAATGAGCCATCAGACTTTTTCATATCAAGAAGCAATACAGATCACTCTACAAAGCGACTGTTGTTGTTCTTCCTGTGATGCCAGGAGGCGAAACAAGCGATTATCGACATAGTTGTCCTGCCGTGCAGGATAATGTATGAAAATCGAAGCCAGCTTTTTCGTCATCCAGAAAGCTGGCTTTTTCTTTTACTGAATTATTTATCGACAAAAACACACAACAAAAAAAAGGGGAACAAACTATGAAAAAGATTCTTTCACTTGCAGCAATGTTTGCAGTCTTATCGTACGCATCATCAGCTTCGGCTGAGGTGAAGTTCGGTGGGGAAGCTTCTGTCCGTTTGAGAGATGACTTCGCTCACACAAAGTCAACCGCAGGCGTAACAACCAACCCGCAGGATCAATATTTTCAGTACAGGGTACGCCTTAAACCTTCAGCCGATCTTGGCGATGGCTACTACTTCAAGGCATTAGTCCAAAATGAAGCAGTTGCTGGCAGTTGGCAGACTTTAGCCGCGTCAAATACTGAACAGTATAATTTTCAGGCCTCGCAATTCTACTTTGGACATAACGATGAAAGCAGCCACTGGGTATTTGGCCGTATTCCCCTTGGAAGCCTCGATAACCCGATTCTTGATCTGACACTCTATGCGATTCCTGGTGCTGGTCCTCTAGGTACAACATTGTATCCAGTAGATACGCCAATCTCTACAAACCACTTTGATCGTCTTCTTGGTTTCAACTATGGTGTCAAGCTTGGTGATGGTGAGCTGAACGCCGTGCTTGTCAATTTTGACAATCTTTCAACACCACCAACGACAACAGCCCCGACAAATGTAGAGAGAGGCCTTCTGAATGACGGTTATGGCCTTGTTGTAAGCTATAAGACAAAGATTGGTGATGTTACCGTTGTGCCGCAGGCCTTTGCAACCTTGACTCACCTTTCAGACGGGCGCCGCCCATACTCCTTTGGAACACAGGCATTTATTCCGACAGGCAAGTCAAAGGTCTCGCTCAGTGGCTTTTATACGGCAAACAATAATACCATCTATGATGGATCTTTGAAGGACTACAGTGGCTATATCTTCAGGGTCAAGGGTGAATCAGGTTCCGCTCTCGCCTGGATTGATTACAACAAGAGCAAAGACAGCACCAACAGTAAAGATTACAACAATACCTTTCTCTGGGCGCAGTATAAATTCGGAATTCATGAGTCGGCTGCGGGTAACTTCAGTCTGACACCAACACTGAGATATCGTCTCTCAAGTTCAAAGACAGCAGCAGGTGCGACAACAGATAATAACCTTTTCCGGACGGAGCTTTATGCTACCGTGACCTTCTGAAGTTTCTCTCCGGCATCCGGGCATCTGTTGAGTAAAGTCAAATGGGGACTTTAGAGGTGAGTGTGTGCATCTGATCTCATCAGTCAGGCCCGGATGTTTTTTTGAAGGCGATGTGGGTGAGTGGTCTAAGCCAAGGGTCTGCAAAACTCTTTATCACAAGTTCGAATCTTGTCATCGCCTCATTGAATTTCCTCTCCTGTTTTCCTCCTGACATTCGGGAGGCTGAAGAAAAGTGTTTTCGGGTTCATTTTTCTTCAGCCTCACCCGAATGTTTTTTTATACCTTCTCTTCTACCATATTTACGGTATTTTATCTTGTAAAATTTGGAAAACAGGCTGGCAATAAGGTTTATTAAAAGCCATGCTTTTTTATTGTCATCAAAATAATGCGTTTGTTGTATGATGATATGGAACTCTCTTTACTGTAATATCTTTAAAATATCGTAGAGTATGGCTGAACTTGATGCTGGCGCTGCGACCATGAACAGGGATGGAATGTTGCGACAGAAGCAGCCTGACTACTATCTGCTTCGATTAAAGGCGATTGCTGGTGACTTGACGGCAACTCAACTGGCCTGTATTGCATTGGTTGCTGAACGATATGGCAGAGGAGCTGTCCATCTCTCAACCCGTCAGGGTGTTGAGATTCATTATGTGCATAAGGATAATCTGGAGAGTGCGCGACTTGTTCTTCAGACTGCGGGGGTTCAGATGGGTGCATCCGGCTCAAGAGTCAGGGTCATTGTTGCCTGTCCGGGAAACGCCACCTGCAAGTGGGGAGCGATTGAGACCAAAAAAATTGCCAAAGAGCTTGATAGCCGTTTTTTTAATCTTGAGGCTCCCTATAAGTTCAAGATGGCGGTGACGGGTTGCGCGAATAATTGCACCAAGGCGAATGAGAATGATATTGGTGTCAGGGGTGCCACCGAACCGGAGTGGTTCTCCTCTTCCTGCACCGATTGCGGTTCATGTGTCAGGTTCTGCCCTGCCAAAGCGATTGAACGCCAGGAAGAGGGGAACGGAGTCGAGGGCTATCGATATAACGTTGATCGAGAGAGCTGCATCAATTGCAGCATTTGTGTCAAGCAGTGCCCTGCCAAATCCTGGATTGCTCGACGACAGGGTTATACGCTTTTTATTGGTGGAACAATGGGTAAAATACCCCGTTTTGCTACGATCCTGAAGCGGATCGAAGAGAACGAAGAAAATCTTTATCTGCTTATTGAAAAGGCATTCACCTGTTATAGAACTCATGGTCGTAAAAAGGAGCGCTTTGGACATATGATAGACCGTATCGGGGTTGAAAAGGTGAGAGAGGAGATTCTTGGAGAGAGTTGATGATATTTTTATGGAAACCAGATTACAACGATTATGAGCAGGGAAGTGGCTGAGAGATTGAGTCACGAACTTTCCGGAAAGTCGCCGGAGGAGATTCTTGGTTGGGCAGCCGCTTTTTTTAAAGCTGGAGAGTCCGCTTTTGCCTCAAGTTTGGGTGCTGAAGATCAGGTTATCACCGATATGCTGATGAGGGAGAGGTTCCCGATTCCACTCTTTACGCTTGATACCGGAAGGCTGCCCCAGGAGAGTTACGATCTGCTTGATGCAACCCGCAAACGGTATGGCATACAGATTAATGTGCTCTTTCCCGAAGCATCCGAGGTTGAGCTGATGCTGTTCCGGCACGGTGCGAACCTCTTTTACGAGAGCGTGGAGCTTCGTCGCGAGTGCTGTCGCGTCCGAAAAGTGCTGCCACTTGCCAAAAAACTTGCAACCCTGAAGGGGTGGATATGCGGGTTACGCCGCGAGCAGTCTGTTACCAGAACAGCCATTGCTCCTGTAGAGTGGGATGAATCGTTTGGGCTCTTCAAAGTCAATCCACTTGCCGACATGACGGAAGCGGTACTCTGGGAGTATATCAAAAGCCACAATGTTCCTGTGAACGCTTTGCACTATTGCGGCTATCCAAGTATAGGCTGCGCACCATGCACCAGATCGATCAATCCCGGAGAGGATATTCGTGCCGGACGCTGGTGGTGGGAGCTTCCTGAACACAAGGAGTGCGGTCTGCACCGTAAACCATTGTAACATTATTGATAATCGAACAAGTATGGATCATCTTTACAAACTTGAGGCGCAGAGCGTCTATATTCTCCGCGAAGCCTATCGTGAATTTAAAAGCCTTTGCATGCTCTGGTCGATCGGCAAGGACAGCACCGTGATGCTCTGGCTTGCCCGGAAGGCCTTTTTCGGACATGTTCCCATCCCTCTTGTCCACATCGATACCCACTTCAAGATTCCTGAGATGATTGAGTATCGTGACCACTTTGCCCTTGAGTGGAACCTCAACATGATCTATGGTGAAAACAGCGAGGCACTTGCCGGAAAGCTCACCTTTCCCGATGGCAATACCGACCGCATCACCTGCTGCAAATATCTCAAAAGTGAAGCACTGAAACACACCCTTTCAGGTGATTGGCCGCGTTACAGAATGGACCATGAGCTGCGCCGATATGTTCAGGATGAGGGAAGAGATCCCTATACGGGAGTGATTGTCGGTGTCAGGGCTGATGAGGAGGGGAGCCGCTCCAAAGAGAGATATTTTTCACCCCGAGATAAAGATAACGTCTGGGATGTCGGCGATCAGCCCCCCGAGTTCTGGAACCAGTTCAAAACCGATTTTGCGCCCGGTACCCATGTTCGTATTCACCCCTTGCTTGACTGGACAGAGCAGAACATCTGGGAGTATATTGAGCGCGAAAAGATTCCGGTGGTTTCGCTCTACTTCAACCAGGGAGAGGGCATCCGCTATCGTTCGCTCGGCTGCTATCCCTGTACCAATCCGGTCAATTCCGAGGCAAGAACGGTTCCCGAGATTATTGATGAGCTGAAGAGTGGCAAGTTTTCAAATATTGCCGAGCGCTCAGGGCGTGCCCAGGATGCTGAAGATGGTGGTTTGGAAACGCTGCGGCGTGACGGGTATATGTAAAAGTTGAAAATGGATAATAGACAGTTGACAGTTGTCCATTGTCAATTGAAAATGGATTAATACTATTTTTTGAGATATGAGTGGACGTGCGCAGATGAATATTGTGATAGTTGGTCATGTCGATCATGGGAAAAGCACCGTGATTGGCAGGCTGCTTGCCGATACAGGGACATTACCAAAAGGGAAGCTGGAGGCGGTGAGAGAGAGCTGTCGGAGGAATTCAAAGCCTTTTGAGTACGCCTTTTTGCTTGATGCGCTGAAGGATGAGCAGGCTCAGGGGATCACCATCGACATGGCCCGCTGCTTTTTTAAAACTGCGGCTCGCGACTACATCATCATTGATGCGCCAGGCCATATCGAGTTCCTGAAAAACATGATTACCGGTGCCTCGCGGGCGGATTCGGCGCTGCTGGTGATTGACGCTGATGAGGGTATCAAGGAGAACTCAAAGCGGCATGGTCAGATGATGTCGATGCTTGGTGTCAAGCAGGTGACCGTGCTTGCCAACAAGATGGATCTTGTAGGTTTCAACGAAGAGGTCTTTGAAAAGCTGAAGGCCGATTATACCGCCTTTCTTTCACAAATCAACGTCACACCCATCAGCTTTATTCCTGTCAGCGCCCGCGAAGGCGACAACATTGCCTCGATTTCTCAAAGAATGCCCTGGTACAAAGGCTTTACTGTACTTGAGCAGCTTGACCAGTTTGTCAGTGACAAGGAGCTTGAGGAGAAGCCATTCCGTTTTCCGGTTCAGGATATTTATAAATTTACCCGCAGCAATGACGACCGGAGAATTATTGCTGGCACGGTTGCCGCTGGATTGGCGCAGGTTGGTGATGAGGTGCTCTTTCTCCCCTCTGGAAAAACATCGGTGATCCAGTCGATCGAATCGTTTAACACTGCCTCAAAAGAGCGGGCAACTGCCGGAGAGCCTTCCGGCTTTACCCTGACGACGCAGATTTATATACGCCCTGGCGAACTGATGGTGAAGCCCTCCGATCCCCAGCCGGAGGTGGGCAGCCGCTTCAGGGTGAACATTTTCTGGCTTGGTCGTGCACCGATGATTCGCCAGAAGGAGTATAAGCTCAAGCTTGGCTCTGCCCGGGCCACAGTCAGGCTGGCGGAGATCTGTACGACGCTTGATGCTTCCGACTTGACCTCCAGCAAGAGCAAACAGCAGATTGATTGCCGTGATGTGAGTGAATGTATTCTTGAAACCATCCGCCCGATTGCGTTCGATACCACTGTCATCAGCGAGGCGACAGGTCGCTTTGTGATTGTAGATAATTATGAAATTGCCGGTGGTGGCTCCGTGGTTGAAAATCTCTCCGCTGGCGAATCCCTTTTGCAGCAGCACATTCGCGACCGTGAGAGCCATTGGGAGGCGGGTCTCATCCGTGCTGAACAGCGGGCAGAGGTTAATCGCCACAGGGCAAAGTTTATCGTCTTTACCGGTGTGCCTGGTACTGGTAAGCGCGTGGTGGCCAAAGCGCTTGAGCAGGGTCTGTTTCTTAACGGGATGAGCGCCTACTACCTCGGGGTGGCAAACATTAATCGTGGTCTTGATGCTGATCTTGGCTCAAGGGCAGACAGCGCTGCTGGCGAGCGGCTGAGAAGAATCGGTGAGCTTGCCCGCATTCTTACCGATGCAGGGCTCCTCTTTATCACCACCATTGATGATGCTGATGACTACGATATTGAGACGCTGAAGGCACTCAATGAGCCGAATGATATTCTTGTTGTCAATATGGGTGAAAATGGTTTTTTGCGATACCAGCCTGATCTTCAGGTGCCACATCTTGACGATCTTGCTGATACTGTGAAGCAGGTAACAGATCTTCTCAAGTCGCGAGAGATTATTATGGATTACCAGATATAAGGCTCGCTTTCGCTGTCAGGTTGGGGTTTCTGGTGTTTCTGAAATATTTACTGGTGGAGTGCTGCTCCATAACATGAATTCAGTGAGAAAAAGCTGTATTGCTTGTCGCTCTTTTTGCTTACCCTTTTTGACAAGGGGAGTGACAGTCAAGGTGCTGCAAGTGCTTTCCGCTTTTGTTTTTATCTTTTCTACCACGATAGCCTCAGTACGGCCGTATATCAGTGGCTTAGTTGGAACAGGAGCAATGATGAATACCGATGTCATATCGCCAGGTATGACGTTAAGCGATTATGTCACCTATAAAAAAGGCTTTCCGAGAATTGGTGCTATCGGAGTAATTTCGGATTATCGTCGTTTTGAGGTGGTACTTATTCAGCAGCTCAATGAAGTTGACACTGTCAAGTATGACGGGATTCATGCAACATCTGTCTCCGGTCGGAATGTCTCCATTACCTCCCTCATGGTTAATGCCTATCGTGATTTTCCTCAAAAATCCGGATTTTCATGGTATCTCACGGGAGGCATTGGCTCATCAGAGGTGACTATCAATTCACCGGGTACGGTGACAAAAGGCAAGGTATTCACTTATCAGGCTGGAGCCGGAATGGGTATCAAGCTCTCTCGCCATCTGGTTGTTGATTGTGGATATCGTTATATAAGGCCATCTCACCTGCCTCTCTACGGGGCCGAATTTACCTACGCCAGTCACAATGTCATGGTTGGCTCCCGGTTCAGTTTCTGATGCTTTTTTTCTCACATCAAATCGCATAATCCCCCGTAAACACCTTGACCCGGTTCAGAGAGACAAAGACCTTGTCACCTCTTGAGAGTTGCAGGTTGATATAGAGATCTCTCGGTATCTCCGCCTCAATTGGGTGCTCAAACCCTTCGCACTCCAGGTTCAGCCCAATCTGGCCACCCATCAGGCGTACCTCCTGGATGGTGCCCTCCAGGTCAGCTTCACTGCTGCGTATTCGGCTGATACCGATCTCATGGGGTCGCACAAACGCCTGGCTGGCTTTTTCTTCAGTGTTTTTAAACTCATCAGGGGCATCAACCCGGTGGGAGCCAAGCGTCACTTTGCCGTTATGGACTCGTCCATGAAAGACGTTGACATTGCCGAGAAAGTTATAGACAAAGGCGTTGGCGGGATGGTCGTACACCTCCTGCGGGGTACCCTGCTGCTCGATCCGTCCCTTGTTGATCACCACAATCCGGTCTGCCAGCTCAAGGGCCTCCTCCTGGTCATGGGTGACAAAGATGCTGGTCACGTGGATATCATCGTGCAGTTTTCTCACCCATCTGCGCAGCTCCTGGCGCACCTTGGCATCAAGGGCCGAGAAGGGCTCGTCGAGCAGCAGCACCTTTGGATTCACGGCCAGCGCTCTGGCAAGGGCGATGCGCTGACGCTGTCCCCCCGAAAGCTGGGAGGGGTAGCGCTTGAGAGCCCACTCCATCTGCACCATTTTCAGGAGATGCTCCACCCGGTCACGGATCTCTGTGACTGATGGGCGCTCCTTGCGAGGCAGCACCTTCAGGCCGAAGGCGACATTTTCAAACACGGTCATGCGTCTGAAAAGCGCGTAGTGCTGAAAGACAAAACCGACATTTTTTTCCCTGGGAGGAAGGTTGGTGGTGTCTTTGTCTTCAAGAATGATTTTGCCGCCATCCGGCATCTCAAGGCCGGCAATAATGCGCAACAGGGTGGTTTTTCCACATCCTGAAGGGCCAAGAAGGGCAACCAGTTCACCTGAAGCGACGTTGAGGCTGATATCATCGATGGCCGTGTAGCCGCCAAATTTTTTGGTAATGTTCTGAAGTTCTATACCCATGATCGGATCCTAATGATGAGAGCTGTTTTTCTGAAACTTTTTTTCCATGCTCACCTTGAGTGCCACAGTCAACAATGCAAGGAAAACCAGAATTGATGCCACGGCAAAGGAGGCTGCAAAATTGTACTCGCTGTAGAGAATCTCTACATGCAGGGGAACCGTATTGGTCTGGCCACGGATATGGCCGGAGACCACCGAGACTGCTCCGAATTCACCGATAGAGCGAGCACCGCAGAGAATCATCCCGTAAAGAAGTCCCCAACTGATATTGGGCAGGGTGATTTTTCCAACGATCTGCCACCCTCTGGCACCAAGAGTGAGCGCTGCCTCCTCCTCATCCCGTCCCTGTGCCTCCATCAGCGGAATCAGTTCACGTACCACAAAGGGAAAGGTGACAAAGAGCGTGGCGATGACGATGCCTGGCGTTGAAAAGATGATTTTGATGCCATGCTCTCCCAGCCAGCTCCCGAAAGGGGTGCGGCTGCCGACAAGCAGCACAAAAATAAGACCGGCAATAACCGGAGAGACCGCAAACGGCAGATCCAGCAGTGTTTTTAGCGCAGCTTTCCCGACAAAATTGAATTTGGTGATGGCCCATGCGGAAGTCACGCCAAAAAAGGCGTTCAGCGGCACAACAATGGCCACAGTGGTCAGCGTCAGTTTTACCGCCTCAAGCGCATAAGACTCGGTGATGGATTCCAGATAGACGCTCCACCCTTTCAGGAACGCCTGCGCAAAGACCAGGCCAAGGGGCAGAAAGATAAATCCAATAAAAAAGAGCAGCATCAGCCCGATCAGTAAAATCTGTACCGGCAGAGGGTCTGAAACTCTTTTTCGGACAAGGGGCGCAGTTTCGGGCATTGGTTGTTTCAGCATAATCGATTAACGGTATTCTTTCTGTTGCCACTCCTGAATGGCGTTCAGTGCCAGGAGCATGGAAAAGGAGATAAGCAAAAGCACCAGCGCCACAGCGGAGGCACCGGCATAGTCGAACTGATCCAGTTTCGACATAATCATCAAGGGGGCAATTTCGGTCTTCATGGGCAGGTTTCCCGCGATAAAGATAACCGAGCCATACTCTCCAATTCCCCGGGCAAAAGCAAGGGTTGAACCGGTCAGCAGGGCGGGGAAAAGATGCGGCAGCAGGATTTTCCGAAAGGTCTGCCAGCGGGTGGCACCAAGGCAGTGCGCCGCCTCTTCAATCTCCTGCTCAACCTCTTCAAGCACTGGCTGAATGGTACGAACCACAAAGGGAAAGCCGATAAACACAAGGGCGATCACAATGCCGGTTGCCGAGTTGATGATGGTTATATTCCATTTGGTCAAGGTGGCACCAAGCCATCCCATCGGAGAGTAGAGTGTGGCGAAGCAGATACCGGCAACGGCCGTCGGTAAAGCAAAAGGGAGGTCAACCAGAGCATCAAGAAACTGCTTGCCTGGAAAACGGTAACGCACCAGCACCCAGGCGGTCAGCAGCCCCGCCATGGCATCGAAAAGTGCGGCAAAAAGTGCCGTTGAAAAACTCAATCTATAGGAGGCAAGGACACGGGGAGCTGTTACTGCGTGAACAAAGGGATCCCATCCCATGGGGAAGGTGTTGAAAAATATCATGCTCAGTGGCACAATCACAATTGCCGAGAGGTAGAAGACAGTGTAGCCCATCGACAACCCAAAACCGGGAAGAATGTTGCGTCTTTTCGTCTGAAAAAGTCCCATGGTGTGTTTCAATAATAAAAAAACGTGCAGGGTGAGAAAACGGGGCACCCTGCACGCATGGTGAAAAGAGTTCAGATGAATCAGGGAATGTAGATCTGGTCAAAAACGCCACCATCATTAAAGTGGGTTTTCTGGGCAGCACGCCAGCTTCCAAAAACCTCGTTCAGGGTAAAGAGCTTGATCTTCGGGAAGTTGGCCGCATATTTTTTCAGCGCCACCGCATTGCGGGGACGATAGGAGTTCTGGGCAATAATATCCTGGGCCTGCGGTGTGTAGAGGAAGTTCAGGTAAGCCTCGGCAAGCTTGCGGGTTCCGTGCTTGTCAACGTTTTTATCAACAACAGCGACCGGTGGCTCAGCAAGAATACTGACTGCCGGAGCGACAATTTCATACTTGTCGGCTCCAAACTCCTTGAGAATCAGGTGAGCCTCATTCTCCCAGGCCAGCAACACGTCACCAAGACCGCGCTGGGCGAAGGTCAACGTTGAGCCACGAGCGCCGGTATCAAGCACAGGAACGTTTTTGTAGATGGACTTGACAAAAGCCTTTGCCTGGTCTGCTGAACCAGTCTGCTTCTGTTTGTATCCCCAGGCGGCAAGGTAGTTCCAGCGGGCACCACCCGATGTTTTTGGATTTGGGGTGATGACTGAAACGCCGGTTTTGGCAAGATCGTCCCACGACTTGATCTGTTTCGGGTTCCCTTTGCGCACCACAAAGACGATAGTCGAGGTGTAGGGGGTGCTGTTGTTGGCCAGCCTGCTCTGCCAGTTGGCGGGGAGAAGTTTGCTGTCGGAGATGGCATCAATGTCATAAGCAAGGGCGAGCGTCACCACATCGGCCTCCAGACCATCAATGACGGCGCGAGCCTGTTTGCCCGAGCCGCCGTGCGACTGGTCGATTTTCACCGTCTGGCCGGTTTTTTGCTGCCAGTATTTAATGAAGGCGGCATTTTCGCTTTGATAGAGCTCCCGTGTGGGATCATAGGAGACATTGAGCAGGGTAGATGCCCCTGCGGCCTCAGCAAGTGAACCAGGCAGTCCGGAAGCCAATGCCAGTGCGGCAAAAAGTGTGATTTTTTTTGTCAGTGCAAAATTCATGATATCTTCCCTTTACTGTGTTTGAAGTTAGTGTAATAAGTCAAAAAAATGCAAAAAAAAACCGGTTCTCTGTTATCTCAGGAACCGGCCACGGCAATCATGCTCTATGGTTTTATCGACAGAAGCCGGAGTCTCCTTTAATGCTGCATACACTTATTCGACAGCAGCAAGCGCCGGATAGCAGGGGAGATGTACTTTTTAAAATGCTCATTGCTCACAATTCTTGATTAACGATGGTTCATTAAGCGGAATATTTTCAACGTTTCCAAGTATAGAACAGGAAAATACCGCAAATATGGTAGAGGGAAGCGTCTCACGGTAATACCCTGCCGAGCAGTTCATAAGCCGTCGATTCGCTTATAGTCGCCATGCAGAATGACCCTGCGGTTACAGATGTGTTTTCGATTGTGAGAACACACTCATTATCCACCTCTGGAGCATCATACTCTGTTCTGCCGAATGCAAGGTCATCCTCAACCTCCTCGATTAACACCTTTATAGTTTTCCCTTCAAGGTGACCGTTTTTTTCGGTGGCAACACCCTCTTGCAGCTCCATCAGCTCTGCTACCCGCTCCTGCTTCTCTTCTGGTGTCACATCATCTTCAAGGGCGAATGATGGGGTATGTTCATCATGGGAATAGGCAAAACAGCCAAGCCGGTCGAAACGGGTTCCCTCCACAAACTCAAGCAGCTCTTCGAACTCTTCTTGGCTTTCACCAGGATAGCCGACAATCATGGTGGTGCGCAGGCGTATGTCGGGATTTTTCTCGCGGATTGTTTCAAGAAGCTGGAGAGTCTCCTGTTTGTTAATTCCACGATTCATTGAGCGGAGGATACGGTCATTACAGTGCTGGATGGGAATGTCGAGATAGTTGCAGATATTCTCCCGCTTCCGCATGGTCTCCACCACCTCAAGGGGAAAGTTGACCGGGTAGGCGTAGAGCAGCCGTATCCAGTCAAAAGCCATATCAGAGAGCCGGAGCACAAGATCGTTGAGCATCGATTTGCCATCGATGTCGTAGCCGTACATGCTGATATCCTGGGCAATAACATTCAGCTCTTTAACGCCATTTTTTTGCAACATCGCCGCTTCCCGCAGGAGCTGGTCGATTGGCTGGCTCTGATAGCGCCCCCTGATTTTTGGAATAGAGCAGAAGGAGCAGCCGCGATTACACCCTTCGGCGATTTTAAGGTATGAGTAGTAAGGGGGAGTGAGCAGAGAGCGTCGGTCGTAAAGCTCCTCCCGATACGAGGCTCCAATGGCAGCAAGTACCTCGGGCAGTTCATGGGTGCCAAAAAAGCCATCAACCTCCGGCATCTCCTCCTTCATCTCTTTTCGGAAGAGCTCACTGAGGCATCCCATCACAAAAACCTTCTGAATCGTTCCTTCATCCTTTTGTTCAATTGCGGCAAGTGTTGCGTTAATTGACTCCTCTTTGGCATCCTGAATAAAACCGCACGAGTTGATAAGAATCGTGTCAGCCTCTTCGGCCGTTTCCGTAAAAACAATACCGCAGGCCTCAGCTTGCGCCATCAGCCGTTCAGAATCAACCGTATTTTTTGAGCAGCCGAGGCTCAAAAGAAAAACATGATATCTTGTCATTGTTTGTTGAATTGGTCAAGAAAATCCTCTTTCCACTCCAGAAAAGAGCCGTTCTGAATCTCTGTTCGCGCTGTCGCCGTAAGCCACATAAAAAACGAAATATTCTGCAAAGTACAGAGCTTGAGCCCCAAAATCTCCTCCACATTCAAGAGATGGCGAATATAGGCTCGCGAATAGTTCCGGCACACCTCATTATCGAACCCTTCGTCGATAGAGCTGAAATCGGCGGAATACCTGGCCGATCGAAGATTCATCTTTCCGTGTCGGGTATAGACTCGGCCATTGCGCCCCTCACGGGTCGGGATAACACAGTCGAACATATCGACACCTCTCTCAATGGCGTTCAGAATATTCTCCGGAGTGCCGACACCCATCAGGTAGCGCGGCTTCTCTTCGGGCAGCAGCGTGTGCGAAAGCTCAAGGATTCGGTACATTTCGGGGGCAGGCTCTCCGACAGCCATCCCCCCAATGGCATATCCGTCAAAATCTAGATCAACCAGCGCTTTGCTTGATATGGTTCGCAGGTCGGCATGGATGCCGCCCTGCGTGATTCCGAACAGGTACTGATCATGGCCATAGAACGGGGAGGTCTGGCTGAAATGGTTGCGTGCCCGTTCAGCCCAGCGAATGGTCAGCTCTCCGGAGATGCGGACATACTCCTTTTCAGCGGTAGAGGGCGGGCACTCATCAAGCGGCATCATGATATCACTGCCGATGATGCGCTCAGTATCCACCACATTTTCAGGGGTGAAGTGCTGTTTGGAGCCATCAAGGTGCGACTTGAACATGACCCCCTCCTCACTGATTTTGCGCAGATCGGAGAGTGAGTAGACCTGATAGCCGCCACTGTCAGTTAAAAGAGGTCCATTCCAGCTCATGAAGCGGTGTATGCCCCCGGCTTTCAGGAGAATATCGTTTCCCGGTCGCAGGTAGAGATGATAGGTATTGGCCAGGATAATATGGACATTCAGCTCCCTCAGCTCATGCGGCTCAACCGACTTCACGCTTGCGCGGGTGCCCACCGGCATGAAGATCGGCGTGGGAATTGTTCCGTGGTCAGTCTGAAGCACACCGCATCGCGCAGCCGTTCTTGAGTCTTTGGTGGTAACGGTGAATTTCATGTATGCCAAGGATGTTGACGTTTTCTCCAGCAGGTTGAAGGTAAGTGTTTCCGTTGATATATCCAGCCATAGAATTAGTTGGAGTTCTTGCTACCATGGTGGCGCAGGGTTGCGGGCGGGTGCAGGGAATTTTTTTTTTTCGCCCCGGCATGGTTGTAAATGAGGTATATTCCCAAAACTGTAACAGGGAGAAAAATGGAAAAACAGTATGAGGTTGGCACCGATTTTTTTCGTGAAGAGATTGTCGCGGCTATTTTTTATGGATTCCGTGCCGTCAAAAATCCTGTCTCCGTAACGGTTCATCCTGAGTTGATGATGAAAATAAGGGATAACTTCAAGGATAAAGTGGTTGGGCCGAAAACTATCGATAATGCTGAGCTGTTTTTCGGGCTTCGGGTCATTGAGGATGCGACCAAAGAGCGGGATTACATCTCCGTGCATTAAGGCGGGTACGATAGTTGCCTGATGAAGCTTGTGAAAAACATGAATGGAGATCACTCTCTGGGTGTTGTCATCACCGGAGCCAGCAAGGGGTTGGGGTATGCACTTGCCATGGGGTTTCTTTCAGCAGGTGATCGTGTGGTTATCTGTGGCAGAAATCCTGCGGGGTTGGATGCAGCGTTACTCTCGCTTCGGAGGGCGGTGCCGAAAGGGGAGGTTTCTGGCATTGTCTGCGATGTGGGCGATCCGATTGCCGGAAGATTACTGGCCGATTTTGCTGTGGCGAGGCTGGGTAGAGTGGATCGCTGGATTAATAACGCCGGTACCGCTGGCCTGTTGAAGCGACCGTTATGGGAGCTTGATACGGGCGATATTATTGAAACATGCACCACAAATCTTGCTGGCTCTCTCTTATTATGCGCCGAAGCGGCGAAGGTGATGGTGCTGCAGCCATCCTCAGGGAAGCCATGCTACCATATTTTCAACATGGGTTTTTCGATGGTTGGTGCATCTTTTTCCCGTTCAGCCGTGCCGCACAAGGCATCGAAAAGGGGAGTAGCGGAGGTGACCCATTTTCTTTCGCGGGAGCTGAACGCTGCCGGAGTCAAGAGCATTGGCGTTCATGAGCTGAGCCCGGGCCTTGTGCTGACCGAGCTGCTGCTTCGTGATACGACAGCCGGGGCGCGACGCTTTTTAACCGGTTTCGCAGAAAAACCTGAAATCGTTGCGGCTGTGCTTGTGCCAAAAATACGTGCAGTATCAGGGAGGAACAGTCGCTTGAGGTATGAACCGCTTGCAACAATGTTTTTCAGGATAGTCGTGGCTCTATCCCGAATTATTCGTCAGTCACAACATGACTGAGTGTTATCGCGCAAGAACTATGAGGAGCCCCTTATAAAACCTTGGAGAACAGGGCACGCTCTCTTTATATTGGAGAACAGGAATTTCATGACGGGGGGGGCCACTGAAAATTTTATCATGGAAGCAGCCTCAAAATATTTTTTAACCTTATCAGCCAAACAATGAAGAGAGTACTTGTGGCCGGTTCAACCGGTTATCTCGGTCGCTATGCCGTGCAGGAGTTCAAAAATCGCGGCTATTGGGTCCGCGCCCTGGTGCGTAACCCCGACAAGGTCAAGCAACCCGGCCCCTACTTTGCACCTTCTCTTGAAAACCTGGTTGATGAGGTTGTGGTTGGTGATGCAACCATCCCTGAAACCATAGCTGCGGCTTGTGATGGCATTGATGTTGTTTTTTCATCGCTCGGTATGATCAAGCCCGACTTTGTCCATACTATTTTTGAGGTGGATTATCAGGCAAACATGAATCTCCTTGAGGTGGCACTGAAGGCCAAGGTCAAGAAATTTGTTTACGTCTCGGTCTTCGACGCTCACCGGATGATGAATATCCCGAATGTCCAGGCGCATGAGAAATTTGTCAGAGAGCTGAAAGCGGCAAAGATTGAGTCGGCCATTATTCGTCCGACAGGCTATTATTCGGAGATCGGGCAGTTTGTTGCCAGGGCACGCAAGGGATTTATGCTGATGGTTGGGGATGGTTACCAGCGCTCAAATCCCGTTCATGGCGCTGATCTTGCGGCGGTGTGCGTTGATGCCGTTGATGGAGCGGCAAAAGAGGTTGAGGTTGGTGGCCCTGAGGTCTTCACCTACCTGGAAATGGTTGATCTGGCGATTGAACTTGCCCAGACGAAGCCGGTTGTTTTCCCCTTGCCACTCTGGGTGGCTGATACTCTTGTTACGGCAGTTGGCCTCATTAATCGCGATGTGCACGATGTTGCGCTCTTTGCTACCACGCTCAGCCGGGTGGACTTTGTCGCCCCGCTTTATGGCACCCACCGCCTGCGCGATTTCTTCACGCAGTGTAAGGCACTTGCGACGTAGCTCTTTGTCGGACGGTATCTTTTTGACGGTAGCAACCCAGAACCAATGCAAGTATGAAGCGTAAGAGGCCTTCTCGCCAGGCCTCCCCCATGGCGGGCGGGACTGAGACAAAGCCATTGTGCCTGGGGCTTGTGCTTGGAGGCGGCTCCGTACGGGGCGCGGCGCACATCGGTGTGATCTCTGTCCTCGAACGAGAGGGAATCCGCCCCAACGTTGTCGCTGGCACGAGTGTCGGTGCCCTCGTCGGCGCGGGTGTAGCTGCCGGGGTTCCTTCATCCGAGATGTATGATCTTTTCAAGGCTGCACGGTGGAGGCATTTGGCGACACCGTCTTGGGGCTCCCGACTGAGCTTGTTCGATACTCACCCGCTGGGTGCGCTCATCGAGCGCATTGTCGCAGTGCAGAGCTTCAAAGAGCTCGATCTCCCATTCGCGGCTGTCGCCACCGATCTCCTCAATGGCTCCTCATTTGTCTTTACTGAAGGGCCGCTGCGCGAGGCACTGGTCGCTTCGTCGGCCATTCCCGGACTCTTCGAGCCGATCCGGTGGCAAGGGCATCTGCTGGTCGATGGTGCGCTCACCGACAATCTCCCCGTCGACGCAGTGCGTGACCTGGGAGCAACGCTGGTCGTCGCGGTCGATGTCATGCCACTTCCCAACGGTGCCTCCGAGCCCACGGATCTGCTCGATATGCTCCTGATGAGCATGAACGTCGCAGTGCATTCTGCGGCTTGTCACCCACAGGAGGCCGACCTCGTCATTACGCCCGATATCGCAAGAGCATCGTACTGGGATTTTTCAGAGGCACAAGCCGTCTACGAGGCCGGAGTGCTGGCCGCTGAAGAGGCGTTGCCCAACCTTCGCCGCATGCTTGGCCCTGGAACGCCATCGAGGCATTGAGATGCCGATCATGAGCTTCGTGAACTTGCACTGGGAACTCACTTATTCACGTACTTGTTGAATAAGTGATTGAAATATGACTCATTCTATCCACGGAACTACGGCAAGTTCAGTAGCTTGGAAGCTGGTCGCTATAACGACGTGCATACAGCGAAATGAAGTTTCAGGGGTTGCAGGGCTCTTTGACATCCATGGAGCTTACCTTGACCGACACGCTCAGCTTCTCTTTGGCATTGCCCTTATAGGTCCCCCGAACAGGAGGCACGTCGTCATAGTCGCGACCTGATCCTATTTTGATGTATCGCTCATCAACAAAGAGGGTTTTATGAGTTGGGTCCATCCCTATCCATCCACTCTCTTTACCGCAATAGACTTCGCACCAGGCGTGGCTGGCTTCATCGCGTCCGTCAGGGGTGCTTCCTCCAAAGAGGTAGCCGCTGACGTAGCGAGCTGGTATGTTGAGGTAGCGACAGGTTGCCAGCAGGATGTGGGCAAAATCCTGGCAGACTCCTCGTCCAAGAGCCATGACCACAGCGCTGGTGCTGTGGACATCGGTCACACCGGGTTCGTAGATAAAGGTGTCGTTGATGTAGTGGCAGATTGATTCGGCAAGCTGAAAGCTGTTGCTCTCTGTTCCAAAACGGGCGGCAAACTCCCGGATTGCCTGGTCAAAATGGACGTAGCGGCTCTGGCACGAAAAGTCCATCAGATAGATATCCTCATCCTCCCCGGCCGCAGAGACACCCATGCTGGTTTCGACCACCGAGGTGGCAACAATTTTCACCCGCTTGTGGCTCTGCAGCAGGTTGAAGTGGTTGACATGGTTTCCATAAAAATCGGTGTACTCAAAAAGGGTTGCCGGTGGATCGACCTCAAGCTTGAAGCTTGCACATCGCTGGGGAGCTGCCGGATTGTTGTCGGGGTGGAGTCTTACCTCGGTCGCTGTTTCATAGATCGGATTATCATATTCAAACAGGGTTGCGTGCTCAACTTTCAAAATCATGCTCTTTGTTGTTTACATCCGTTTATTGCTGTTGCTGATGCTGTTGTGCCTGACTCCAGTAGGCCCGTCCACCGGCCACTCCCGTAAAGGGGAGCGCCTCTTCGATATCAACCGGCTCAATTTCCGGGGTGTGATAGGCAAAATAGGTAAGGTGTACCTGTTCCCCAACTTTTACCAGTCGCTGCTCCAGATCCTCAAGATAGTGGTGCAACCCTTTGGCGTAGATATCTTCAATGGCGGTATAGCTCAGCTCGGCCTCCAGTTTTCCGATAAGCCGGTCGGCGTTGTTGACATAGCGGTGGCGGGAGCTGCCCGATATGCGCCAGAGGGCATCTTCTGCCGCACAGACCGAAAAGTTGATACTGCGCGGAAATGTCCGGTCGAGAATGAGAAAGCGCAGAATATTGTCTGGATCAATTTTTGAGAGATAGACTTTGCGGAACGCCTCCAGAGCACTGCAACTTTTGAGCACGGCCATCCACTGAATGATATCTTCCGAGCCGGCAACAATCTCGGTCTGGTTTTGAGCCTCCGAGAGCAGCATGTGATATTTTACATCAATCAGTCGGGCAATATTATCGGTGCGCTCAAGATATTTGGCGATCTGTATAAAGTCCCACCCTTCATTGTGGGAGAAGGTGTTGTCGGTGATTCCCTGAAAGAGATGAGAGGCATTTTTGATCTCTTTATAGAATCCATAAGGGTCGGTATGGACGAACTGCGGTGTCACGCTCTGCAGGTAGTGGTAGAGGTTGTTCACCTGCTCCCACATTTCGCTTGAGATGCTCTCAATAATGCTTCGTCCATTTTCTCGCGCCAGACTGATACAGGAGGTGATGGAGTTGGGGTTGCTTTTATTGAAGACCAGATAATCGGTGACCGAACGGGCCGAGTACTCGTCGTAGAGACTGTTGAACCGCTCCTTGTCGCTGGTAACAAGAATCAGCGCGATCCAGTAGTTCGGGTTCTCAACGTGAGTTATCTTGTTGAGATCGAGCAGCAGGTTGAAATTGACATCGAGAAACCTTGCGGTATTCTCTGCCCGCTCAAAATATCGGCTCATCCAAAAGAGCGATTCGGCAACACGGCTTAACATGATTGTAACTGTTTTTGATTATTCATCGACAACCCAGGTATCTTTACTGCCACCACCCTGCGAGGAGTTGACCACCAGTGAGCCGCGTTTCAGCGCCACTCTCGTCAGACCTCCCGGAACAATGGTGATGTTTTTACCATAGAGAACATAAGGACGAAGGTCAATGTGGCAGCCCCAAAGTTCAGTGTCGTTGAAGAAGCTTGGGTGACGCGACAGCGATATGGTTGGCTGGGCGATGTAATTGCGCGGATTGGCCACAATCATCTCGGCAAACTTCTCCTGTTCCTCAATGGTTGACTCGGGCCCGATCAACATGCCGTAGCCGCCGGATTCATTGGCAGCCTTTACCACGAGTGAGCCAAGATTTGCCAGAATGTACTTCAGGTCGTCAGGATCACTTGCCAGCCAGGTTGGGACATTCTCCAGAATCGGATCTTCGCCCAGATAGTATTTAATGATCTTCGGCACAAAGCTGTAGATAACCTTGTCGTCAGCAACACCGCATCCAATGGCGTTGGCAAGGGTGACATTGCCTTTGCGATAGGCGTTGACCAGCCCAGCCACGCCAAGCTTCGAGTCGGGGCGGAACACCAGCGGGTCAATATAGGCATCGTCAACTCGGCGATAGATAACATCGACCAGTTCAAGTCCCCGGGTTGTTCTGGTATAGACTTTGTTATTGTTCACAACAAGATCCTTGCCTTCGGTCAGCTCAACCCCCATTTGCCGGGCAAGAAAGCTGTGCTCAAAGTATGCTGAATTGTAGATACCGGGGGTCAGCACCACCACATTGGGTTCTCGACGCGAAGATGGGCCGATCTCCTGCAGGATACGAAGCAGCTCCTGAGGATAATTTTCAATGGGGCGGATCTTGTACTTATCGAACAGCACCGGAAAGGCACGTTTCATTGCCTGCCGGTTTTGCAACATGTAGGAGACTCCGCTCGGAGTGCGCAGATTATCTTCAAGTACCAGATAATTTCCATGTCGGTCACGAATAATATCGCTTCCCGTGACGTGAATATAGATGCCAAGCGGGGGATTTACTCCAACAAATTCGCGCCGGAAGTGCTGGCTTCCGAGAATCAGTTCGGCAGGTATAATCTTGTCCTTGAGAATTTTCTGATCGTGGTAGATATCATTCAGAAATGCGTTGAGCGCAGTTATCCTCTGAATAAGCCCTTTTTCGATGGTCTCCCACTCCTGGGCGGGAACCACTCTCGGAATCAGATCAAAGGGAAAAAGACGCTCGACACCTTCATCTTCACCGTAGACGGTGAAGGTAATGCCCTGATTGCGGAAAAAAATATTGACAATCTCTCTCCGTGCCTTGATATCGTCAAAAGAGAACTGCCCGAAGCGTTGCAGCATTTTGTCGTAGTGGGCACGGGGAGTGCCCTCGTGTGAGATAACCTCATCAAAAAATTGACGGGTTTCTGGTTCATACCGCTCAAAGAAGCGACTCATAGTGATCTGAATTTTTGATGTTGACGGAGAATCATTCTCTATTATCACCAAAAGGCTTAAATTATTTCGGATATAGTTGGAATATACCTGAATAATTTAAACATCACTCCTGTTTTTTACCTTTTTGTTGGTTTTTTCCTGAAAAGGGTTCTCTCTTTTGTCTTGCCAGGTCGATAAAATGTGTTTATTATGGCGTATCAAAACAACTTGAAGATATTTTTCAAGCCATTCTAAACTTGGCTGAAACTCATAATTGGTTCCATGCAATGAAGATATTAGTGACTGGCGCAGCGGGGTTTATCGGTTTCCATGTATGCAAACGACTGCTGGAGCGTGGAGAGAGAGTCATCGGACTTGATAACCTGAACAACTATTACGATGTTTCACTGAAGTTGTCGCGCCTTGCCTTGCTTGAGCCCTTTGAGGAGTTTTCCTTTATCAAGGCTGATCTCTCTGATCGAGCTGCGATGGAGGAGCTTTTTGCAACAGGGAAGTTTGACCGGGTGGTCAATCTTGCCGCCCAGGCTGGAGTGCGTTATTCTATTGAGAATCCACACGCCTATATTGAGAGCAATATTGTGGGCTTTCTCAATATTTTAGAGGGGTGCCGCCATCACGGCGTGAAGCATCTGGTCTATGCCTCCTCCAGCTCAGTGTATGGGGCAAATGAGACGCTCCCTTTTTCCGTGCATGATAATGTCGATCATCCACTCTCTCTCTACGCGGCAAGCAAGAAGGCCAATGAGTTGATGGCCCATACCTACAGCAACCTCTATCATCTGCCAACAACCGGCCTCCGCTTTTTTACGGTCTATGGCCCGTGGGGCAGGCCTGATATGGCTCTTTTTCTCTTTACCGACGCAATTCTGAACAACAAGCCGATCAAGGTCTTCAATTACGGCAAGCATCGTCGCGATTTTACCTTTATTGACGATATTGTGGAAGGAATCATCAGGACGCTGGAACATGTGGCCGAACCCAATCCGGAGTGGTCAGGCCTCAAGCCCGATCCAGGCAGCAGCAAAGCGCCATGGAGGGTCTACAATATCGGGAACAACAGTCCGGTAGAGCTTATGGATTACATTGAGGCACTTGAGGGTCAGCTTGGCCGGAGCGCCATCAAGGAGTTTTTGCCACTGCAGCCGGGAGATGTGCCCGACACCTGCGCCGATGTTGATCAACTGATGGAGGATGTCCATTACAAGCCGGAGACAACGGTGCAGGAGGGAATCAAGCGTTTTGTGGCCTGGTACCGGGAGTATTACCCTACTCAGGTTTCAGATGCGGAAAGAAAATCACATCCCTGATTGAATCCTGACCGGTCAGAATCATCACCAGTCGGTCGATTCCGATGCCAAGGCCAGCACATGGGGGCATGCCGTATTCGATGGCTCGGAGGAAGTCCTCGTCCACAATCATCGCCTCTTCGTCGCCGCGCTGGCGCAGTTTGGCCTGCGACTCCAGCCTTTCCCGCTGAATGACAGGGTCGTTCAGCTCTGAAAAGGAGTTACACACCTCTTTGCCGCCGACAATGAGTTCAAATCGTTCGACGATGCCCGGCTGTGATGGGTGCTCTTTGGCCAAAGGCGACATTTCGGTGGGGTAGTCGGTGATAAAAGTTGGCTGAATCAGCTTTGGCTCTACAAATCCACCAAAAATCTCGTCGATAATCTTGCCGCTGCTGATTTTTGGATCGAGTTCAAGTCCAAGATCCTTGGCGGTGTAACGAAGCTCCTCCTCTGATTGGCCACCAATATTTTTGCCGGTGTATTCCGCTATAGCATCGATAATGCTCAGGCGGCGAAATGGAGTTTTAAGGCTGATCTCGTTGCTAAGAAACATGGTGCTGTCGCTCTGGTTGACGGCAAAAGCGGTCCGGCAGATCAGCTCTTCGACCATCTTCATCATCCAGTTGTAATCTTTATAGGCAACATAAAGCTCAACCTGGGTGAACTCCGGATTGTGGAATCGGTCAATCCCTTCATTGCGGAAATCTTTGGCAAATTCAAAGACACCGTCAAAGCCTCCGACAATCAGTCGCTTGAGGTAGAGCTCGTTGGCGATGCGCAGGTAGAGCTGCATATCGAGCGCATTGTGGTGTGTAGTGAAGGGGCGGGCTGCAGCGCCTCCGTAGATGGGCTGCAGAATAGGGGTTTCAACCTCAAGCCACCCCTGCCCGGTGAAAAAGTTCCGCATGGAGGAGACAATAGCTGATCGCTTGATAAAGGTCTGCTTGACCTCCGGGTTGACAATCAGGTCAACATAGCGCTGGCGATAACGCATCTCTTTATCACTGAAGGCATCAAAAATAACCTTCTCGCCATCAACCTCTTTCTCCTTGGCAACGGGAATCGGGCGCAGCGATTTGGTCAGCAGCTCCAGCGATTCGGCATGGACCGATATTTCGCCCGTTTTGGTTCGGAAGGAGAACCCTTTTACTCCGACGATATCACCGATGTCGAGCAGCTTGAAGATGTTGTAGGTTGCTTCGCCAACCTCATCCTTTTTCATGTATATCTGGATTCTGCCGTTGGAGTCCTGAAGATGGAAAAATGAGGCTTTCCCCATCTTTCTGATGGTCATGATTCTGCCAGCAACTGAGACAGGAGCTTTAGCCTCCTCTTCAAAATCTTTGATGATTTCCACCGAAGAGTGGGTCACCTCAAATTGCGTTGGATAAGGGTTTATGCCAGCCTTTATAAGGTGCTGGCGTTCTTCAAGACGACGCAGCATCTGGTCGTTGAGCGAGAGCTGTGTTGGCTGTTCCTGACTCTTTTTATTCTGTTCGTTCTCTTTCTGCATGGTGGTTATCTCTCGGACGTTCTATGGGTAAAGGTAATTGTTCACAATTCTCCCGAAGTTCTCACACTTAACGAGTTTTGTACCAGACAAGGGGAATGGTGCTTATTTTCTGAAAAAAAGAGCGATAGGCTCGTTTTGAAAAGACATCATAACTGTTTTTTTCAATGGCGGTTAAAATATTGCCATAGTTGATGCTGCTGATAGTGACCCCGAAGCGGCTCTGTCGTTCCAGCATGGGAATACCCTTGTCCGACAACCGGTAGTAGCTTCGTGCCCTTTCAATCTGAAACTTCATCAGCTCAATGAAGTTATCGTTCATACTCTTTTGCATCAGCTCCTCACTTGAGTAGTTGAAACGCTGGAGATCCTCAAGGGGAAGGTAGATTCTTCCTCGGTTGACATCCTCTCCAACATCGCGGAGAATGTTGGTCAACTGCATGGCAATGCCAAGCTCAATGGCATGTTGCAGCGCCTGTTTATCGCTGTAACCAAAAATTTCGGAGGTCATCAAGCCAACCACGGCAGCCACTTTATAGCAGTAGACGTAAAGCTCCTCAAAGGTCTCAAAGGGTTTAAACTCAATATCCATGGCTACGCCATCCATCAGATCGAGGGGCAGCTCTATGGGAATTGAATAACTTTTCAGGGTATCGTGCCATGCCATCATGATGGGATCGTGCTCAACGTTCCCAGCATAACATGCCTTGAGTTTTGATTTCCAGCTCTCAAGCATCCGGCTGATATCCTCTCTGGTGATCAGCCCATGCGCGAGCTTCTCCTCTGCCGTATCGACAATGTCATCGACAGTTCTCAGCAGGGCGTAAATGGCAAAGATGGGTTTCTGCTGTTTTTGGGGCAGAAAGAGACTTGCAAGGTAGAACGTTTTTGCGTGCTCTTTCGAAATCTTGCGACAGTATTCATAAGCATCTTCGAGCGTTATCAGCTTTTCCCTCTCCTGTTTGGCAGAGTTGAGGCCATCGTTCTGATTCATCTGATATGCGCTTAGAGTTGCCTGTTGGTCTCAGGTAAAGCTTTTCTTCCCTCCCATGATGGGGGGGAAAGTAAAAATGCGTACCTTCTAAAACGGTTCGAATACGATTCGAGAGTGAACCGCCAAGATAAAACAATGGTTGTAATATAGCAACATACCAGATTACTGGCCATTTTCATTTATTTTCAATCGCACGTTATCAGATCTCCTTTTGAATACTGTTACCTCTGAACAGAGACGAGAGAAGGCTTTTCTTGTCGGCCTCTGCTCTCCCCCAGAAACACCTCGCACCATGGTAGAGGAGTTTCTTGATGAACTTACCTTTCTTGCCGATACGGCTGGCGCAGATGTGGTCGATTCATTTATCCAGGATCGGAAATTGCGAGATCCCGCCTATTGTATCGGGAAAGGCAAAGTTGAAGAGCTTGTCGCCTTTGTCAAGGAGCAGGAGATAGATCTTGTGATTTTTGATGATGATCTTTCACCTGCCCAGGCCCGAAACCTTGAACAGGCACTGGAGTGCAAGGTGATTGATCGGACGGGTCTTATTTTGCAGATTTTTGCCATCAGGGCTCAGTCGGCACAGGCTAAAATGCAGGTAGAGCTTGCCCAGTTGGAGTATATGCTTCCTCGTCTCTCCGGAAAGTGGACTCATCTCTCAAAGCAGAAGGGAGGTATTGGCAACAAAGGACCAGGTGAGACCCAGATTGAGACGGACCGTCGTCTGGTTCGTAATCGTATCTCCCTACTGAAAAAAAAGCTCAGGGAGGTTGCCCTGCAGCACGATACCCAGACTCGCAGCCGCCAGGCGGTGCAGCGTGTCTCTCTTGTGGGGTATACAAATGCCGGCAAGTCCACGTTGATGAACGCCCTTTGCCCTGAAGCTGAGGCTTTTGCCGAAAATCGGCTTTTTGCCACGCTCGACACCAAAACCCGTCGTCTTGAGCTCAATATCAACAAACTTCTGCTGCTGTCGGATACGGTAGGTTTTATCCGCAAACTGCCGCACACGCTTGTTGAGAGTTTTAAATCGACGCTTGATGAGGTCTTGCAGGCCGATTTTCTTCTTCATGTGGTCGATATCAGCCATCCTGGTTTTGAGGATCAGATGGGTGTGGTGCGCGACACGCTGAAGGAGATTGGCGTCATCCACGACAACATTATTGAGGTGTTCAACAAGATTGATGCGCTCAAAGATCCGGGACAGTTGCGGGAGCTTGGAGAAAAATATCCCGAAGCTGTTTTTATCTCTGCAGTTCGGGGAATCAATATATCTCTGCTCAAGGAGACGATTGGACAGCAGGTGGCGCGAGAATACACGGAACGTCATATCAGCATCCATGTCTCTAATTACAAGCTGATTACTTATTTGTATGAGCACACTGAAGTTCTTGACAAAAAACATGTTGATGAAGAGGTTGAACTGACCTTCAGGGTACGAAAGAGTCAGCTTCAACAGATTGATGCCCTTCTTGATCCTGTTATCAACTCATCACAAAAACGCAATCATGATGCTGGAGATTTATAACTCTACAAAAAGGCAAATTCCGGAAGCCTTGCTTGAAAAGGCAGTGTTGCTGGTGTTGGAGTGTGAGGGTTTCAGTGCTGAGTCGGTCGTTGGAGTCTACTGTGGCAACAAAATGATTCAGCGTATCAATCGTGAGTTTCTTCAGCACGATTATCCGACCGACACCATCACCTTCCGCTACAACAAGGGGAGTGAGGTTGATGGAGAATATTATATTTCGCTTGATGTGGTCAAAGAAAATGCTGCAAAGTTTAACGTTGATTTTCAGGAGGAGCTTCTCCGCGTCACCGTTCATTCAGCACTGCATCTGATCGATTATGATGATCAATCGCCGGAAGATTGGGCTGCCATGCAGGAGAAAGAGGCTTTTTATCTTCGGCAGGTGAGTCTCTTGTTGGCCGATGGCGGTGAACAAGGGGAGAGCTGAGTGATGGTTTGCTGTTGTCGTATCTGTTCTTTCAGAAGATGTTTTCATAACTATTATTGTTTATAAAAAAGGAGGTATTTCCCGATGAAAAAATTGGCATCATTGTTGTTTCTCTCTCTTGCATTCCATGCTCAACCTCTCTTTGCGACCGAGCATACAACAGATTCGGTAACTCCGGAACGCTCGCTGCAAAAGCTTCTTGATGGCAATAAAAAGTTTGCAAAGCTGGGTGTTGTCAAAAACCTTGAAAAGGCGGTTTCGGTAAAACGTCGAGTTGAGCTGGCCAAGGGGCAGAAGCCTTATGCGGTCATTATTGCCTGTTCAGATTCACGCGTATCTCCTGAGATTCTTTTTGACAAAGGGCTTGGAGAGATTTTTGTCGTTCGTGTCGCGGGCAATATTGTTGGACCACACGAGCTTGGATCGGTTGAATATGCAGTTGAACATCTTGGAGCAAGGCTGGTCTTGGTGCTCGGCCATGAACGGTGCGGAGCGGTAACGGCAGCCTATGATGCCCATGTTGCAGGGAGCAAGTTTGATGGAAATATCGGTACAATTATTGATGCTATTGATCCGGCAGTCACCACTGTTCTCTCCCGTGGTATAAAAGGCGATAAGGCTGATCTGGTTGATCAGTGTATCAATGAGAATGTTCGTCTTGTTGCCGGTCAGGTAGTATCTCGTTCCCCAATTCTCCGCGAGGCTGTTGAAAAGGGTCATATCAAGATAGTCAAGGCCTGTTATGACCTTGATGAAGGTAAATATGATGGTGATGAGGGACTGGTCAATCTCATCCCATGATTTTTGGTCAAGCGATGCTGATAATGCGCCCCTCTTCATCAAGTGGTGGATAGGGGCTCGCATTTTCACGCAGATCACGACTCAAGCGGGGATAGGCCAGCTCAAAGAGCTTTTTTTCAAGAGATTCTTTCCCGATACGTGGTTGATGGTACATCCCTTTCAGTGATCTCTGCCGTTGAGCCTCAAAAAGAACCACTGCAGTGGCAACCGAGACGTTCAGTGACTCTCCCATGCCGAGCATCGGTATGGTAATGGCGATGTCAGCTCCCTTGATAGCCTCTTGTGATACTCCGTCCCACTCCGCGCCTACGACAAGGGCTGTGGGAATGGTATAGTCAACAGCTCTGAAATCCTGGCACTCTTTCCTGTTTGTAGCCACAAGAATCTGCATTCCGGCTGCTGACAGCTCACGGTAGACGCTCTCGACATCAGGATAGAGCTTCATCGTTATCCATTTGCTTGCGCCAGCCGCAGCATTCTGTTCCGTGTAAATCGATTTTCTATATGAAATGGCATGAATTTTACCAATACCAACACCGTCACAGCTTCGGATGATAGCCGAGAGGTTGTGAGCTTTGTTGACATTGTCCATAACCACCGTAAGATCCGGTTGGCGGTGACGCAGCATCGCATGAATTTTTCGGAATCGTTCAGGAGAGATCAAAATTTCGGATGAAGTTGATGAAGTTGATGAAGGTCAATGCTCTCCAAGATAGTCTCTTTTTTTGATGAATTGAAAGCGCTTTGTTTCCTTGATCAATGCTGTTGTTGTTCTCTCCTTCTTGCGGAGCTTACTTTTTTTAAGTATATCACTGATGACCCGCTCCGGAGCGGCAACAAATCCAGACTGAGGTTGATTCGTACGGCTGCAATACTATGAGGCTTCATCATCACAATAAGAAACACCCCTGTCTTGAGCGGCTGCTAAAGACAGCAACGCCGATTACCCTCGACTCTACTTCAAAAGTGCTCATCCTGAGTGATCTTCACCTGGGTAATGGGGGCCGACGTGACGAATTCCGGCGCAATGCGGGATTGGTAAAAACCATGCTCGGGAGCTATTACCTGCCTGAAAAATATAGTCTTGTCCTCAATGGTGATATCGAGGAGCTTTTCAAGTTTTCTCTTGAGAGTATTGTTGCAGAATGGAGTCAGTTGTATGACCTCTTTTTACAGTTTGAGCTGAATGGCTTTTTACTGAAAACATACGGAAATCATGATGCCTCCTTGATTGAGGAAAAAGAGTACAGACTCGCCTCTTCAATGGTGAACGCTCTTAAGTTCCAGTATGGCAGTGACACGCTTCTGCTCTTTCATGGCCATCAGGCCTCGGAGCTGTTGTGGGAGACCTATCCGATTGTCAGTCGGTCGGTTATCTTTTTTATTCGTTACATTGCCAAACCTGTCGGCATCAGGAATTTTACCAAAGCATACAACAGTACCCGGAAGGTTGCCATAGAGAAATCGATTTATGAATTCTCGAACCAGGCGAAAATTGTCTCGATCATCGGGCATACGCACCGCCCCCTCTTTGAATCCCTCTCAAAGGTGGACTTTCTGAACTTCAGGATTGAAGAGCTTTGCCGTGCTTATCCATCTGCTGACAGTGAGCAGCGTACTGATATTGAGCAGATCATTGCGTCGCTGAAAACAGAACTGGAAGCCTCTTACAAGCAGGGGAAGAAGATTGGTTTGCGAAGTGGTCGCTATAAAAATATTACTATTCCAAGTATTTTCAACTCTGGTTGCACCATTGGTAAACGTGGTATTACAGCTCTTGAAATTGAGGGGAACAAGATACGTCTTGTCTATTGGTATATTGGCAAGCAGAGCCGTAAATTTATCAGTGTTCGCAGTAACCAGCCGACAGAGCTCGGTTCAACAGGTTTTTCTCGGGTGGTTTTGAATGAGGACTCGCTTGACTATGTTTTTTCCCGTATACGTCTGTTGGCGTGAAGCTTGACATTTTCCTTTCATAGTTCAACCCCTGAAATAGAGGTCTCTTCAGGGGGCAATTGTAAAGCTGGTTTGCTTCTGATATCGGCAATTAACTCTATGTCAGATTTCCGCCGAACTGATATGGTTATTTTTATCCCTTTTTTTTCATCCTGGTTGCAAAGCATGAAACGAAATTGTTCGTGATCATCTTTTCGAAAGAACCTCATGACTCTTTCGGAAAAAGTAGGAACCTTCCTGGCAATGAAAAATTCAAAGGTAGATGCATCAAGGTCAAGGGTGTTTGGCTCCACGAACATACCGCTCGCCTGAGCGACCTCACTCATTTTTTTCCATACATCTGCCTGCAGCAGCAGAAAATCTGTTCTGGCACGCACGAGTTCCGCCAGAACTCTCTCACTGATTTGCTGCAGTGTCAGACTGGTCGATTTCATCCTGGATTTCCGGATGAGATTGGTTCAGGAGAGGTTGCTGCCTCTGCTGGAGTTGTATTGAGAGGCAATTCCGCAGGAATGGTTTTTCCCAGAAGGTTAAGCAGTCTTGCAAGTCCCTCGGGTATCGGTGCCTCACTGGCATTGATTGTGATTTCAAGTACTCCGCTCCGGTTCATGACCGATTCTGAAGAGGATTGGCTTGAAACATTTCCTTTCAGTGAAGCATTGACGAAATTTGCCCATAGTCCAGTGGTCCCGGCCTCGGCGCTTCCGCCCATCTCTTTGCTTTTTTTCTCGCTTGCAACCTGGCTAATCTCATACTTGAAATGGGTTGTAAACGAGTCAATACGCAGGTGAGGCACCGGAACTATCGCCAGCAAGGGAGCTTTTATCGAGAGCGTTGATGCCTGGCCAGCCGTGGTGCTGGTGATGTTGAGTTCGACACTCTGCTCTTTAAAAGTGTTAATAAAATCCAGAGTCGCCTGGGCGGCAATTTTCTGTGCATTGATGACACCGAGTAACGGTGCAGAGATGATAAATTCAAGCGGAAGAGCCTGAACGCCGATATCAGGAAGGTTTTCGTTTGGCATACTATTTCAGGGTTAATGGTTAGACTGTGCCATATCGCTTTGCATCAGACAAAACTTCACTCCTTTCCACGATCGATCACTCTGGTAGATTGCTGAAGCATTGTCAGTAATTTATCAAGACCGGAGGGAAGTGGCTGTTTTGAAAGGCTAATTTCGATATTGATAACGCTTGATTGACTTTGAGAGGATGAAGAGTTCTCTTGAGCATTAGGCGCAACGGTGCCTTTAAAACTTTGTGGTTCATCAACAAGGTACCAGGGACGCTTGTCCCTGGCATAACTCTCTTCTTTTTCGGTGCTATTACTTTCGGAGCTTTGGATTTGCGAATGTGATGTTGAGCTTTGAACGTTAAAATTAAATTTGAAACTCGCGTTGTCGATGCTCAGCGGAGTAATAGGAATCAATGCGAGCGAGGGCATCGAAATGGTAGTGTTATGCCCTTCGTCATCTGTATAGACAAAGTCCTGGGTATAAAATGATTGCGATTTCAATTGATCTTTATCCGGGTTTCCATTTGGGTCAAGCTGTACATGAGGGTAGCCAATTTGCAGTAAAAGATTAAGGAAACTGCGAGCCGAATGGACCTGAGCCTTAAAGAGTGCATCAAGCGGAGCGAGAATTGCCTGTGAGAGGGAGAGTTCTGAAGCAGCGCCCGGGATATTGGAGGTCGTTCCTGTTTGTCTAATCGTATCGGCCATGTGCGTTATCTCTTTGTTTCGTGCGACAAATAGAGTGGTTTAACAATACCATACACCATAATAAAGAATCTAATCTCATTTTCCCTCGAAGTCAAATAGAGAGAGACTTTTATCGGATAATTTTTGCTGGTGGCAGAACGGTTGCGCTTGTTAATTTTGAAGATATACCTGCAAAAGATATAAATTCAGCTCACCAGCCCGGGCAGATGCCGTCATGGCAAGCAGGAGAACGCAGAGAGTAAATTTTTTTTTCATGGTGTTCATCATGGTTGTTCTCATTGGTGGTTTTGATTGGGTCATTGGAAAAATGCTGTTCCCCCCTTCTGCTACCGGCAAACCTGGCGGTAACTCATCAATCATCTCAACGAGAGAGGTAATCATGGCTCATCACTGAGCCATGATCGTTATTTCCTTATTTACATATCGAAGTATATGTAAATAATCACACACAAATGCAATTCCTTTCGTTCACAACTTCATTCGAGAGGATGCTGCACGAGATTATCAGGATTCCTGAAGACACTCTCAAGCGGCATTGTCAGTTACCCTCATTGCCTCTCAACGACAGTCCCTGCATAGTGAGAGAAATGAATAAATCCGTAACTTGCAGACATTTGTAACCGTGACTGAGAAGCAATGCTGATACCGGAATCTCTAAAAAACAGGCAACTTTTACTCATACAG
>Ga0194037_1000097_pt1 | contig 61471 bp, 49 predicted proteins | sample JunL306m_MetaG_FD_148653 | JGI IMG/M metagenome (GOLD analysis project Ga0194037, IMG submission 148653) | Anoxic zone freshwater microbial communities from boreal shield lake in IISD Experimental Lakes Area, Ontario, Canada - Jun2016-L304-6m | ecosystem: Environmental > Aquatic > Freshwater >...
GAAGAATGTAGTGGGCGTGTTGCCCGGCAGATCTAAAAAAACAGAGACCGTTGTCTTTTCAGGACACTATGATCATCTGGGTGTTGGCAAACCCAATAAAGACCAGGACAGTATTTACAATGGCGCCAACGACGATGCGGCCGGAACTACGGCGGTGATCATGCTGGCCAAATATTTCAGCAAACTGAAGAACAATGAACGCACCCTTATTTTCGTGGCCTTTACAGCAGAAGAGATGGGTGGTTTTGGAAGCCGGTATTTTAGTCAGCAGGAAAATGCCGATAGCGTAATGGCGCTTTTCAATATTGAAATGATCGGTACCGAAAGCAAATGGGGAACCAACAGTGCCTATATCACCGGTTATGAAAAATCAGATATGGGAAAGATCCTGCAGGCCAACCTGATCAATTCTCAATTTCATTTTGAACCTGATCCCTATCCTACACAAAATCTTTTTTACCGGAGCGACAATGCAACCCTGGCTGCACTGGGCGTACCTGCCCATACCATTTCCACATCGAAGATGGACAGCGAAAAATTCTATCATACACAGGAAGATGAAATTGAAACGCTCGACATGAATAATATGGCAGAGATCATCAAGGCCATTGCCATGAGCAGCCAAAGCATCATCAGTGGAAAAGACACACCGAGCAGGGTAGAAAAAATGAAATAGGAAAGATTTGTCTGGCTGAAAAAACTAAGAATTTACCGGCACGCTATGAATGGCAGCAGCCATTTCTGCGATCAATGAACTGTCTTTTTCGATGGCATTGCCGATCACGATCACATCGGCTCCGGCTTTGCAATTGAGATAAGCTTTTTCGGGATCCAGGATACCACCACCCACGATCAGCGGCACTTCGATGGCAGCGGCCACTTTCGCGATCATAGTTTCAGCGATCGGTCTGCGGGCACCACTTCCTGCATCCATATAAATGAGTTTCATGCCCAACATCTCGCCGGCCATGGCGGTGCAAACTGCGATCTCATTTTTATCTGCCGGTATAGGTGCTGCATTTGAAATATACGAAACAGTGGTAGGGGCACCACCATCAATGACCATATAGCCAGTGGGCATGATCTCCAATCCACTTTGTTTGATGACCGCAGCAGAAACCACATGCTGACCGATCAGCAGATCTGCATTTCTTCCGCTGATCAGCGACAGGTACAATAATGCATCGGCATGTTTACTGATCTGTGAAGGTGAACCGGGAAATAAGATGGTAGGGATATCACAATTGTGCTTAATATATTGCACACACTCATCAATATAATCGGAAACCACCAGGCTTCCGCCAACCAAGAAATAATCTATTTTGGCATCCACGGCCAGTTTGATCAATTGCTCCATAGAACCCTCATTCACCTTATCAGGATCGATCAATACAGCAAAAGATTTTTTTCCCTGCTGCTTACGCGTTGTCAATGAATGATAAATACCGTTATCTTTTTTCATATGGCTGTTATCGCAAAGGTAAAAAAAACGTTGGTACCCCGTTCATAAAAACAAATAACCTGTTTACTAAGGGATATTGGCTGAATTTTATACCTAATTTTGATATGATGACCGATATTTCAGGTGAAATAAAATTCAAGACCGCCAGAAGTGGGGGTAAAGGTGGCCAACACGTGAATAAAGTGGAAACCATGGTAGAGGGATATTGGCGGGTGGCTAACAGCAAACTCTTCAACGATGAAGAAAAAACACGCATCGCTGAAAAACTATCCAATAAGATCAATCTGGGTGGATTCTTATTGGTAAAAAGCCAATCGGATCGAAGCCAGCTGGGCAATAAGGAACTGGTACTGAAAAAAATGAATGCGCTGATTCAAAAAGCATTGTTGGTACCCAAAAAAAGAAAGCCTACTAAAATTTCGAAATTAGCCAAACAGAAAACACTGGATGCTAAAAAAAGAACCGGGGCATTGAAAAAAGACCGGAGAAAAATAAGCGGAAATGAATAATACAAATAAATGCCTCATTGTAATTTTGGCAATATTCCTATGTCAACAGGTGATGGCACAAAACAATCAGACCCAAAATAACCAGGGCACGATCACGCTATCATTTATTCCTAACGTTGCCGGAAAACCGCTGGTGCTGAACGATTCCAGTTATACCAATCCTTTTGATGAAATATACCAGATCAGTAAATTCAGGTTTTATGTAAGTCAGGTAAGTGCAAAGGATAAACAGCGTTCACAGAAAGAGAAAAATAGTTACCATTTGATCGACGCGGCAGATCCCTCCTCATTACAATTCAGTTTTTCTTTGAAGCCGGGCAAGTACAATTCGATTGATTTTTTATTGGGTGTTGATAGTGTAAGAAATTTCAGTGGTGCCCAAACTGGAGAGTTGGATCCTGTAAAAAATATGTTTTGGACCTGGAACAGCGGTTATGTGATGCTGAAACTGGAAGGAAGATCAACCGCATCAACCGCATTGAATAATCGCATAGAATATCATATTGGCGGATATTCCGGCGCGTTCAATACCATTAAAAAGATCCACCTGGATGTGAATTTTGAGATAGTGGCCGGAAAATCTGTTTCACTACCAATAAAAACGGATATCAATACCCTATGGCAGGGTGCCCACGATATCCGTATTGCCGCATCACCGGTTTGTGCCATACCCTGTGCACTGGCAATGGAAATTGCCGATAACTACAGTAAAATGTTCAGCATTATAAAATAAAGCGCATGCGGAAAATATCCATCCTTGTATTGTTCGTTGGTTTAGTGTGGATGGCAGGATTTTTTATGAGCGCAGGCAAACAAGCAGGACCCTGGAAACCTACTTACCTCTCTTTTAATATTCCGGCCGGATGGCCCAAACCACCCAAGGATATTTTTATCAGCAACAGGTTAACAGAGGAAGGATTTCAGTTAGGGAAAAAATTATTTTATGATGGTCGCCTGAGTAAGGATGGAAATTTTGCCTGTGCCACCTGTCACCAACAATACGCCGCCTTTGCAAATTACGATCATGATTTCAGCCATGGCTTCAATAATGCATTTACCAAAAGAAATGCTCCACCCCTGTTCAATCTGGCCTGGATGCCTTTGCTGCATTGGGATGGAGCCATCAACCACTTGGAAGTTCAACCACTCGGTCCGATCACCTCAACCATTGAAATGGCTGAACAAATTGATAGCGTATTGTTCAAATTGAAAAAAGACAGCGTTTACCGTCGCATGTTCAAAGCTGCTTTTGGAGATGCCACGATCAATAGCCAGCGACTCCTAAAAGCAATTGCACAATTCACCGGCACCATCATTTCTGCGGGTTCTAAATATGATAAAGTACAACGGGGAGAAGCCAGTTTTACTCCATCAGAACAAAATGGTTATCAGCTGTACAAAACAAAATGTTCAGGATGCCATCCGGAGCCGCTGTTCACTGATTATTCTTTTCGCAACAATGGCTTGTCGGTAAATAAATTATTGAACGACTCTGGCAGGATGAGGATCACGAGAGACAACAAAGACTCCTTGAAATTTAAAGTACCCAGTCTGCGCAATGTAGCCATCAGCTTTCCCTATATGCACGACGGCAGATTTTTTTCGCTGGGCGAAGTGATCGATCATTACAGAACCGGCATTGTTACCGCACAGCCCAGTTTGGATAGTCTGCTGAAAAAAAGGATCCCACTGACCAATATGGAAAAGAATAACCTCATCTTTTTTTTACATACTTTAACAGACAGTACACTCACGCATAACCCCCGCTTTGCGGTACATTGATAATTTTAGTGTAAACCCTGATCAATCATTCCATATTGTGAATGATAAAAAGTAAATTTGAATTATAAATAACCAGGTATTGAGTAGTATTAAAAAATTAGCGGGACAAACCATTTGGTATGGCGTAAGTTCCATTGCCGCCAGGTTTATCAATTACCTGCTCACGCCGCTGCTCACGTATAACCTTGCCCATACCAGCGATTATGGCAAAATGGGACTTATCTATTCGGCCATTCCCATTTTGAATGTGATCTTCACCTATGGTTTTGAAACGGCTTATTTCCGATTTGCCTCAAAACCGGAATACAAGAACACGATCTATAATACGGCCACGATCTCTATTTTTATTTCTACCCTTTTGCTTACGGCTTTGTTATGGATCAATCAACAAATATTTGGTCATATCATCAGCCTGGATGCCTATCCGCAGATCATTCAACTCAGTATTTTCATCATTGCATTGGATGCACTGAGCACAATACCTTTTGCTCGACTAAGAGAACAGGGAAGGCCTAAAAAATTTGCATTCATTAAGATCACCAGTATCCTCACCAATATTTTGTTCACCTGGTTCTTCATCAGGTACTGCCCAATGCATCTGCAACAAGATCCGGCCAGTTGGGTAGGAACATTTTATGATCCCAATACCAATCCGATTGTATATGTGATACTGGCCAACCTGATACAATCGGCCATTACCATAGTATTGCTTGCCGGTGAATTCTCGAGCATCCGTTTTCATTTTGATGCTAAGTTGTGGAAACAGATGATGATCTACTCAATGCCACTGGTGATCGCGGGTATGGCGGGTATGATCAATGAAACCTTCGACAGATTGATGCTGGTTTGGTGGCTTCCCGGCACGGCAGAATTCAAGGAAGAACAAGTGGGCATCTATAATGCCTGTTATAAATTATCAATTCTGATCACTTTATTTATTCAGGCATTCAGACTGGGCGCGGAACCCTTTTTCTTTAAACAGGCGGAAGGGCAACATCCGCAGCGTACATACGCCCGCGTGATGAAATTTTTTGTGATCATCATTTCGGTGATGTTCCTGGTGGTGAGCCTGTTCATTCCCATCTGGAAACATTTTATTGGGCCCAATTACTGGTCGGGATTGGGTGTAGTACCCATTCTCTTATTGGCCAATATGTTCCTGGGGATTTATTATAATCTTTCCATCTGGTATAAATTATCGCATAAGACCATGGCTGGAGCATGGATCACACTGGTGGGGGTATCCGTAACCTTTGTGATCAATTATTTCTTTATTCCGCAATTCAGTTATATGGCCTGTGCCTGGGCCACTTTTGCCTGTTATGGCAGCATGATGCTGATCTCATTTTTGTGGGGACAAAAAGCTTACCGGATCCCTTATGCCTGGAAAAAACTTACGGCCTATATGGTCATCGCGGTATTGATCTTCTTTTTACACTGGGGCATTACCAGCTTATCTGATAATCGAATGGTTGATCTCGTTTCTGCCTTATTGTTAGTTGCAGGTTACAGTCTTTTTATAGCTCGGATAGAAAAAAGAGAGCTCGCCAAACTTCCGGTGATCGGAAAATATTTTCATCACCATGCTACCCCTAAAGATTAATCCTTTTCTACCGGTGCCACAGATCTTACAAATGCGGCACGCCTTGGTGCGGGCATAAAGGCATGCAACCCTTTTACGCCTTTCCAGATCACTTCATTTAACTCATGATCGGGTACCAGGTCTTCCTTGCTCAGGTCGAATTTATCTGATCGGTCGGAGAGTTCATTGCGCACCATATTCTTATCATTCAGGTTCACTGAAATGGGCAGGGCAGTAAAGCCGCTGAAATTTGGAGTAGCCGTAAAGCATCTCCACAAGGGCATGGCGCCTGCATCATACTGGCTCATGGGCGGTAAACCCAGGATCAGTTCCATGGTACGCAAGATGCCGCTGGTGCTGTATGGGGTGTGGTCAATAAAATTTCTTTTTACGAAGGGACCGGCAATATAGGCCGGACTACGGTGTGCATCCACATGATCGGGACCGTTCTGCGCATCGTCTTCCAGGATAAAGACAACCGATTCCTTCCAGATTGGACTATTGCTCAAGTATTCGAGGAACATGCCTACTGCCAGATCATTATCGGCCACATGGGCAAATGGGGTTGGGCGGTTCTTTGCCATGCCCTCGGTATGGTCGTTGATCAATCGCAGGGTATTCAACCGTGGAACAGCGTTTATGGCTAATAGTGAGTCGAAATCACGCTTCCACTGTCCTACCCTAACGGTATCCCGCACTTTTTGATCCCAGCTGGTGTAATAGGTGCAAAAATGATTTTCGAGCACGGGAATATTGGCTTTATAATCATCCGCAAATTCGCCATAGGTACGATAGCTGATCCCTGCTTTTTTACAATTTCCCCAAATAAAATCACCTTTATTATTGGCCACATTGCGGGTTCCTTCTGCATCATACTCGCCTCCCCTGCCTCCATAACTGGTTACCCAGTTCTTTTCCAGATAATCGGTGGCATAAGCACCCAGACTCCAATTATGGCCATCGGCACTCACTTCACCATCTACATAAAAATTATCGAGCAGCACAAATTGCTGGGCAAGTTTGTGTTGGTTAGGTGTAATATTTTTCCCGAATAGCACCAGCGAAGTATCTCCGTTCCCTTCTTTCACATCGCCCAGTACCTGATCATATGTACGATTTTCCTTTACGATATAGAACACATATTTGATCGGAGATGGCGCACCCAGTTGCTGGGGTATTGGATTCCCGAGTTCACTGGAACTCAATTTTTCCTTGATCTTGCTATAGGGTGTGTTCTTATATACCTGTTGCGAATAAACGCTTAATTGCTTGCTGGTTGGCTGATCAATGATGCTCATGGTACCTTTCATTAGGCCACCAATGTATTGCGGACCGTCTTCATCATCTGCCTGGTGTTTTACTTTACGTTTTACCGGACTGGGTCCTTTTGGATTGGCAAATGATGAGAAGCCCTTGCCATTGCTCACCCAAATTTTCTTTCCGATTGTTTTTACACAGGTGGGATACCAGCCTACCGGTATAAAACCTTTAGACAAACTATTACCGGGCTGCCTTACATCAAAAACCGCTAAACAATTATTATCAGCGTTGGCAATATAGAGCGTAGACTCATCGGGACTCAATGCCAGTCCATTGGTGGTGCTGCCCGGAGGGGCGTCGGGATACAAGGAGGCAGTAAGTGTTTCCACCACTGACCGGGTTGAGGTGTTGATCACACTCACTGAATTATCATTGGCATTGGCCACATACAGATACTTTCCATTCTTGCTCAGGCACATATCATTGGGATTATCGCCCACTGGAATTGCAGTTCCCAATACATTGTTACGGGTATCGAACAGCAACACTTTATCGCCGCCCCACAAAGAAATATACAATTGATTTTTATCGGGAGAAAGAATACATGTGTAAGCCTCTGCGTTTAACCGAATCTGTAAGTTTATTTTTTTTGTGTTCAGGTCAACTACATACAATGAGTTATTGTCCTTGGTAACCACATACATCAATTGGCGTGCATCATCAATATCAAATCCGGCAGGAGAGATCTTGTTGGGCCATTTGTCGCCCAGTTTAATGCTGTCGGTCAATACCAATTTTTCATTGCGCAGGGCATATTTCAAGATCCAGTTATCATTTCCTCCGCCTGCGTATAAGAATTTTTCATCAAGGCTGAATTTGAGTCCTACCCAACTTTTTGCGATCTCGATCTTATCCAGTTGTTTTTCTTCCTTAATGTTTAAGAGTTGCAAACTTTGCTTCCCCTGGCCATTATTGGTAACAGCCATATATTTTTTAGAGGAAGATATAGCCATATTCAGGGGAAGATCGCCCAAGGGAAGACTTTTACCCGCAGGTGAAAGCGACCAGCCATTAGGCAAAGTAAGGGTTTGCTGGGCCCTGGCCGTTGAAAAAGTCACTATAAAAAAAAGGGTTATTAAAAATTTAGGAGATCTCATTTACTTGATTTTTAAGCATTGAAGTTACAACTGTTTGGGGCTACTCTTCAGCGGTAATAATAAATTAATGTGCTGTGTTGTTTGCTAATGATATTTGAATGCTTCATTTAAATTTCTGGCTCACTGGTATTTTTTTGCCAGTTGATATATGATTTTTTTATCTGCGTCATTGAGTATTGCCACGGTATCCTGCTGCACAAAATGGAGCTTGAATGCTTTTACAACAGCAACCGGGTCGGCAATATCGTACCCGATCACCCGCAATGAGATCATGGGATCAAATGCTGTGGGCAGTTTCACATTGCTGGTATCGTACCAGTTTCCAAAACCCTGCATAGCGAGTTGCTGCCAGGGGAAATTCCTATTGGGGTCTACTTTTCTTTTGGGAGCAATATCAGCATGCCCTATAAAATTTGCGGTGGGTATATTATTATCTTTCTTCAATTTTTTCAGTAATTGTAATAAACTATTGATCTGAATTGTTGAAAAAGGCTCAAAGCCATTATTGTCGAGTTCAATACCAATGCTGATGCTATTTACATCGGTTACATTTCCCCATTTGGCAGCACCTGCATGCCAGGCCCTTAGGTAATCATTCAACATATGGTGTATGGTGCCATCTTTACAGATCACATAATGGGCACTTACCTGGGTACGAGGCATGGTAAAGATCCGCAGAGCAGAATCACAGGCGCCTTCTGCTGTGTGATGAATGATCACAAAATTGGGTTTACGCATTCCAAAGTTTGTGGTACCTACCCAGTAAGGAGTTGCCGGGGTACTATCAATAATATTAGGCTGCATGCTCAAGGTTTTCCCAAAAGCAGTTGCTTGCTTTTTATAGATGCTATTGGTTTTGCTGTAGGGATTTTTTGCAGTACATGCCATCAATATCACCAATGACAATATGATTGTTTTTTTGAAAATCATAGTTTGTTTCATACTGAAAATTAATTCAATTTATAAATACCCGGTTAAATAACGTATGGCAAAAATTTTTACTTGGTAATTTTACAGTTTTCTCTTCGTAGTAATACAATAAATAGAAATAAAACTACGTTAGTGTAGTTCTTTATCCAGTTTTAAATGAAAAATCAGCGTATTTCTTCATCAAAGTACAGCTTTGTACTGTTGATACTTACAATAAGCTTCTTGTCTATTTTGCCAAAGGCAAATGCCCAATGCGGCATGAATATCAGCACCAGCATCACGAATGAAACCTGTTACAATGGAACCAATGGAGTGGTGAATGTAACAGTTTCCGGAGGTACTGCACCCTATCTTTATCAGCTTGCTGAGGCGGGAGCAGGGGCCTGGAGCAGTACACATAATTTTACCGGACTGGCAGCTGGCAGCTATCCTATTTCGGTTAAAGACAATACCGGCTGTATCAAAACGATCTATATTAACATCACTCAACCGGCGAATTTTTCTACCAGCTATACTGCTTCCGATATAACTTGTTTGGGTGGAACCAATGGTAGTATCAGCACGGTGACCACTGGCGGTACTGCACCGTATTCGTATAATTGGACCATGAACGGCACTCCTTTTTCAACTGCTGCCAATATCAGTAATTTATTACCGGGGAATTATATTTTGGTTGTTACTGATGCAGCTGGTTGTACAACAGCGCCCATTATTACCCAACAAATAAAAAGTATCGGGCTAACTGGATTCAATGAAGATGTGGTGGCCAATGGCAATAATGTGAGTCCTGCCAGTTCCACTTCAAATGCTTTTGACGACGGCAATGGGAGTATTTTATATGCCAGTGGATATACCAATGCGTCAGGAGTGGCTGAATCACCTGGTGGTTTACCGGTGGGTGGAAATTTTGCCAGCACACAAAATGCTACGCGCATATTCCAGCTAGCAGCCTACAATACCAATAACTCTTTATTGCTTCGCTCATCCGGAGCCAATACATATGGCGGAGCCAGCACTGGCACACTCAGTTTTTTAAGTCAGTACAGAAGTCCTTACAGTACCTTATATGTGCTGGCGTCTACCGGATCAGGTACAGGCATGTTGAACTATACACTCAATTTTGCCGACGGCAGTACTGCCACTGGATCATTAACTTTTGCCGACTGGTACCTGGCAGGTTCCAACCCGCAATCAGCCATCAAATTAAAAAGGATTGCCCGCAGTAATGGGGTGTATGATACAAGGTATGATTTCAATTTATTTGAACTACCCATTACCGTGGCCGGTGCCAATCAATCCAAAGTGTTGAACTCGATCAGCTTTTCATGGACGAATGCCGGCGCTGCCCGGGTGAATGTAATGGCTATTACCGGGTACACAACAACGATATCGGGTATACGCATTAACGACGGCACATCCACTACGGTAACTCCAACTGTGAGCATCAGCTCCAATGCGGCGTCTAATACATTTTGTACCGGACAGAGCATTACGTTCACTGCTACACCAGTAAATGGAGGCAGCAGCCCAAATTACCAGTGGAAAAAAAATGGAAGCAATTTTGGAAGCAATGCTCCAACCTGTACGTATAGCTTGCTCAATAATAATGATGTGATCAGTGTGGTGATGACGAGCAATCTGGCTTGTGTTAGCAGTCCTTCGGCAACCAGCAATACCCTCACTATGATCAATGGAACAGCCGTAGCATCTGTAGCAGTATTGGCTTCAAGCAGTAATATCTGCAATGGTAATATGGTGAACTTTACAGCCACCCCAACCAATGGAGGTACTACCCCCGGCTATCAATGGAAACTGAATAATATCAATGTGGGGTCAAACTTAGCTACGTATAGCAATAGCAGTTTGAATAACAATGATCAGGTAAAAGTTGTGATGACCAGTAATATTGCTTGTGCCACGTCCAATCCGGCCACCAGTGGTACTGTTGTGATGACAGTATCTCCTACCACAACCCCCACCGTGAGTATTACTGCAAATCCTGTAAACCCTGTTGCAGGTAGTCCGGTAACCTTTACTGCCACCGTTACCAATGCAGGCGTATCTCCGGGATACCAGTGGTACAAAAATGGTGTAGAGATCAGTGGAGCCAGTGCGTCAACATTATATGTGGCATTACCACTCAGTGGTGAATCTTATTCCGTAAAACTTAGCTCCAGTTATCCCTGCAGTTCAACACCCATGTTGATGAGCAATTATATTTCCATCAATAGTGTTTTGCCCGTAACAATTGAATGGTTCCATGCAAAACCTGATAATGGAAAAGCCTTGTTACAATGGAAAACCGCACAGGAAAATAACAATCGCCAGTTCATCATTGAACGAGCAAGCAGTAGCAATTCAACATCGTTCACCAAAGTGGGGGTAGTTCCAGCAAATAATTTTCCCATTGGCTCGATATACAATTTCATGAACGACCCAGGGCAAAACGGGATTTACTTGTACCGCCTTACTCAAGAAGATATCGACGGAGTAAAAAAATCATTGGGCATCAGAAGTGTAAACCTCAATGGAAAAAACAGCTGGCTGATTCAAGATCTAGGCAGCTCCTGGCAATTAAGTTGCAATCAATCCTTTACATATCGCCTGCTTGATGTGCAGGGTCGGGCATTGATTGTTTCATCAGGAAATGGCGTGGCGTCCATTGCAAAACCACAACCTGCAGGGATCTATCTTCTACAGTTTGAAACAGGTGGTTCTCTATTTACTCAACGACTTTTAAAATAAATACGCATCACTAAAACCAACTGCACAACGCTTTCGAGCGTAGTTTTTTTTACAAAAAAAGCTGCCCGGTTTCGGGCAGCTTCCAACAGATGAACAATATTTTATAAAGTAGCCATATCAATCACAAAGCGATAACGTACATCGCCTTTCAGCATGCGCTCATAGGCTGCATTGATATCCTTCATAGCGATCACTTCCACATCACTTACGATATTGTGCTCGGCGCAATAATCGAGCATTTCCTGTGTTTCGGGTATTCCCCCGATCAGTGATCCGGCCAGGCTTCGGCGTTGAAAAATAAGATTGAAAGCGGCTACTGGAGGAGCAGGCGGTGGTACCCCTACACATACCATGGTTCCACTGGTAGTGAGCATGCCCAGATAAAAATTATAATCATGCTCGGCAGAAACCGTATCGAGTATAAAATCAAAATAATTGGCTACAGTTTTCACTTGCTCGGGATCGCTCGTAAGCACAAACTTATGAGCCCCCAATCTTTTTGCATCGGTAGCTTTGGAAGCGGTATGGCTCAGCATGGTCACTTCGGCACCCATTGATACAGCCAGTTTAACAGCCATATGGCCTAATCCGCCCAAACCCAGTATCCCTACTTTTTGTCCTGCACTAACTTTCCAATGACGTAAAGGCGAGTAGGTGGTAATGCCTGCGCAAAGCAATGGTGCAACAGCCTCAAGGGGTTGTTTATTTGAAATGCGCAATACGAAATCCTCGTGACAAAGTATCATTTTACTGTATCCGCCAAAAGTAAGTCCGCTCCCATCCTTTTCCATACCATTATAAGAGAACACGGCACCACCGGTACAATATTGTTCCAGTCCTTCTTTACAATTATCGCAATCACGGCAACTGTCTACCAGGCATCCAATCCCGGCAATATCGCCCACTTTAAATTTTGTAACATGATTGCCTACGGCACTAACCCTACCCACGATCTCATGACCTGGAACTACCGGGAAAATGGTGTTTCCCCATTCGTTGCGGGCAAAATGAAGGTCGCTGTGGCAAACGCCACAATACAAAATATCAATTTGTACATCATGGGGCTTGGGTGCTCTTCTATCTAATGTCCAGGGAGCTAAAGGGGTTGTTGCAGACTGTGCTGCATAAGATTTGGTGGATGCCATAGTTTTCTGTTTAATTGAAAACAAATATACTCGTTTATTTAGCCCAAACAATAAAGCAATTTTTTCACCCTCCATCACTTATAAAACACTCATGTACATCTTATTGCATCTTTATAAAATTACAACACCCAGGTGCACCTGATAAGCTAAATAATAACATTAAACTCTTTTTTATTGCATATGTTAAATATTGTATTTACATTGTCACGCTGTTATCTGCTTCTTTTCAATATCCCCACTTATTTATTCACCTTTTTTTAAAAAACAAAACGAATTATTTATGAAAAGAATCATTTTCAGTGTATTCACTTTGTCGGTGATTATTACTGCTTGCAATGACAAAACAGGAACTAAATCGCCCGCCGCTTCGAGCACCCTTACGATGCCTTATAAAGCAACGTATCCATCAGAGTTTAACAACAATGTTTCCGATTCAAATCTTTTGCTAGTAATGAATACTTATAAGTACTGGGAACAGGGCGATATAAAGGCATTACGGGGTACAATGGGAGACAGCGTTTCAATGAATGGCGATAATATAATCTTTTCCGGACGGACTGATTCCTTAACCCAATTATGGCAAACTTTCAGAGACAGTTTAAGTTCTGTAGAAATTAAAATGGACACATGGGCTAAATTGCATAATGAGAAAGACAGTTCCGACTATGTAAATGTTTGGTATAAAGAAATAGATACATACAAAACAGGGCGAGTGGATTCAGCTAATTTTTCTGATGTGAACCAGATAAAAAATGGAAAACTCACTTGGCTTTCGCAATACAAGCAACGGCTAAAAAAATAAGTTGATCTGTATTAAAAACCCACTTCACCAGTAAGTGGGTTTTTTTATGTTGAATTCCCTTCATTCTATCTACCTTTCCGTTTCAAGCCAACACATGAAAAGAATCGCTTTTACCTTTATCCTGCTCATTTCTGCTTCTTTATTGTTTTCCCAAAGCAAGCCTGCTTACCTGCTCTATAATGCAAAAGGGAAAAAAATATCCTATACAAAAATGATCCGCAAGTTGGTTCAACAAGATATCGTGATGATCGGCGAGTACCACAATAATCCGATCAGCCATTGGATGGAACTGGAGATCACTAAGGATTGCCAACAGCAGCGCAATTGTATTTTAGGTGCTGAAATGTTTGAACAAGACAATCAGCCTGCACTTGACCTCTATCTTCAGGGGAAATTATCGGCCAAGGGGCTCGATAGCATGGCCAGGCTCTGGAAAAATTACCGCACAGATTACGCACCATTGGTGAATTTTGCCAAAGAAAATAAATTGGTATTTGCCGCCACTAATATTCCCCGCCGCTATGCTGTACTGGTATCAAAAGGAGGCTTTGGAGCGCTGGATACATTGCCCACCACAGAAAAAATATGGATCGCACCACTACCTATTGCTTATGATGCTACCCTACCCGGTTATGTGAACATGATGACCATGATGAAGGGTCACGATTCAACCAATATTGCCAAGGCCCAGGCCATCAAGGATGCCACCATGGCCTATTTTATTTTAAAATACTTTACCCCGGGCAGTTTGTTCATTCATTACAATGGAAGTTACCATTCCGAAAATCATGAAGGAATTGTATGGCACCTTAAACGATCAAATCCTGCTATCCGGATAGCTACCGTTACTACTGTTTCGCAAAAGAATATTAAAAAGCTGCTTGCTGAAAATAAGCGTACAGCCGATTTTATCATCTGTGTGGATGAGGACATGACCAACACTTATTAGGTTTCACAAAGCTTTAGCATTCTGTCGGCAATAAATCATACCCATTAAACGTAATGCTATCAAATAATTATTGATGAAATCAGCGTTCCTGTTTGTTCTCATGACTTCGGCTTTTTTTGTACAGGCACAGCCGGCCATAAGTAAATCAACCCTTCAGCTTTCTCCGCTCAGCGAATATGATGGAGCCTGGAATGAACCAAAATACCTGCTTTGCAATACTGCAGCCAAAGTAAGTTACATGAATGAGGAGGAAAAAAAAGTGATCTATATCCTAAATCTTGCCCGCACAAATCCAGCATTATTTTGTAAGTCAGTGGTGAAAAAATATGCCACAGAATCAGATGATGCAAGATTAGACAACTCCACGTATTTGAATTCGCTGATCAAGGAAATGAATAAATTAGATCCGCTGAACCTGTTACAACCTGATCCCGATTGCTATAAAAGCGCCAACTGCCATGCTGTTATCTCCGGAAATACAGGTTATATAGGTCATAACCGCAGCGGAACCTGTTTGGCAAAAAGGTATTACAATGGGGAGTGCTGCGATTACGGTCATGATAAAGCGCTCGATATTGTCATGAGCTTATTGATCGATTACGATGTGCCCTCACTTGGACATAGGATGATCTGTTTTAGTCCATATTTAGTAATCGGAGTTTCCATACAGCCTCATAAAGTATGGACATATACTGCAGTACTTGATCTTCATTACTGACCACAATCTATCATCACATATTTCTTCTGTACTGTCCGCCCACTGCATAAAGTGCATTGGTGATCTGACCCATGGAGCAATATTTCACCGTTTCCATCAGTTCTTCAAACAGGTTCGCATTGGCAATGGCCTTTTTTTGTAATTGGCTCAATGCATCAGCAGATTTTTGTTGATTTCTTTTTTTGAATGCTTCCAATGAACGAATCTGTTGTTCTTTTTCTTCGGTAGTACTGCGGATCACTTCAGTAGGCAGGATGGTGGGTGAACCATTCTTATTTAAAAAAGTATTCACGCCAACGATCGGGAATTCACCCGTATGTTTCAGCATTTCATAATGCAGACTTTCTTCCTGTATCTTATTGCGTTGATACATTCTTTCCATGGCACCCAATACAGCACCTCTTTCTGTAAGGCGGTCAAATTCTGTGAGCACTGCTTCTTCTACCAGGTCGGTCAGTTCTTCGATCAAGAATGCCCCCTGATTAGGATTTTCATTTTTTGCGGTACCCAGTTCACGGTTGATGATGAGTTGGATGGCCATTGCCCTGCGTACACTTTCTTCGGTAGGTGTAGTGATCGCTTCATCATAGGCGTTGGTATGAAGCGAATTACAATTATCATAGATCGCATACAGTGCCTGCAATGTGGTTCGAATATCATTAAAGTCAATTTCCTGTGCATGCAAACTGCGGCCCGAGGTTTGAATATGATATTTCAGCATCTGGCTGCGCTTGTTGGCCTTATATTTATACTTCATACTCTTGGCCCAGATACGACGGGCCACACGGCCAATCACACTGTATTCGGGATCCATGCCATTGCTGAAGAAAAAAGAAAGATTGGGTGCAAAATCATCAATGCTCATGCCCCTGCTCAGGTAGTATTCCACATAGGTAAATCCATTGCTCAGTGTAAAGGCCAGTTGGGTAATGGGGTTGGCGCCTGCTTCTGCAATATGATAACCGCTAATGCTAACGCTATAAAAATTCCGTACTTTCTCTCTTATAAAATATTCCTGCACATCCCCCATCAACTTCAGTGCAAATTCTGTACTGAAAATACAAGTGTTCTGTGCCTGGTCTTCTTTTAAAATATCTGCCTGAACCGTTCCCCTCACCTGCTGAAGGGCTTTTGTGCGTATGTCTGCATAGACTGCTGCTGGCAGCACATCGGCCCCGCTTAAGCCCAATAAACGTAACCCCAATCCATTATTTCCTGCAGGCAAGGCTCCTTCCATATTTCCACTAACGGGAGTCACTTCTTTCCCATCCACACCAATATATTTTGGCAGCAATTCACTACTGAAAATGGATTCTATTTTTTTATTGATCTCCGGAGCCAGTTTATTTTCAATGATATACTTCTCACATTGCTGGTCGATGGCAGCATTCAGAAAAAATGCCAGCATAATGGGGGCAGGACCATTGATGGTCATGCTCACCGAAGTTTTGGGATCACAGAGATCGAAGCCGCTGTATAATTTTTTTGCATCATCTACTGTAGCAATGCTTACGCCGCTATTGCCTACTTTTCCATAAATATCGGGGCGTGGTGCAGGGTCTTCTCCGTATAGCGTAACGCTGTCGAAAGCTGTACTCAATCGTTTAGCAGGCTGTCCTTCTGATACATAATGGAAACGCCTGTTCGTTCTTTCTGGTCCGCCTTCACCTGCAAACATTCGGGTAGGGTCTTCTCCTTCGCGCTTCAAAGGGAATACCCCTGCCGTGAATGGGAAATGGCCCGGAACATTTTCCTGTCCCTGCCATTTTAAAAGATCACCCCAGTCTTTATATTTAGGTAACAACACTTTGGGTATACGTGTACCACTCAAACTCAAACTGAACATCTCCTGACGGATCACTTTATCTCGCACATTATATTCAAAATAATCCTTGTCGTAGGCCTTTCGCTTTTCCGGCCAGTTGCTGATCAATTTTCTGGCCACAGGAGTTAATTGTTCCGTAAAATAACTGATCTGTTTCCGCAGTGCATCGAGCAGTGGCTCTTCCGCCTTGCCCTGCAGGTTCTCCAGCGCTCCCTGCAAACGATACAGGGTAGACGCAATTGCGCTTTGATCCCTTACCAGCTGATCATAATCCCTGATGGTTGCCGTGATCTCGCTCAGATACCGCACCCTGGATGATGGGATGATGGCTTGTGAGAGTGTTGCGGTAACTTCAAAATGATACGTACCAAAACTTACTCCAGTCTTTTTTTCCATGATGTTGAGTAACTGCACAAACAATTGATTCACTCCTTCATCATTGAATTTACTGGCGATAGAACCGATCACGGGCAGCGCTTCATTCTTTTCAGAAAAGAGTCCATGGTTGCGTTTAAACTGCTTGCATACATCATTATAAGCATCGAGTGCGCCCGGCTTGTCGAATTTATTGATGCACACCAGATCGGCATAATCCAGCATATTGATCTTCTCCAGTTGCGAAGCAGCTCCGTATTCGGGTGTCATCACATACATACTTACATCACAATAATCCAGTATTGATGCATCGCTTTGTCCTACCCCGGCACTTTCCAATATGATCATATCAAAGCCTGCTTCCTTGCAGATATCGATGGCTTCCTGCACATGAATACTTAAAGCGGTATTGTCTTCCCGGGTAGCCAGACTACGCATATAGGCCCTGGGATTGGATATGGCATTCATCCTGATCCGGTCGCCTAGTAAAGCACCGCCGGTTTTTTTCTTACTCGGATCAACCGAGATCACGGCAATTGTTTTTTCTGAAAAATTATTGAGGAATCTTCGTACAATCTCATCCGTTACACTGCTCTTTCCGGCACCTCCGGTACCCGTGATGCCAAGAACAGGGGTGGTTTGCTGATCGGCTTTTGTATTGTTGGTTTCCTGTTTAGGATAAGGTTCACTATTTTCTGCCAGGGTAATGCTGCGGGCAATGGTCTTGATATCCTTCCATTCTCCCAGTGCAAAACGATCTTGTGTAGACGATTTGCCGGGTGTAGCTAATGGTGGAACGGGTGAATCACATTGCTTTATCACATCTTCGATCATACCTTCCAGTCCCATATGCCTTCCATCGTCGGGACTATAAATGCGGGCAATGCCATATTCATGCAACAATTCAATTTCAGCAGGCAGGATGGTTCCTCCGCCACCTCCGAAGATCTTTATATGGCTGCATCCATTCTCATCCAGCAGGTCTTTCATGTATTTAAAGAATTCTACATGACCACCCTGGTAACTGGTGATGGCAATACCCTGAACATCTTCCTCGATAGCTGTTTCAACGATCTCTTGTACACTTCTGTTATGACCCAGGTGAATGATCTCGGCACCTTTGCTCTGCATGATCCGGCGCATCACGTTGATGGCTGCATCATGCCCGTCGAATAGGCTGGCAGCGGTTACGATCCTTACTTTATGGCTGGTTGTATCTGGCATGGAAATCAAAATAAATTAGCAATCGGTCAGTACAGCAAAAATACAGTTTCTTTCACAGTAATTCGATGCTGGCAACCAGTCAAAAAAAATGTCCATTTGCACAAGCAAATGAACATTTTTATAACTAGCAATCGTATCGTTAACGGTAGCAGATTTATTTAAGAGTTCTGAGATAATTCACCACAGCCCACATACCATTAGGATCTGTGATTTTTTTCTTGAATGAAGGCATATCCTTACGGCCTTCTGCTGTTTTATAATACAAAGCACCGTCAGTTTGTGCAGTCAAATCTTTTGTAAAATCACCGCATTCTGTATCTAACTGAGAAGCTTTTGGACCATCTCCTTTACCTTTTGTTCCATGACAAGATTTGCAATGTGTGTTGTATAAGTCTTTGCCAGTGGCAATTGAAGCTGCATCAGCTTTAACCGGATTGGCTTTATTCTTAGCGGCATCAGGTACAGGCCAAGGGTCGTTGGTATTATGTTTTGGTACGAACGCTACCAGAGAAATTGCAAAAACTACTGCGAAAAACACTGAAATTTTCTTTTTCATTTTGTATCGATTTTAATTTTTATTGAATAAACAAAGTTACACATTAATTGGATTATTTGGCTCGTGGGGCTCCTCTTTTCTAAGTCTTAACAATTCGAAAACAATGACAAAATAGTGGCCCCAAACGGTAGCAACCAGTATCACAAAAGTGATCACCATCCATAGTGGAGGATGTGCACTCCATAAAGCCCTGGGCATTACAGAATTAACGTCAGAAACCGCTACTCCCCAGTTTTGACTGGTACTGGATTCAAGATTTCCATAGGTTTCATTTTCATCTATCTTAGCGATCAGCGTAATATTTCCATTGGCATCTCCAGGTAATCCTTTCGGTATTTCCAGGGTTCCTTCACCGGTAGTATCGGTCGTTACTTCTCCCAGTTTCATAGGAAAGAACTGACGCTTTACAAATATCCCTACCACTATATTTGATACGCCGGCTTCTTTGCCTGTTCCTACATCAATCAGTTTCACTTTCACTGAGGTTACAGAATCCTCCTTAATGGGTGTAATATCGATCCTGGCTCGCTTTGCCGTTACTTCTCCATCAGTTGCTTCCATGGATTTATTGCCGGCAAACATCGCTTTAAAATGAACCTTTCCATCCTTATCCACCAGCAACTGATTGGCCTTGCAGTTGAATACACCTTTTCCATTCAGGTCGGTAATGATAAAGCCCATTTCCTTTTTAACGGTATCGGCTACCTGATAAAAAGTTACTTTCAATAAGGGCAGTTTAATGGTGCTGCCTTTGAATTTTGTTTTCAAGGCAACCTTCAAATCTACTGAGCTATCAGCTTTCTGTATACTCAATAGTTCTAAGGAGGGAGAAAGCAAACTAGGTTCTGTTGCAGCCACTGTAGTATCTGCAGTTGTTTTAGCACTGTCGGCTTGTGCAAAAACATGACTGGGTAAAATATTTATTAATACACTAAGGGCAGCGCATACCAGTAGTTGCCGACATCCTTTAATAAGCGCCTGATTTTTTGAATATTTTTTCATAAACTATTTTTTAAGCAGAAGCGATTTCATTTTCATTCAATACGGGTTGTTCAGCCGTTGTTCCCTTATTAGCAAACTCGGAGATGGGTATCACCGTTACAAATTTTGACATTAAGGTAAAGAACAGGAAGAATGTGGCTATCCCACCAAAGGTGAGGGCCCATTCTACCCAGGTAGCTGTATATTTTACATACTCAATTCTTGTATCCTGCATAGGAAGTAAAGGAGATTCCAATGTAGGTACAATGATCAGGTATCTTTTTACCCATAATGCGATCACCATGAACAAAGAAACCAGTGCAATCAGGTTGGGTTTTCTGGTTTTGGGCAAGGCCACTACCACAATCGGTAATAGAATACCTGCAACATTGGCAAACAAGAACCACCATCCGTATTTGGCCGGGTTGAACAATTTTTCAAGTACTTCACTTTCCCATTTTTCTGAAGCAAACCAACCGGTGAGGTATTCAGAAAAAGTAAAGTATCCATAACCTGCACCCAATACCATCATAATATAACCCAGGTAAATAAAATGTTTATCAGTAAGATAGCTTTGCAATCCGTACATCTTCCTGTACACCCACATTGCCATGATCAACACACCGGTACCGGAATAAATAGCGGCCAGTACAAAATAAGGTCCGAAGATGGTACTATGCCATCCTGGGCGAAGGGTCATACCGAAGATCCAAGACAATACAGAGTGTACAATGATGGCCAGCGGTACGATCATGATGGCCATAAGATTGGTACTGATGCGGATATGTCTGTTCTGACTAGCCGTTCCACGATAACCAATGGCAAGGATCTTATATAATTTTTGTTTCCATTTTGGAATATTCAATTTAGCATCACGGTAAATGGCAAAGTCTTTGATCAATGCCAGATACAAGAAGATCACACTACCTGTGAAATAAGTACTGATGGCCAGTACGTCCCAGGTAATAGGTGATTGCAGCCTGGGATAGATGAACAGGTGATGAAGCCTGTCGAGCCTACCCACACATAATAAGATATACACCGGACCAATGATGGTGGCGATCACGGTGATCATTTCTGCGATCCTGATGATAGGTTTTCTCCATTCCACTTTCAGGATATGCAGAATACCGGATATAACGGCGCCGGCATAACTGATCCCGATAAAGAATATGAAGTTAGCGATATACAAACCCCAAACCACATTGTCGCGCATCCCTGTAATACCATGTCCCTTCGTGATTTGAAGGTATAAGGCATATCCACCCAAAAGAATCCAGGCCATAAAAAAGATAGTCCAAGCCCAGGTTTTTTTTCCGAAATTTTCGATAACCGGACGTTGTTTATCAAAAGCTTCCTGTTGATATTTATTGAGTTCCATAATGATTAATATTCATGGTTAATTCAAATACTGTTTTGGTTCTTATTTTTCTGTGCCTTCCATGGCATCTTTATAACGCGCTTTGATCTTGTCGGGAAGGTTCTCATATCCCCTTTCCACAGGGAACTGCCTGTCTTTTGGTGGCAGATAATATACCCGTGGTTTGGTTCCTAATTCTTCCATAAACCTGTATCCTGCGCGGTCTTTGATCAACTGTTTGAAGCCTAGGGTTTCATCACCATTGGAAACGGTGTCTTCATTTTCATCTCCATAATAGAATACACCATTTGGACAAGCTTCCACGCATGGTGGCAGCAGGCCTACACGAGCTCTATCCGGACAGAAATCACATTTTTCAACTGTACCCACTTTAGCAGGGATATTGGTTTCTGGATTAGATACTGCATGCTGAATATCAAATGGCATCTCGGGTTCATTCCAATTGAACACCCTGGTTGAATAAGGACAGGCGGCCATACAGAATTTACATCCGATGCATCTTTCATTATCTATTAATACCAGACCATCCTGTCTTTTATAAGTAGCGTCTACCGGACAAACCTTAACGCATGGCGGGTTGTCGCAATGGAAACACTGTTTGGGGAACCAGTAAGGTGGTGCATTTTCACTGTCGCGCATCAGTTTTACCGTTAACCACTCACGGTCTTCGGGGCGATAATGCCATTTCTGACAAGCGGAAATACATTTACGGGCATCTTTGCAACGGGATAGATCTACTACCATTACAAATTTCTTACCCGCGATCCCCTGCCTGGCTTCCAGTTTCGACACAATGGCCAAATGTTCCTGGTAATTCAGGTAAGAAGAATCGATCTCCACGATCTCGCCATCGGGAGAAAGCAGTTTTACTTTTTCATTAGCAGCTACTTTTGAACTGCATGAGCTTGCCAAAGTACCGCATGCAGCAGTAGCAACTGTAGCAAGGGCAACCGTTTTTATAAAATCCCGGCGGCCGTTGTCATTGGTTTCTAGTTCTTTCATGAAATAAAATTTGAAAGGATCAAATATTGTTTTCTTTAGAAGGATTTTCCATCCAGTCATAAATTTGCTGGTTGCTGGCTTTTTTTTGAGAGGTCAGTTTATCCAGAATGGCTTTGTCGACCTCCACCAGTTTGCCATCAGGAGTGAGCATTTTTACTTTCCCGGAACCGTTTGTAGCATTACTCTTTGGAGTAAAAAGTGATAAAAACCAGCGGCGGGATTTTGTGTCGGAATTTGAATTGTTTCCCATTGTATTTTGTAATTGATTATAAATAAATAATGACAGTAACAATCACAGATGCAATATTATCCATGCAATTTTTACCATCTCATGACAAACATCAAGGTATAAAATGAGTATTATCATCCTTTCCGTACCGGGTGATAGTGGTTTGAAAACTCCCTGACTAAAGTCATGTTCTGCTAATACGATTGTCATAATACTGTCAAAGAGCCCAATCTAACTTTGGGGCCTCAATTACAAAATGAATTGAGTTCTTTTAACAAAAGAGACCAAAACAGTATCCATTTTTTCAATAAGTAAATTAAATTTTTTATGAAAAAAATTTCATTGATCAAAGCAACGACACTCTTCCTTGCAGTTATGTTCGTTTCTGCTTCTATTATCCAGTGTAAAAAAACCGGCGACATTGTAAAAGACCTGGACAGGTCATTCAAAGGCTCGGCCGACACTACTATTTATGCTGCTTTTTATGAGAGCAACACCATCACTCCAGCTGATGCAACAGCTGATGTGAATGATGTAATTAAATTCCGTGGAGTACAAACCATCATCCACGAATATTGCGCTACATCTAATTGTCATGGCGGTCCTATCGGTCCTAAATTCGATACCTATGCCGACATCATGAAATATGTAGTGGCTGGCAATCCTGAAGGAAGCAAAATGTGGGATTATTTGACCACCAACAACTTCGACAAGGCAATGCCTCCGGTTAATTCTAATCACGAAATGACCGTGACCGACAAAAATCTTCTTTACAACTGGATCAAGAATGGTGCGAAAGAAAAACCAAACCTGGCCGATTTCAGACCAGCAGCTGTAACGCTGATCGGAAATGGTTGTGCTTCTGCTAACTGCCATAATGAAGCTACTTCTACAGGCGGTTGGGCAAGGGCAGGATTTATCCCTGGCTTAGTAACTGGTGACACTTCACAATATACATATATTAGCCCCTCTAATGGAGCGGCTACTATTTATTGTCAGCTTTCTAATGCAACTGTTCGCAACCAAGTTTGGAATGCATATAAAGACAGTGTAAGGAAATTCTATTCTGATACCGTAGCTTTTGCAAGTTTCCGTCCATGGAAAACATTTGCTACACCACGTTCTGCCTTAAGCACCCGCGGACCACTGAATACTTATGATGATATCATGCTTGATATTATGTATCCAAAAAGTATCAGAAGTAATTCATCTGTTCAATATACAGATCCTGTTACTTTAAAAACTTTTTACTCAAAAGGCAATTACTTAAATGTTGCCAGTACAATCGTTAGTCGGATTGACTCCACTTTATTAGTGGCCAATCCTTTCACAGGAATCTATCAAACTTCTAGCCAAGGTGATATGGCCTATGGTGATGGTGGTTTGAAAGCCAATGAGATCGCGCTGGTTAAAGCCTGGTATTTTGCCGATCCAAATATTCCTGATGTATGGAAATATGGCGTAAACAATGCCGGTATTTTCAAATACAGGAAAACAGGTAACATCATCAAAAAATAATTGATACGATCATTCTAAAATTTTAGATATATGAAAAAAGTAGTAGTAACAATGGCGGTAATAACTTCAATGCTTATTTACCTCTTGTCATCTTGTTATAAAAACAAAGAAGATATCCTGGCCCTTCCAAAAATTTCATTCCGGTCAGATGTAGTGCCCATCATCGTTGCCGGTGGATGCGGTTGTCATAACAACGGACAAGCATCAAGAGCTGTCCAATTCTCTCATGCCGATACTATTTTTTATGATGGTATCCTGGCCCGTCTTTCTTTATTTGATTCTTGGGTAAATGGCGGAACCCATCCAGGTGGTGGCATGATCGATTTTAAATCCAACGAAAAAACGATCATTAAAAAGTGGATCGCCGAAGGTGGTAAAGATGATGGCGGTGGTTGTACTGTTGCCGGTGTAATAACCCATACAGCCAAGATCCAGCCTATTTATCTCACTACTTGTAAGGGTTCTACCTGCCATGGTGGAATTGCCATCACACTTGACTATGCCAAAATGAAATCAGATGTATCTATAATCACTACTATGATGAACAGTGGCGGAGCAAGTGGACACCCGGGTGGAGCATTGAGCCTGAGCACCTGTACCGTAAATACATTTAAAGAATGGATCGCACAGGGTCAACCACAATAATCATTAACCCGATATTTTACAAATTCTAAATGAATGTTATGAAAATAAAATCAGTTGATATGAAAAAGATACTTTCGCTCCTTGTATTTTGTCTGGGTTTCACCGCCTTCACTATTGCACAGGATGCCACCAAAACAACAAAAGAAAAAGCCGTTCCAAAATATACTCGCGCTACTTTCAATTCTTCCCGCATCATCAACATGCAGAGTACAGAAATGGTAAGCAAAGGTGCATTGGAATTCATGATCTCTCACCATTTCAGCAATATCTGGAATAAGGATGCAGGCTCTCAGAATCTCGCTCAGTTATTCGGACTGAACTCAGGTGTTGCACATACTTATTTATCATTCTCTTATTCTCCACTCAACTACATGAATGTGGGTTTAGCAGCAGCCGGAAACTCTAAATATGAAGGCTGGCTAAAATTCAAACTGCTGCGTCAGCAAACAGGTTCTAAGAACATACCTGTTTCCGTTGCCTTATATTCAATGATGAATATCAATACTGCAAAGGATCCTGACCAATCATTTGCCGGAAACAAGATCGCTTTTGTGAATCAATTGTTGATCTCCCGCAAAATGACCGATAAACTGTCTTTGGAACTGATCCCTACCTGGGTACATTTCAACATCGTTCCTTACGGTATCAACAACAGTAACGAGGTATTCTCTTTAGGTTTAGCAGGAAGGTATAAAATAAAACCAAAAATGAACCTTACGCTGGAGTATACACGCCAACTGAATATGTATGAGAACCTGATCACTAAGAACGGCAGTATCCTCAATTATCAGCCTAACCTGCTCTCTGCCGGTATTGAGATCAATACAGGCGGTCACTTGTTCCAATTCTATATCGGCAGCACAACAGATGCTTCCCTGGTTGACCAATTGGCTCGTAACAACAGCAGCATTAAAGACGGTAATTTCGCTTTTGGCTTCACCATCAACAGAAGCCTGAGTTTGAAAAAATAAATTTCCAGCGATCATTCAATCGCTTCATAAAAAAAGCCGACCAAACAGGTTGGCTTTTTTATGTTATATCATGCGGAAGGTCAATGCTGCAAACTCTTCTATGCTGAGGGTTTCGGCCCTCCGTCCAAAGAGCTCATCCTGCAAGGTTTCGGGTGTAAATAAACTTTTTACCGCATTCCTCATCGTCTTACGGCGCTGATTAAACGCAGTTTTTACCAGTACCCAGTAGGCGCGGTCGCTTTTGTATTGAAGTGGTACTTCTTTTCTGGTAAGCCTGATCACACCGCTTTGCACCTTGGGTGCTGGGGTAAAACAATCATTGCTTACATCAAATAGATAATCGACTGTATAATAAGCCTGCACCAAGGCACTCAATACGCCATACACTTTACTGCCTGCGGGAGACGCAGCCCGTTGTGCCACTTCTTTCTGAAACATACCGATCACCACCGGAACATTGTCTTTCCATTCCAGGATCTTGAACAGGATCTGTGTAGAGATATTATAGGGAAAGTTACCGATAATGGTAAATGGGGTTTCAAATGGCATGTCCATATCCAGAAAACTCTGGTGAATGAGTTTGTCTTGGAGCTTTGGATATTGCTGCAGCAAGAAATCAACTTTCTCTTCATCCAGTTCCACCGCCTTGAAATCAACCCCTGGTATTTTCATGAGGTGCCTGGTTAACGCACCGGCACCCGGACCTACTTCTAGCAGCTGAGTAACCGGGCGCTCCTGAAGGGCCATCACAATTTTTTGAATCACTAGCTCATCTTTCAGAAAATGCTGACCCAGTGATTTTTTATACGTGTACATAGCTGCAAAACTAACATAAAAAATGCCCCTTCCAATCCGGAAGGGGCAAAGCATTCAAAACGCGTTCAACTTTGAACTTATTTGGCCAGTACCAGTTTCTGGGTTACTACTTCATCATTAATGATCACCTGAAGCGAGTAAACACCATTGCTGTACCGGTAAAGGTTATTGATCTGAAGGGTATTATTTCCCTTCAATACTTTCTGTTGTTGAACCATTACGGTCTTACCCAGATTATCGATCAGCCTGAGTGTAACCATCGATTCTTTTTCTGCAAAGAACCTTACGGATACATAATCACTAGCCGGGTTTGGCATGATATTGATCGGCGTCTTAGTTTGTGTACGCCTTACCACCAGGATATTGCTGTACTTGATCTCTCCGGCCTTGCCAATCACTTTCAACCGATAATAAATGATCTCACTATTAATACCCGCAATGTCGTCATTGAATCCAAACTGCTGGGTTACATTTAGATTCACTGCATCGGTAACCATTCCGGTCATGGTATAAGTATTGTTGTCCAAACTTCTTTCAATTTCAAAATGATCAATTTCTTTTGACGTGATGATCGACCAGTTTAGTTGAACATGGCCCAACTGCAACATACCATTGAATTGCAGGAAATTTACCGGCAAGGTATTTCCTACATAACGCCAATCTCTGTCATTCTGAATTGGCCAAGACATTTGCACTACCGAACGGGTGCCCGGAGAGGCAGGACCAGAAAAACTACCACCATTACCCATATACGCAGATGTAACTTTTGGTGATGTATTGTCATTATCAAAACGATCATCAAGTCCATCTCCATCGGTATCAATTCCGGTAAGCGTTACCAGGTCATCGGGTAGTTTATTAAAATTAAAATCATTGCCTTCTATCCGGTCGATCTGTCCATCACCATCAGTATCAGAATCACGGTAATCAGGAATGGTATCGCCATCCATATCAACAGGGAATATACCACCACCGCTGAATCCAACTACATTGTCATAGGTATCTACCAAACCATCGCCATCAGTATCCGTTGCCACTGGCAACAGGTAACTATTGGTGGTTTGGCCTTCAATATTATCGGTAATACCGTCATTATCCGAATCAATATCTAAATAATCGGGTTTTGCATCTCCGTCAGTATTGCGCAAGTTCAACGCAGCTAGAGCAGACACTGTGGTAGACCATCCATTGGCTCCGATGGTACCATCCGCTATTCCATTCATGTTGGCATCCGGTAAGCCGGCTTCAACCACATCTACAATTCCATCTCCATCGCTATCCACATCATATGGGTTTGGACGGAAATCATTGTCCATATTCTTATTAGGATAACTATCGGCCCTTCCATCCCCATTGATATCAGCACCTGTTTTCAATAAAGCAGTAGCATTGATATAACCATCATGAAGTCCATCATGATTGGCATCTACAAAGGCATCAAGTTTTCCATCATTATTGGTATCGGGTCCTCCTACTTCCACCACATCCGGGATACCATCATTATCGCTATCGAGGTCGAGATAATTCGGAACGCCATCTCCGTCAAAATCAATATTACCCAGGCCTTGTCCAGAATTGTAGGCACTGGCGGTATTTGCATCTACGCGATCGCACAAACCATCTCCGTCAACATCGATGAAATTATCCAGTACACCATCTCCGTTAGCGTCCACCCCATTGGCTTCCACTACATCCGGAATGCCATCATTATCGCTGTCGAGGTCGAGCATGTTGATGATACCATCTTTATCGGTATCAAAACGATCATCCACACCATCGGCATTACTGTCTACCCTTCCTGGAAAATCGAGATCCAGATAATTAGGAATACCATCATTATCAGAATCACCATCGGCCTGGAAATTATCGTTTATAAAATCACCATTATTGTCTACAAATCCTGGATAGGTAGGATCATATGCATTGATGATGCCATTGCTATTGGCATCCTGCAAAGCTGCTGCCATATTACTTTCTACGTAATCCGGAATGCCATCTTTATCCTTATCGATATTACAGGCAATCGTTACCGTTACTGACACACAGGTGGTAGTGTTGCAATCACCCTGGGCCAAAACATAATAGGTAGTAGTAACCAATGGGGTGACTGAAATACTAGATCCCGTTCCCACCAACGTACCGCTACAACTTCCCGAATACCATTTCCAGCTGGCATTGGTTCCGAGTGAGCCGCCGGTGATACCGAGGTTTACGGAAATGCCCGGACAAATACTATTCTTGCTTTTTGTAGCCGCAGTGGCTGCAGTTGAAAGCGTTTCTCCGATCAGTCTGGCACCGGGAGAAATATATTGACAAGAAACAATTCCAATATTTCCGGTTGCCGCTATGATCACGCGGTAATATCTGCCCGTATCCGTTGCCGTTACCGGGTTGATCGTATAGTTGATTGCATTGGCTCCGCCGATATTTGTCCATGGACCGCTACCGGGTGCAGGTGACCATTGCCATTGATAATCTTTTGTACCCGGAATTACTGCCGGATCAGAAAGGGCACCGGTAAAGGTTACCGATCCACCCAAACAGGTTCCTAAAGGATTATTGATACTCACGGTTGGCTGCGGGTCACAAATTCCATATTGCACATCATCGAGTACAAAATCATTTCCGCAACCACCCGGACCTGCATTCAGCATTTCCATGATGATATTGGTATAACCTGATGGCATTACCCATTTCATACCCAGTTGCTGCCATGAAGTAGAAGTAATATCGGCAGTGGTAAATTGAGTAATGGTTAATCCCGTTGCCAGATCGCGCATGCGGATCAGGAATTTAGGATATTTAAATCCTCCTAATCCGGCACAAAGTGTTTGATAGGTTGCATTGCCAATGAAGGCTGTCCAGAATGACATGGAATATTGTTGTCCGGGACAAGCTACCGGCAAGGTATCTCTATAAAATACATAAGCAGGCGCATCAGCATTCACTTCCAGCATTCTTCCGTTAAGGTTGCCGGTATGATCGGCCAAACTTATCCAGTTAGATGGATCTCCCGTTGCTGCATTATTGGTTAATGTATATCGATTTACTCCCACAGGTGCTGTAGCCGTACCGGTGTATTGCAGACTGATCGAAGGTGAAGCCGGAGGCGTTGCTGCCAACCCAACACCGGTTCCAAAATCGTTGGTATATAATACCTGACTCAACACCGAACAAGGTGGTGTAGTAGGCGTAAGTATAATTACAAAAGGAGTGGGTTGTCCTTCTCCGAGATCATCAGGTTTATCATTCTGATTCAGATCAGGATTGGATCCATTGGTACTGGAATCTCGCAAAGCCGCACCACTGAATCCATTAGCAGTGGCAATAGCGGAGTTATTGTACACAACACCTGCCTGTATATTTGATAACCGGCAGGATATTCGTATGGTAAAATTATTATTGGTTGCCGGATAATTGACCAGCGTTTGTCCAGCATTCAATAGGTTGATATTCGAATTGCCGTTATAGGCCGCATTCAATACCATGCCCGCGGGATTACTGGTAAAGGCGGCCGTGACATTAGACAGATTGGCTGCACCATTGATCGTAGTAAGATCATCGGTAACCTGCACATTGGTGATCGACACACTTCCATAATTCCTCACATAAACATCATAGATTACATCATATTGATTTGGGGTACCCGTTGCCGTTACCGATACTAATTTCTTCGCCGCTCCTACTCCCGAATTGATCTGCGACATATCGCTTGAGGCAACCCCCTTATTGGCCGCATAGTTATAGGTTAGCCAGGAAGTATCTCCCGTGACCGGATCAATTTTCTTATATACACAACCCGGAGAATAAGAGGCAATCAGGTCGCCATCGGCAAATGCAAGTCCTACACAAAATGTAGTACCGGCTGGTTTCTTAACAGTATCAATAAATGTGGCCTTGATATGGTGTGTTGCGTTGCCGTAACTTCCATAATCGGGCGTATATAATTTATTGTCAAAGATGAAATACATCTGTCCGCTGGGTGTCATGGTAATATCACCACTGCTTACATTATAAATGGTATCACCGATTCCTCCTGCACCTGCAGTGAGGTCTAGTGTATCGGCTCCATTGATCACCCCTGCGGTAAAATCAAGTTGACGTAAATAAGCTTTATAGGGAGCGGCACCGGAAAATTCCAGCTGCCAGGCAAAACCGGTTGGGTCAAATGTAATACCCCCGATATCAAAATTAAATTTCTTGATCGTATCCAGGGCTACGGAAGGACAGGTTGTTGGATCCCATTTCCAGATATACGAACGTGCAGGCAATGGCGCCGTGTAATCAGTCCATATATAATACATATTATGGTCCTTTGGATTAAAGGAAACACTGGCTGCAGAAATGCTGAAGGTTTTTGGTTTTAATACCGGTTTACAACCAGCAGGAGAACTGGCCCTCGACATGATCGAATTGGCATAATTGAAAAAGTACACTGAGTCCACACCGCCAGAACCGCATTTATCTTTTCCAATGGCAAAAGGTACACTATAGGTAGCCGGTTGCGCCCAAGCCTCCTTCAACATGAAACAGGTGAAAAAAGAAAATAAAAATAAAAATTTTCTCATAAAATATTTTTTAAAATAGGATTATGACAGTGTAAGGATGGCCCAACCTGGTTCATGCATTGATTACAGTAATTCGCTTTGGATTTACCTGCCCGCGCAAGGTTAGGGGGCAACAAAAACAATATCAATATCGATTGATATGGATTTTTCATGAATTGGATAGTTTTTTTACTACGCTCTGGTTAAGGTCAACCTAGAATAAACGAAAATTAGAATAATTAATTGCGAAACATGCATATTAGTTGAAATATTTTTTTACTATGGCAATGAGTATTTTTACGAAGGAAAAATACGGAAGCGCTGATAATCAATGCTAATAGGCATTTCATGATTGCAAAAAAACATGATGAAGATCATTTTTTTGAAATTAATCCATGCCCTCCCAATTATAATTTGGGCGCAATTTTGTACAATAATTTTTAATACTGCTCGTTTTTACTCCTGTTAAACTTTATAAAATCCAATAATCTGTGCAAAAATTTTACTACATAGTCCTTGTATTTTTCATTGTTCAAAATCCTGTTTTTGCTCAACTAACGGTAACCGCTACTGCAGCAAACCCAACCATTTGCTTGGGTAATGGCACTAGCTTGTCGGCTACGGCTACACCTGTTAGTTATACCATGACCTCTATTGCCAATAACCCCGAGCCCTTGGCGGGTATCAATTTATTGGCTGATGCCGGAGTGGCCATTACCCCCTTAAGTACCGGCACGCTGGATGACGGAAGATGGGACAATATCACCCTGCCATTTACTTTTACTTATTATGGCAATACATACAATTCAGTTAATATCAGTACCAATGGCTGGATCGGAATGGGAAGCACCAATACGGTCACTACCGGATTCAATGTAAGCTTACCCAATGCCGCTGCACCCAATAATGTGATCCATGCAATAACCTGCGACCTTAATTTTAAAAGTCCTACTACTTCTTCACTGGAATATTTTGAAAGTGGTAGTTACCCCAACAGGATCTTTGTGATCAATTATACCAATATCAAATTCTTTTCTGGCGGCGGCACTGCCAATGTTCAGGTGATCTTATACGAAATATCAAATGTTATCGAGATCCATACATCCGATTGCAGCAATACCACACTCAGCAAAGCGCAGGGAATTGAAAATAGTACGGGAACGGTGGCTAGCGTTGTCACCGGCAGAAATAATACCGCCAGTTGGTCGGCCACCGGAATACCAAACGCTTTCCGGTTCACACCCGATGTGGTAACCTTTACCTGGTCACCGGCCACCGGTTTGAATACTACTTCCGGTGCCAATGTAATTGCCAGTCCTGTTTCAAATATTACTTATACTGTTACCGCACTCAATACTTCTAACAGCCAAACTGGTAACACAACCGTTACCGTTAGTATCAACCCGGCCTCCAATATACTCGCTGCCGTAGCAGGAGGGGCACAGGTATGCCAGAACATCAGTGTGTCGGGCAGCGGAACACAATACCGTGATGGGAACTGTAACCTGATAGCCAGCATTCTTCCTTCAGGTGCTAGTCCGGTGAACAATTCTATTAACACCTGTACTAAATTGGATGCCGGCTCAAGTAAACGAGGCACCACCGATCTATACGGAGCAAGAAAATATGATATTGAACCCCTTATCAATGCTTCATCGGCAACAGCCACCATTACGCTGTATTACCTTCAATCCGAGTTTGATGATTTTAATACCCGGGCAGTAGACAGCGGACATCGTTTCCTTCCGGTTAACAGCACCGATATTCCCGGTATCAATAATTTAGTGATCAGGCAATTCCATGGTACCGGTACCGACCCCAGTAATTATACAGGACCCGGATCACAGGATTTCTCTACTGCCAATGCGGGTGTAACCGTAGTTTGGAACGCCAGTAAATCATGGTGGGAAGTAACTGTACCAGTATCCGGATTTTCTGGATTCTATCTAACCAGCAAGAAGATCGGAACACTTTCCATTGGTTTGGAATATTTCAAAGGCGTACAGGTAGATAAAAGAAATCTGCTGAACTGGAAAGTAAATTGTACTTCCGCTAAAGCACAGTTTGATATACATAGAAGTGCCGATGGACGGCAGTTCACTTCTATCGGAAATATAACTGCCGATCAGGCCCGATGCAGCCAGCCATTTGATTTTATTGATGAGCATCCAATGAGTGGCAATAATTATTACCGTATCCGTATCATTGATGCTGAAGGAAAAGATGCTGAAAGCAATATCGTGTTGCTTACAACTAAATCCTCCAGTTTCAACCTGATCAGCCTGAATCCGAATATGGTCACCACCGAGCAGGCTATTCTTAAAATCAATGCCGTTGAAAAAAATACCGTGAATATCCTGGTCACCGATTTCTCTGGAAGAAGAGTATCAGCACAGATCTTACAAGTGCAACCGGGTATGAACCAAACCGAGATCAATACCCGCAATCTGGCGAATGGTGTTTACCAGGTTACCGCATACTTGCCGGGTGAAAAGCCGCAAACTTTGCGACTCGTTAAACATTAATAACCCCCATTGTTAAACATACAGAGCATCCTGCCAAACAGGATGTTTTTTTATGCGCCGGAATCAATGAATCGGGTACGGGCTATAATTTGTATTTTTGCAGCACAATCAATGATTATGAGTGCAACAGCAGATAATAAACCGGTGATCGGCATTACAACCGGAGATATCAATGGGATCGGTATTGAACTGATCATTAAAACTTTTTCTGATAACCGTATATTGGATATTTGTACACCGGTGATCTTTGGAAACAATAAAGCCATCAATTTTTACCGCAAATCCCTGCCAGATATAAATATTAATTTTGTCAGCATCAAGGAAGCGGCCCGGCTCAACCCTAAACAAGTTAACCTTTTTCATTGCTGGGAAGATGACGTGGTGATCACACCTGGTATCATGAATGAGATCGGTGGTAAGTATGCAGTGATCAGCCTCAAAGCCGCAGCGCAGGCATTAAAAGATGGAAAAATTGACGGACTGGTAACCGCTCCGATCCATAAAAAGAATATCCAGTCGAACGAATTTAATTTTACCGGCCATACCCCATACTTTAAACAATTGTACAATGCTGCCGATGTAGCCATGTTCATGATCGCCGATAATATGCGGGTGGCCCTGCTCACGGAACATGTAGCGGTGAATGATATTGCGCCCCATATTACGCGTGAAAATATCATCAGTAAACTGCAGATCATCAATAATTCACTGAAAAGAGATTTCAATATCAATAAGCCCAGGATCGCCGTGCTGGCCCTTAACCCGCATGCAGGTGATGAAGGATTGATCGGCAAAGAAGAAGAAGCGATCATCAAACCGGCCATCAAGGAAGCCAAACAACGCGATATATTTTGTTTTGGTCCATACCCTGCCGATGCGTTTTTTGCACGCGGTCAACATGAAAAATTTGATGCGGTATTGGCTATGTATCACGACCAGGGACTTATCCCTTTCAAATCCATGGCCATTGGTGAAGGCGTTAATTTTACTGCGGGTATCAACGGGATCCGTACTTCGCCCGACCATGGTGTTGCCTTCGACATTGCCGGAACGGGCAAAGCAGATGAGTCTTCATTTCGCGAAGCGGTATACAAATGCATTGATATCTTCAATGGCAGGAATGAATATGATGAGCAACACAAAAATCCACTCAAGAAAATGAGTTCGGGTATAGTGAGCAATGCTATTGATCAGAGAACTGCCGATATTCCGGAATAGGAATCATCTGAAATGCTTTACTGAAAAATAGTATCAGGCAATCCTTTATTGATGATATAATTGCTGAAACTGATGTCTACCTTGCCTTTCCGGTTTTTCAGTTTATCCTCTTTCTTCTTGGCATCTGTGCCATCTTCAAAATCGAAGGTTACCCCCTTGGGCATTTTATAGTCTTTGGTATTGAAAGAAAAACTCAACTGGTCGGGTAAACCATAAGCCGAATATTTTCCATAACTCATTTCCAACTCATAGGTTCCATTATCACGGGTGGTAGTTTTTGCCCGTCTGATCACTACATTAGCCTCATCAATATACAGGGTACTCAACACCACATCAGCAGCATCATCTTCGGGCAATAACTTTACCACTTTCACTACTGTGTTTCCGATCTTATCATTGCCCGCATCCAGCACAGTGAATTTTCCCGAACTGAGCACATTGCTCATGTTGATATTAACAGCTCCTTTGGGAACAAAAGAGATCCCTTTTTCATTCTTTACTTTTAATTTGTTGGGCTTTTTAAAATATACTTTCACGGTAGCCACGGGCACTTTTAAAAAACTAACATTCGTCTTCATACGGCCATTAGCCTCATAATCATTCACGAGGTCGAGTTTGGCCTTTACTTTCTGTACCAACTCTGTTATATCCTGAGCAGCCACAAAAAACACACTACTCAACAGCATCATTAAACAAATCAATTGCTTCATGTAATCATTTTAAGATAAGATATCCTTTTTACGAAACACCCACACCGCTGCGGCTACCAGTCCAACATTATAGGCAAGCAGGGCAGCCAGACTTTTCAATATCCCGGGCAGGTATTGAATTGATCCCTTGATGGTTTCCCCATCCGCGGTGGAGCCGATATAAAAAAATCCTTTCCAGCCCAACATATACGTGGTGAACAGGTAGGGCTTGATATATTTTTGATAAATGGGTATTTCCATTTCGCTCACCAGCGTACACACGATCACGATACCCACGGTGGCTACAATAGGGCCGATCGAATTTTCAGAGAGCGTAGACAACAACAATGAAATCGCTGCCACCACCATCATGGCCACAAAGGCAAAACCAAAAGCAAAGAAATATCGCCAAAGGATATCATCCGATTCGATCAACTGCAGTCCACTGGTTTTGGCTACCACCAGATCGTTCACACCAAAGATGGCCACACTTACCGCCAGGGATATTAAGGCGATCCACAACAACATGGCAAACACATACACGGCCGTGGCAAAATATTTGGCCAGTATGATCTGGGTACGACTCACCGGTTTAGAGGCTAAGAGTCGCAAAGTACCCATACCTGCTTCTCCCGAAACTACATCACCTGCTACCAGTGCCACCAGGATGGGAACATGTACCAGCAAAAGATTCAATACAAAATAACATACCGCATATCCATTGTTCAGTTTATGGTAATCCAGGTCCATGGTTTCATCCAGTGAACCCAATATGAATTTCAGCCAGTCTTTTCCATTCACATACAAGCCCAGCTGAATTAAAAATATGAATGCCGCAATGATGGCAAAGGCCAGGTAGGTCCTGGGCTTCTTAAATATTTTGAACAATTCAATTTGCAAAAGATTCCACATGGCCAGACTGGGTTGTAAGTGATAGAAAATAATCTTCCAATGAATGCATGGGATTGATCGATTGCAATGAAACACCCATGCCCACCATATCGGCGATCAATTGTGGAACTGAAGCCTTATCCATCTTGAGTTGAATAGGAGAAGTTCCGGGCTGTAAATAATTGGCCCAGGGGGTTGACTGCAATTGTTGCCGGGTTTGCTGATCATCGCTGGTGCTGAGTTGAACCAGCGATTTTGCCGGATCAAGTAATTCATCCACCCTGCCCTCTACCATTTTTTTTCCGGCATGAATGATAAGCATCCGGTTGGCCACCAGCTCAATTTCAGAGAGGAGGTGTGAAGAAACCAAGATCGTTTTTCCGAGGTCGTGACTCAGGTGCAAGATCAGCTGGCGCATATCGGCAATGCCTTGCGGATCCAATCCGTTGGTGGGTTCATCGAGGATGATCAACCGGGGGTCGTGTACCAAGGCAACGGCAATGCCTAAACGCTGTTTCATACCCTGACTAAAGGTTTTCACCTTGCTGTTGGCGCGCTCATCAAGCCCTACCCGCTTCAATTGCTCCATCAATATTTTCTCCTCGGGTTTGATGCCGCTCATTCGGGCAAAGATGGCCAGGTTATCGTATGCAGAAAGGTATTTGTATAGATCGGGCTTTTCGATCACCGCCCCTACTTGTTTCAGGATGGCCGATCGGTGGCTTGCGAGGTCTTGCCCAAAAATTTGAATATCGCCACTGGTGGGTTTAACCAGGGTGAGTAACATGCGGATGGTGGTTGATTTTCCGGCACCATTCTGGCCAAGGAACCCATACACATCCCCCTCGTTAACCGAGAAGGAAAGGTCCTTTACCGCAGTAACCTCATTAAATTGTTTGGAAAGGTGATTAACCCTTATCACTGATGCCATGTGTAATATATCAACAAAGATAAAACGGATAAGGCAACAAAAGGTTCAGATTTAGTATAAAAGCAAGGAAGTATTTTATGTGGAGCCCGGATGCATATAAGCATGAAGGGCTTTTACATAAGATTCAAACGCTTCAATACCTTTTTTGTTGATCTGGCAGATGGTTTGGGGATAGTTATTACTGAACTGCTTGGTTACTTCAATATATCCCGCATCTTTTAGTTTATTGATCTGCACACTAAGGTTACCCGCTGTGGCATTGGTCTTTTCTTTCAAAAAAGTAAATTCTGCCTGCTTCACACTAATGAGCAGACTCATGATGGCAAGCCTGAGCTGGGCATGCAATATGGGGTCAAGTTCTTTAAACATGGCAGGCCTGTTGTTTTTTATGCCTTCTCCACAAGATGATGCCCGGGATCAGCCAGGCAAAAAACCCACAGGCTGCCATCAGCAACATATCCGTTTCTACGCCGGTGTACATCGATACCAGGGCCAGCACCCAACAGATGATACCGCCGAAGATCATCGGCCTGAATTTAAACACACCGCCAGTAATAAAAGTGGGGATGCCATATAATAACATGAACAGGGAAGTTCCGCTATGATCAACCGATCCGAACTTGCTGTTGTAATACGATAATATGAAGATGCAGATACCAAACGCCGACCATACATACGACATGATGGCTTCATCATGACCCACAAAATTCTTCTTTCGCTTTTCTCGAATGGAAAAAAATATCTGAGGGATCAGGGCAATGAATAAGAGGAGCCATACATCAAAATCAAAAAATACCTGGGTATAAAACTGGATCCAGGTGAGCAAACTGCACAGGATAATGAGGAAACCCCACACGATGGAAGCCGCTCCGGTATTGATGTAGCTGCCTTTTGCCTTATTGATCATATCCTGGATCAGTTTCAGGCTTTCGGCTTCGGTCATTGTTTCTTCTGCTTTCATGTTGATGGTATTTTAGGCATAAAGGAACGTGCAGGCATGCCCTGCATGTTCAAATATTATTTGATTATTGTTCGCATTCTTTCATCAATTGTTGCACGCGTTGCAATCCCCAGGCGGGATATAATTCACTGGCCGGTTTGAATACCAGGAATTTATCGATGGCCGTTTGTAACTCAATCTTAGCCGTTTTACAACCCCCACCAAATTGTTCGGGTGTGTACTTTAAACTTTGTCCCTTCAGCAGGTATGGCCTGGGGTTAGTAGGGTCTTGTTCCATGGCATTTTCCATCTGGGTATTGCTTTCCTGTCCGTATTCCATATATCGCTGCATGGGATTCACCATCATGTGGCAACTGGCGATCATACTTTTGATACAAGATACCTCTGAATTCTTGGGCGACAAGGAATCGGCCTTATTGATGAGCGCAGTGGCTTTGTCGGCGATATTATCTGTCTGTGCCTTATCGGTAACCATAAAACCATAATTTACCTGACAAAGGGCAGCATAATAATAAGGCAACCACTGATTTTTTTCAGCGTCGGCAATGCGTTCAAATGTGTTGGCCAGACTCAGCAGGGATGGAGGATTGCTGAAGCTGCTGTCTATCGCCGCGAGGTTTCTTTTCATGGCCGCCAGGTATTTATCGCTCTGCGAAAAACCCGCCACCGTTAGGGTGGTCATTAGGGCAAGAAGGATCAATTTTTTCATGTTGTTGTGTTTTAGGTGAAATCAGTAAATGATTATTTAATTGGAGTGAATTTTGTTTTTATAAATTGTTATTGATGGCATCCTGTGTTCGGTCGATACCAAAACTTAAAAAGCAACCGATGAATACAAATCGTTTAGACGGTGCCGTTACTGGTTCTTTGCGACTTCCATCATACGAATAATTATAGCTGTATATCTGTTTCTGCCCCAGCACATTGTTGATGCCCAACACCCATACGGCAAAACTGCGGGGATTCTTTTTGCCGATATTGGGCAGGTAGTTCACACTCACACTCATGCTGTTGTAATTGATCGTTTTCCCTGCATCGGTAATGATGTATTTCAACTGGGTATTATCATAAGCAATGCGGTAGTAAGGCCGGCCGGTTGCAAAATTATAACTCAGGTTGAACTGTGTTTTCCAGGGCAACACAAAGCGCTTGAATACGAATGCTGCAGTATGTTTGGCCGCAAATGATGGCTGGATGGCGGTAGGATAATTTAAAAAATCGCGTTTGGTATCCAGGTAAGAATAGGAGATCCAGTAGTCTACATTCTTGATCGTTTTTTTATCCCTCCAGAAAAATTCTATACCGCTGGCATGACCCGAGCCTTCATTGTTGATAGCTACTTCGCGCCCGGTGTTGCTGATGCCTGTCTTATATAGGTTGTTGTATTTTTTATAGAATATTTCGGTCCTGAATGAACGCAAACTATTGATCTTTTGATATTGCAGTATATAATGTGTGGCACTGGAATAATCAATGCCCGTAGTGGCCGGCAAATATTTCCTTTCGGGATTCTGATAAAATATACCATAGGCAAAAGAAGCCTGGCCATTGTCCGGAAATTTATAGGCCACCGATATTCTGGGTGCTGCATTCCATTTGTTCATGATGGTTGAATGCTCAAGCCTGCCACCGATCTTAGCAGCCAGTTTATTGGTGAGGTATATATCGGTTTCGGCAAAGGCCGACCATAAATGATCTTGTATCGATTCGCTGAAGGCAGTGCCATTATACAAAGTATAGGTAGCTTTTTCATTGCTGTAAAAATAATCACTGCCAAATCGGATGGCATTCAAACCTTTCATGCGTTTTTCAAGCACCAGTCTTGCCTGCGCATAGGCGGCCCTGTTATTAAGGGTAAAATTTTTATAGGCAAAGAATGCCGGACTGGTGATCGTTTGTTTCTGATTATTGGCATCCTCCACCTCATTGCTGATGTCATCCTTATTGGTGCTGAAGCTGATGCCCGTATTGATCTTCCAGCCATTGCCAAGTGCATCTTTCCAGCCAATATTTTGATAGATATTCAGGTTCGTGATGGAAAAGGCATCCTTTAATCCTGCTGAATCAATATCCGGATTTCTGAAGCCGGTTTTATTGGCACTGATATAACCGAAGTATTTGATGAATCCACCATGTTTTGTTTTGATGCGGAAATTGGCATCACCCTGGTGGTATTCGGGGATCAGGAAAAAATCGGGTTTGAATTTGATCAGCTTAAAAGCCAGCCATAGATTGGTATAATTATAGGAAACGCCCCAGGATGATTTTTTATCCTTGGCCAGGTGCTGAATGCCTCCGCCGGCACCAATGATTGAAAAACCGAGGTCAGCCTCTGTTTTCTCCGGAAGGTCCTTGCTTTCCAGGATCAGGGCTGAAGAAAGCGCCTGACCATAGAGGGCCGAATACCCTCCTGAACTGAATACGGTCCCTTTGAATAGGAAGGGGTTGAACCTGCCCCGGGTGGCGATGCCGGGGGTGCTGCTGTAAAAGAAATTGTTTACCAGCTGGCCATCCATATAGATCTTGCTTTCGGTGGCAGTACCGCCCCTCACAAATAAGCCCTCGCTTTCGCCCACCTGCTGGGTACCCGGAAGGGTCTTAAAGGCACTGGTTACATCCCCATTGGCACTGGGGGTGGTTACAATATCGAGCGGATTGAGCACGGCAGCCTTGTTCTTATCAGAAGCCTCGAAGGCCCCTGCCGATATCACTACCGCCTTGAGTTCGGTAACCAGTTCTTTCATGGATATATTCAGCTGAATCGCTGTTCCGGCCAAACTGATCTTTTGCTGAAAAGAGGCATACCCGATAATGGTGGCTTCCAGTACCTGGGCTCCTTTTTCGGAGCTATTAAAGGAAAATGAGCCCAGAGAATCGGTGGTGGCCCCATCATAACTGTTCAAAATACTTATACTTGCTCCGGCCAAGGGCTTGTTCCTGGTATCGGTTACCCGGCCACTGATCTTCACCTGGGCAGAGGCCGAAAACATGAAACCGGAAAGCATAAAAATCATAAAAAATTTCATCCTTGTAAATTTTTCACAAACATAAAGTAGTTTATGTTATAAACCAAATGTAGCTAAATGAAAATATTTTTTTACACGGAGATGCCAGCTAAAATAAAGCGTTCAAAATGTACGTAACAGACTGAATGTTAATATTTTAACACCCATCTAAGAACTGCCATCTATACCAATACATAGATCCAAAACTTATCAACATTGGGCAAAATTTATTTTTTTATGTGGGGGCAAATTGTAATTTAGCAACAGAATTTAATGGGTTAGTAAGTACAAAGGGTCAACAGAAATGTTGACCCTTTTACTTTTAAAACCTTTCTAAATTTTCTCCTCTTTCAACCGCTTCGTCCTTTTTTTTCTACATCATTTTTTAGTTTCACCGGGTTAAATGAATTGATGTTCTCTGAAACAATATCCAGTTTTTTGATTTCTTCATCTACCATTTAGATTTTACATTTACGGAATGAGTAAGACCAAATCAGCTTTTTTTTGTCAGCAGTGCGGATACGAATCCATGAAGTGGGTGGGTAAATGTCCGAATTGTAATAACTGGAACAGTTTTGTAGAGGAGGTCATCGTAAAAGGAACGGATAAAAAAGAAAATGACGAATGGTCAAATTACGATCAAAGCAATTTATCAAATGGTCCTCGGGGTAAAACAATTCCCATTCAGGAGGTTAGCAGTGCTGAAGAAAAAAGGATCCTTACGGCTGATGCCGAATTAAATCGTGTGCTGGGTGGCGGCATTGTTTTAGGAAGCATCGTGTTAGTTGCAGGTGAACCCGGCATCGGTAAATCAACTTTGTTCTTACAGATCGGTTTACAACTCGGCGATATCAAAGTACTTTATATCAGTGGGGAAGAAAGTGAACAACAAATTAAAATGCGCGCCGATCGGATCGGGATCAACAGCGATCAGTTTTATTTACTCACTGAATCGAATACCCAAACCATCTTTCAGGAAATAAAAAAACTGAAACCGCAACTGGTGATCGTTGACTCTATTCAAACCCTGCAATCGCCGTTTGTGGAAAGCGGCCCCGGCAGCGTAAGCCAGATCAGGACCACCGCTGCTGAGCTTCAGCGCTTTGCCAAAGAAACCAATACACCCGTGTTCCTGATCGGACATATCACCAAGGATGGTAGTATTGCCGGACCCAAGATCCTGGAACATATGGTGGATACCGTACTGCAATTTGAAGGCGACCGAAACTATGCCTACCGAATTTTAAGAACCCTGAAAAATCGTTTTGGTTCCAATGCCGAACTGGGGATCTATGAAATGACGGGAACGGGTATGCGCACTGTCAGTAATCCTTCCGAATTACTCATCACGCAAAAAGAAGAACAACTCAGCGGTATTGCCATTGCGGCAACCATTGAAGGACTTCGTCCATTACTGATAGAAGGACAAGCACTCGTTACACAAAGTGTATATGGCACCCCGCAACGAACCGTTAGCGGATTCGACCTGCGCAGGTTGCAACTCTTATTGGCGGTACTGGAAAAAAGAGGTGGCTTCCATTTTGGTGTGAAAGATGTTTTTGTGAACATTGCCGGTGGTTTAAAAATTGAAGACCCTTCGATCGACCTCGCGATCGTGAGTGCCCTGCTCAGCAGTTATGAAGATGTGCCCATCAACCAGCATTATTGTTTTGCCGGAGAAGTTGGGCTCAGTGGTGAGATCAGGGCAGTGAACCGAATTGAACAACGCATCGCTGAAGCAGAAAAACTTGGATTCGAAAAAATCATCCTCAGTAAATACAATGCCAAATCATTACAAAAATTGAAGTTCAATATTGAGGTAGTACCGCTTGCTAAAGTAGAAGAACTTTACCAGTACCTTTTTTAAAAACTAAACGTTTATTACCGGTTACCCCAACAATGATTGCCTAATTTTATTCGGCAACATCAACCCCGGATCCGTGACCCGTTTAAAAAGCATCCTCAACGATACCCTGCACCTGTTTTATCCGCATCTATGCAAAGGCTGTGGCACCGACCTGCTAGCTGTTTCCGATCATATATGCCTTTCTTGCCTGCTTGAACTTCCTTCCACCGGATTTGCCCCCCTGCCCAATAACCCGGTAGAAAAATATTTCTGGGGTAGAATCCCCATACAAGCCGCCCACAGTGAATTCTATTTCTCAAAAGGCACCCTGATCCAGCAACTGATCCACCAGCTGAAATATAAAGGCGACATCCCAGTAGGCCGATTCCTGGGCTCCATCATGGGCAATAGCCTGAAGCAAAGCGAACGGTTCAATACGATAAATGCCATAATCCCCTTACCCCTGTTCGCCGATAGGGAACGAAAGCGCGGGTATAACCAATCGGCCATACTGGCTGAGGGTATTTCCCAGCAAATGCAGGTTCCTGTGATCACGGGCAATGTGATACGGCAGCATGCCACCGAAACCCAAACCCGCAAACACCGGAATGAACGCTGGGAAAATGTGCACCAGAGTTTTCAGGTAAAATTTCCGGATCAACTGAAAAATCAACAGCTTTTGTTGGTAGATGATGTGGTAACCACCGGCGCAACACTGGAAGCCTGTGCACAAACCATCATCAGTTCTTGTGCTGCCAGCATCAGCATTGCCGTACTGGCACATGCCGGCAAATAGTTTGCGGTTTGTGGTTAAGAGATTAAATTTGGCTCATGAAGAAATTCGCATCCTTTTATTACTTACTCACCCTCATGGGATGCCTGCTATTCTCTGCCTGCAAAAAAGATAGTTTTATCAGATCGGCTGATGCCATGATCACGATTACTGCCGATTCGCTCAAATACGATACGGTGTTCACCAGTACCGGTTCGGTTACCAAGGTCTTTAAGATCATCAATGACAACAATCAAAAACTCAGGCTCAGTAAAATAAAACTGATGGGCGGAACGCCTTCTGCCTTTAAAATAAATGTAGATGGTGTGCCCGGTACCGAATGGAATGATCTTGATCTGGCAGCCAATGATAGTATCTATGTATTTGTTTCGGTTACCATTAACCCTAATGCCAGTAACCTGCCCTTTATTGTGTCAGACAGCATACTCATTAATTACAATGGGAATACCCGCTATGTGCAATTAGAAGCGTATGGCCAAAATGCCAATTTTTTGCGCAACCGGGTCATTACCGGAAATCAGGTATGGACCAATACCCTGCCCTATGTGATACTGGGAAGCTTAATCATTGACAGTACCGCTACCTTAACCATCAACTCCGGCTGTAAAATATATTCGCATGCCACGGCCCCCTTTATCGTGAACGGAACCTTGCTCATCAATGGCAATAAAAATAATCCGGTATTATTTTCGGGCGATCGATTAGATCCTGCGTATAAAGACCTTCCGGCAGGATGGCCCGGGATCTATTTCCGGAGCAGCAGCAAGAACAATGTATTAACCTATGCGGTGATCAAAAATGCCAACCAGGCCATCGTAGTTGAAAAACCCGCTTCCAATGCCAACCCCAAACTGATCATGCATCAGTGCATCATTGACAATGCCTATGATGCCGGCATTCTTTGTATGAACAGCAGTATGCAGGCTGATAACAGTCTCATCAGCAACTGCGGCACCAATATCTCATTTAGTTACGGTGGCGATTACACGCTAACACATTGCACGGTAGCCGCATATTCCACGGCCGTTCTTTTTCACAAAAACCCGGTGCTCAATATCAGCAATTTTACCAGTGTGGGTAGCACCATACTCACCGCTCCCATCAATGCCTTGTTCCGCAACTGCATCTTCTGGGGCGACGCCGGATTTGTTAACGACGAGATCACGGTTGCCCGCCAGGGAAGTAACAGCTTTACCGTTGTGTTTGATAAGAACCTGTACCGCGCGTCCATCGATCCCGGCAACAGTACCCTTTCGGGAAATATAAAAAATATTGAACCGGCATTCGACAGCATTGATGTAGATAAACGGATCTTCAATTTCAGGATCACTAAAAATACGCTGGCACCCGGAATAAATAAAGGAAGCATCACCGGATTTTTAAAAGACCTCGACGACCAGAACCGGAATAATGGGTTACCCGACCTTGGCTGTTATGAGAAACAATGACCGCTCATCATTTGGGGTTAAAGTCTTGCCATAAATCAGTTAATTTCATAACAGCTTCTTCGGTTCATAGAACAATTAACAGACAGAAACGTTATTCATAAAAACAATTACCATGCTTAAAGTTTTAACCGCTGCTGCTATACTATTATGTATGGCATCAACCACTCAACCTACTATTATGACAAATTCCAATACCGAAAACATTGCGAAATCGATCTACGATTTTAAAGTAGAGGCCCTTGATGGCAGCAGCATCAACTTCGCCAGCTTTAAAGGAAAAAAAATACTGATCGTTAATACCGCCAGTGAATGTGGTTTTACCCCACAGTATGAAGGCCTTCAAAAATTATACATCCAACAGCAAGGCAAACTTGTAATTGTTGGATTCCCGGCCAATAATTTTGGCGCACAGGAACCCGGCACCAATAGCGAGATCAAATCTTTCTGCACAAAAAATTATGGCGTTAGCTTTCCCATGGCCGCCAAAGTATCGGTAAAGGGAGATGATATGGCCCCCATCTATCAATGGCTTTGTCATAAAAGCGAGAATGGCGTGCTGGATGCCGATATCAAATGGAATTTTGGTAAATTCCTGTTAGACGAAAACGGGAAACTGATCCAATATTTCCCCAGCAATATTACCCCCATGAGCCAGGAATTGTTGAGCAAATTATAATCCGGCAGTTGCATGTGCTGAACCAATCGCTATTAATTTATATTTGCACGTGCAATTCAAAGAGGTTATAGGTCAGCAACACTGTAAAACGCAGTTGGTACAGTTGGTTCAACAGAACCGGCTCGGCCATGCCCTTTTATTCCTGGGCAAGGAAGGCAGTGGAGCACTTTCCATGGCCATGGCTTTTTCTCAATACCTCGTATGCGAAAAACTGAATGGGAAAAATTCAGGCAAGGCTGCCATTGCCGACCCCGGTCCTTCTTTATTTGGCGAACCCGAACCGCCAGCTCCTCCCACTGAAGAGGCCACTATATTTCAAACCGATTCCTGTGGTGTTTGTCCGGCCTGTACCAAGGCCAATCAAATGATCCATCCCGATATCCATTATTCCTATCCGGTGATCAGCCGGAAGGCGAATGACAAACCCGTCAGCACCGATTTCATTAAAGATTGGAGAAGTTTTTTTTCGGATACCCCTTACGGTAATGTGTACGACTGGCTGCAATATATTGAAGCAGAAAATAAGCAGGGCAATATCACGGCGCAGGAATGTAACGACATCATCCGTAAGCTGAACCTGAAGAGTTTTGAAAGCGAATACAAGATTTTGATCATGTGGATGCCCCAGTTCTTGGGAAAGGAAGGAAATAAATTGTTGAAATTATTTGAGGAACCACCACCCAATACCTTGTTTATCCTGGTAGCCGAAAATGACGACCAGATACTGCCCACCATTTTATCGCGCACACAACTGATCAAGATCCCGGCACTCAGCAACCTGGATGTAGAGGCTGCACTGGAATTACAAGATGGCGTATCCATGGTGAAGGCGCAGCAGATCGCTGCCCTCAGCGAAGGCAATTACCATGAGGCCCTTCAATTGATACAAATTGCAGAAGACGATTGGCAGGGAATACTGCGCGACTGGCTGAATGCGATCTTGAAAACCGGACCGGTAGCCCAGATCAAATGGATCGATGAAGCCGCTAAACTGGGTCGGGAAAAACAAAAACAGTTCCTTAAATATTTCATCCATTTATTGGAACAATCGATAAAACTGAGGGTAATGGAAAGCAATACACCCCTGCAGGCGAACAATCCCGAAACCGATTTTGCCCTCAGGCTCAATAAATTATGCTCCCTGAGCCAGATGGAGGCCATTATCAATGAATTAGATAAATCCAGCTACTATATTGAGCGCAATGCCAATGCCAAAATGCTGTTTCATGCGCTTTCCATCAGGATATATCATATTATTAGTAACAATTCGTTAATTTTGGTGAATTGAGGTGAAGGAGCAGGGGAAAAGGTTTTACGAAGTAAGATTATCTGGTAATCAACATATAATCAAATGGAAGGAAGCAGTGTTGTCCGGAACTGACCGGAACCTGATCCAATAAGTTGCAAATTCAACAGTTGGATCAACAATATCAATAACCCAATTACTGCAAATAGTATTCTGCCATTTACGAGTAACCCGCGCCCAGCCCCCCCCTTATTTTTTAATTATCATTCAATCTTAATTACCATACAATGGGATGTGGAAGCGGAGCTTGCGGAACGTCTAAGGATGGTTCACCGGGTGGTTGTCAGAGCCATGGCAGTTGTGCCAGCGGCAGTTGCAACCGCATGAATGTACACGATTGGTTAGCCAACCTACCATTCAGTGATCCGGAAAGCAATTGCCGGGTGATTGAAGTGAGTTTCAATAATGGCAGTCGCAAAGATTTTTTCAGAAATATTACCCTGCAACATTTTGAAAAAGGTGATATGATCGCCGTAGAAGGCGTGAGTGGTTTTGATGTGGGCATGGTGAATATCACCGGAGAACTGGTGCGCTTGCAGTTGAAAAAACATAAAACAGACGAAAAAAGTCCGGATATAAAAAAAGTGCTCCGCCGAGCCAGTGAAACCGATCTGGCTAAAATGAAAGAGACAAAGGCCAGGGAAGCACATGTGTTGATCAGGAGCAGGGCCATGGCCCGTCAATTGAAACTGGAGCTGAAAATGGCGGAAGTGGAAATTCAGGCCGATGGAAGAAAAGCTACTTTTTTTTATATCGCTGATGACCGGGTAGATTTCAGGGAACTGATCAAGTTATATGCCGGAGAATTTAAAGTGAAAGTAGAAATGCGTCAGATCGGTGCCCGTCAGGAAGCCGGCAAAGTAGGTGGTATTGGCAGTTGTGGAAGAGAATTGTGTTGCAGCAGCTGGCTCACCGATTTTAAAAGTGTTAACACCAATGCAGCCAGATACCAGAACCTCAGCATCAATCAAACAAAATTAAGTGGCCAGTGCGGCAGGCTTAAATGCTGTTTGAATTATGAGCTCGATACTTATATGGATGCCCTGCAATATTTTCCCGATGATGCAGATATGATTGAAGTAGCCAGAAGCAGGGCCTTCCTGGTGAAAAAAGATATTTTCAGGAACCTGATGTGGTATACTTTACCCGATAGCAACAAACAATATCCGCTCACCATTGAACGGGTTAAAAAAATTAAAGAACTGAACCGTCAGGGTATCAAACCCGAAGAACTGGAACCAGCAGAAGTGATCACCGGTAAACCAAAAGAGATCGAGCCGGTATATGCCGATGTGGTAGGACAGATCAGTTTGAAAAGTCTGGAAAAAACCAGCCGCAAAAGAAGGGATCAGGAAAGAAATCAGAATCCGGGACGCAGACCACAGGATAACCGCCAGGGACAAAATCGAAATGAACCCCGTGCGCAGGGCGCTCAACAATCCGGCGGAGGAAGACCGCAGAACAGGAGTGCTCAGGGAGGCCAGCAACAACGGCCAAACCAACCGGGCAACAGGCAACAACGACCTAATCCTAACCGTGGAGGCCAGCCACCACGTCCTAATCAGCAACCGAATAACAAGGATGCTGATAAAAAATAACGAAGCTTTATCATTAACGTCAGGTTTTTAAGCCTGACGTTTTTACTTTTGCAATACAAATCAACCCATGTCGATATCGGTTCATCAACTCAGCAAAAACTACGGAACACAAAAAGCCATTGATGCCATCAGTTTTACGGTACCCCAGGGTGAGATCGTTGGATTCCTTGGACCCAATGGTGCCGGAAAATCAACCACCTTCAAGATCCTTACCGGTTACCTAAATGCTGATCAGGGCGAGGCCTCAGTATGCGGTATTCCGGTTCATGAAAATAATATAGCCACCAAAAAGAAGATCGGATACTTACCCGAAGCCAATCCCTTGTACCATGATATGTATGTACGGGAATTCCTGAGTTTTACCGCGCATGTGCACGGTGTAGCCGACGTAGCCGCACAAGTAGAAAAAGTAATTGACACGGTTCAACTCGGCAGAGAAGCGCATAAAAAAATCGGACAACTGAGCAAGGGATATAAACAACGGGTAGGGCTAGCCGCTGCGCTGGTGCATAACCCCGAAGTATTGATATTGGATGAACCTACTTCCGGACTCGATCCTAACCAGATCGTTGAGATCCGGGAGTTGATCAAACAATTGGGCCAACAGAAAACCATTCTGTTCTCTTCGCATATCTTACAGGAAGTAGCCGCCATTTGTGAACGGGTAATCATCATCAGCAAAGGAAAGATCGTAGCCGATGACACGGTACAGAATCTTCAGAAAAATAAAGCCGGAAAACCTGTGCTGACGGTACATTTCAAAGAAAATATACCCGAGCATATTTTGAGTAATATTCCCCAGGTAAGTTCAGCCATGGTACAGGAAAACGGATCCTGGAAACTGGCCGTCACCGACGCAGAAGCGGTTAGAAAACAATTAATGGAATTGAGTTTGCAAAACAATTGGAACATTGTTTCTTTGCAAAGCGAAAACAATAGTCTGGAAGAAGTGTTCCGGAATTTAACCCAATAACCAAGCCTAAATCTTATCATCTTAAATAAAAACAAATGAGTTACATCGCCTCCATCCATGCCCGCCAGATCTTAGACAGCCGCGGAAATCCAACCATCGAAGTAGATATCCTTACAGAAAATGAACATCTGGGAAGGGCTGCTGTACCCAGTGGTGCCAGTACCGGAATTCATGAAGCAGTAGAACTTCGTGATGGCAATAAGAAAATATATGGAGGCAAGGGTGTATTAAAGGCTGTAAAAAATGTGAACCAGATCATCTCCGAACATTTATTGGGTTGGGATGTAGCCGATCAAACCGGAATTGATGCCATGATGATCGCGCTCGACGGAACCGCCAATAAAGGAAAACTGGGCGCCAATGCGATCCTGGCCGTAAGTATGGCTGTTGCCAAAGCGGCTGCACTGGAAGCCAATCTTCCCCTGTATCGTTATATTGGTGGTACCAATGCTAAAATTCTTCCGATCCCCATGATGAATATCCTGAATGGGGGTGCGCATGCTGATAATAAAATTGATTTCCAGGAATTCATGGTAATGCCTATTGGTGCTACTTCATTCAGTGAAGGTTTGCGCTGGGGTGTGGATATTTTCCACGCGTTGAAAACTGTGCTGAAGAAAAAAGGATTCAGCACCAATGTAGGTGATGAAGGTGGATTTGCTCCCAATATCCAAAGTAATGAGGAAGCCATTGAAACCGTTCTCACTGCGATCCAGGCTGCAGGTTATAAAACAGGAAGTCAGATCATGATCGCCATGGATGCGGCCAATAGTGAGCTTTGGAATGCCAAGGAGAAAAAATACATCTTCCATAAAAGTGATGGTAAGAAAATGACCAGCGAACAACTGGTGAAATATTGGGAAAGCTGGGTAAAGAAATACCCGATCTGCTCAATTGAAGATGGTATGGCTGAGGATGACTGGAAAGGTTGGAAAATGCTCACCGAAGCCGTTGGCAAAAAATGCCAGCTGGTAGGAGATGATCTTTTTGTGACCAATGTTGAGCGTTTGGAAAGAGGCGTTACCGAAGGAATCGCCAATGCGCTGTTGGTTAAAGTGAACCAGATCGGCACCATTACCGAAACCATCAATGCGGTAAGCATGGCCCAGCAGAATGGCTTTAATACCATCATGAGCCATCGTAGCGGGGAAACAGAAGACAATACCATTGCCGACCTGGCGGTTGCCCTTAATTGTGGTCAGATCAAAACGGGATCTGCTTCACGGTCGGACAGGATGGCCAAATACAACCAACTGATCCGTGTGGAAGAAATATTGGGCGATTCTGCCATATATCCAAAAGGAAGGATTAAATTTGGTAAGTAAGCTAGGCAAGAATTAGTACAAAAACATGAAGATTTTATCACATATACCAGGCTGGGTCAGGAACAAATATTTCCTCACGGCAAGCTTCTTTATTGTGTGGATGATCTTCTTTGATATGCGAGATATTGCATCTGATTATGGCCGACGGGAAAAATTGAAAGATCTGCAGAAAACCGAGCGAAGTTTGACCCAGAAAATCGTTGAAACCCGCAAGGAGCTTGACTTACTGAAGACCAACGCCCAGACCATCGAAAAATACGCCAGGGAAAAATATATGATGAAAAAAGATAATGAAGAAATTTTCATTATGCCTCCTGCAGAAAAGAGCAATTAATTTAACTTAAATACAATATTCCTACGCAACAGCCGTTTTAATAAGCGGATACGGATATTTAATTTTTAAGAAGCAATTTACTTACCTATGCACAATTTTACTCCGGAAGATCTTTTGCGCTTTATGTACAAGGAAACTTCCTCCACCCAAACAGCTCAGATACTGGCTGCTTTGGAATCTGATTGGAGTTTGCGCGAAAAGTTGGAAGTCATCAGTTCAGCACAAAAGCGACTGAAAAAACTTAGCCTTTCACCTAGTAAGCGTACACTCGAAAACATTATGAATTACGCTGAAAAAGGAATCGCGGAACTTTCGCCACAATTCTAATTCGTTGTTTAATTCATGTAAATTAGTCCCGCCTAACAGCGGGATTTTTTATGACCAAAAATGAGCGGTACCGATTCCTGATCAATTATTTTCTGGAGCATGCGCCCAATGCAGAAACTGAACTGTTGTACGACAGCGTTTATGAGCTACTGGTAGCCGTAATATTATCTGCCCAGTGTACAGATAAGCGGGTAAACCTTACCACCCCAGCCCTCTTCCATAAATATCCCAACATCATATCGCTAAGCCAGGCTGATTTTGATAGCCTGTTCGCGCTGATCAAAAGCATTTCTTATCCCAATAATAAAACCAAACACCTGATCGGCATGGCCAATATGGTCATTGAAAAATTCAATGGAGTAATACCCATGACGGTGGATGAGCTTGTACAATTACCCGGTGTAGGAAGAAAAACGGCCAATGTGATCACTTCGGTCATCGACCAACAACCCAATATGGCGGTGGATACCCATGTTTTCAGGGTAAGTACTCGTATTGGTTTAATTACCCATGCAAGCACTCCCCTGGCTGCCGAAAAACAACTGATCAAAAATATACCACCCGCTTATGTATACCGTGCGCACCACTGGCTTATTTTGCACGGAAGGTATACTTGTACCGCCAGGAATCCGAAATGTACAACTTGCGAATTGTCAAGTATTTGCAAATTTGTAAACAAAATCATTAAAGTTTAAATATAATTGAGGAATTATCGTTTTATTTGTAGTCTATTAGGATTGTTCCGGTACCCAATCAATTATCAATTTATTAAAGGGTTTTTTTCTATGAAAAAAATAACAGCCGTTCTTTGCGCAATAGTTTTTTTAAGTGCGATTGTACAAAAAGCTTCGGCGCAATTTTATTTTTATAATAACAAGTATTACGATAACCCCCTGCAAATTGAGTTGGGTGCATCGGTGGGTGCCATGAACTGTTTTACAGATATCGGAGGACGCAAGGGTATTGGTAAGAAATTTGTGAAAGATCTGAACATGGGTAAAACACAACCTGCCGGAAGTATCTACCTCTCTGCCAATTATAAATATGCCATCTCCTTACGTGCAGAAGCTAGCTTTGGAAAAGTTACCGCCACTGATGCCGTATTAAAAAGTGTAGCGGCCAGTACTTATGGCCGTTACGAACGTAACCTGAGTTTCCGGTCAACCATCTCAGAATTCATGTTGGCTGCAGAGATCCATCCGCTGTATATTTTCAATCACTATGATGAGGACAAATATCCTCCGCTCATTTCTCCCTATATTCTGGCAGGCGTTGGATTCTTTCATTTTAACCCACAGGCTAAATTACAAGACCGCTGGGTAGATCTTCAGCCGTTGAGTACCGAGGGACAAGGATTTCAGGAATATCCCGGCACCGGCCAGTATAAACTGAGTCAGATGAGTATTCCCGTGGGAGCAGGTGTTCGTTATGAATTATCCCCCACACTGAACCTTCGGGCTGAACTTGTTTATCGAATCCTGAGTACCGATTATTTGGATGATGTTAGCGGAAATTATATAGATCCTACATTGTATCCCAATTATTTTACGGGCGGAAAATTAAATGATGCCTATCTGCTGAATGATCGTCAATATGAACTGGATCCAACACATATCACCCATGCAGGCGACCAGCGGGGTAATCCAAAAAATAATGATTCCTATTTCACCTTCAATGTGAAGATTGGATATATTTTTGGAAGAGAGAATATCAAACGTTAACAACTGAATTAAAATATATTAGAAACCCCTTCCAACAAGAAGGGGTTTTTTCATACAAGCATTTTATGGCAAAAAAAATATCCGCTGGGTTACAGCGGATAGGTTATTATAAACTTTTAGGTCGATCTGATTATCCGATCATCTTCTTCACTTCCGCGATCAGTTCACCCTTGGTGATGGGAATACCCATGATCTTGTTGTATCCTTTTGCATCTACAAAATAAGCATCCCGGATGATCTTGATCAATTGTCCGTTGTTGATCTCGGGGATCAGCACCTGATCGAAATTAGCAATGATATCACCCAGATTCTTAGGGAATGGTCTGATATAACGGAGATGGGCATGCGAAACAGCCAGTCCTTCTTTCTGCAGATCTACACAGGCACTCTTGATGGCACCATAAGTACTTCCCCATCCCAGCACCAGCACTTTTCCTTTTTCCGGTCCACTATCCAGTTGCTGGTCGGGAATATGATTAGCGATCATATCTACCTTGGCTTGTCTGATCTTCACCATTACCTGGTGGTTATCGGTATCATAACTGATATTACCGGTAAGGTCTTGTTTTTCCAATCCACCCACACGATGCTCCAATCCAACCGTACCCGGAATAGCCCATGGCCTTACCAGTTTCTCATCTCTTTTATAAGGCAGGAATTTACCGTTGGCATCTTTCAAGTTGGCATCATCTGCAGAGGCAAACGATGTTTTAATTTCAGGAAGGTCGGCAGCTGCCGGGAATTTCCAGGGTTCAGCACCATTGGCAATATATCCGTCGCTCAGGAACAAGACCGGGGTCATATGCTGTACAGCAATACGGGTGGCTTCATATACCGACTCGAAACAATCGCTGGGGGTTGAGGCCGAAACGATGGGCATCGGACATTCACCATTTCTTCCATAGTATGCCTGCATCAGATCACTCTGTTCCGTTTTGGTTGGCAGTCCGGTAGACGGACCACCTCTTTGTATATTGATGATCACCAATGGAATTTCAAGCATAACTGCCAATCCCATGGCTTCTCCTTTCAAAGCGATACCCGGTCCGCTGCTGGTGGTAACACCCAGGTTACCGCCATAACTGGCACCAATAGCCGAAGCAATGGCTGCGATCTCATCTTCCGCCTGAAAGGTTTTAATACCAAATGATTTGTATTTGCTAAGGTCGTGCAGGATATCGCTGGCAGGGGTAATGGGATAGCTGCCCAGGAATAGGGGCAGTCCACTTTTTTCACTGGCCGCGATCAAACCCAGCGCTACGGCTTGGTTTCCCATCACGGAACGATAGGTACCCGGATCCATTTTTGCTTTTTCCACCGTATAGCGGGTGGTAAAGGTTTCGGTGGTATCACCATAATTATACCCGGCTTGTAGCGCTTTCAGATTGCTTTCGAAGATCTCTGGTTTTTTGCCGAATTTCTCTTTCACAAAACTGGTGGTGCTTTCCATATCGCGGTTATACATCCAGTACAGGAATCCCAGTACGAACATATTCTTTGCACGGTCTTTTTCTTTCACGCCCATCGTGATATCCTTCAATGCTTCACGGGTCATTTTGGTAACATCCATTTTGATCACATGGAAATTGCTCAAACTATCATCTTCCAATGGATTAACACCTTCGGGATAATTGGCAAGACGTAAATTCCTGGCATCAAATCCATCCACATTGGCAATGATCTTACCACCGGGTTTCAATCCTTTCAGGTTTGTTTTAAGGGCGGCCGCATTCATGGCTACCAATACATCGCAGGCATCGCCCGGAGTAAATATCCTGTCGGATGAAAAACGAAGCTGGTACCCGCTCACACCCGGAATGGTTCCTATTGGAGCCCTGATCTCTGCCGGGAAGTCGGGAAATGTAGCCAGATCAATACCCAGTAAAGCGGTATTGTTGGTAAACTGACTACCGGTAAGTTGCATTCCATCGCCGCTGTCTCCTGCAAATTTGATTACTACATCACTTAGAATTTCTTGCTTATTATTCATGTCGTCTTCAATTAGAATGCGAAGTTAACTAATTAGCGTTTTGAATCCGTATTCAAAGAGAAATTTTACGCATGAATTCGGTCAATCTGAAATTATTAAATTAGGTTTGTCCAAACATTTTAAGATGTACGACCTGCATGATTTCCTGGAACCTATTGCGGTTCATGAGTTGAATGGCGATAATGGGTATACCGATGGCCAGCTCGCCAAATTCATCCTGATCCACGAAACGGAGCTTCCCGATATTTCGACCGCAGATATAGTATTGGTAGGAGTTTCAGAAACAAGGGGGAATGGAATTGATGCCCAGGGACCCGCGGCCCCCAACCCCATCCGTAAGCAATTATACCAGCTCAATTACTGGCACCAGGACGTGCATATTGCAGATATTGGTAATATAAAAACAGGGGCTACACTGGCCGATAGTTATGCCGCCGTAAAAACGGTAGTATCGGCCCTCCTGAAGATGAAAAAAACCGTGGTGATCCTGGGTGGAAGCCATGATATCACGCTGGCCCAGTATTATGCCTATAAAGAATTGAACCAGATCATTGATGCTACCTGCATTGATGCCAATATTGACCTGAAGGGTGAAAGTCCGGCCCGCAGCGAAAATTTTTTAATGGAAATGCTCACCAGCGAACCCAATTTGGTGAGGCATTATAACCATATCGGATTTCAGAGTTATTATGTGCATCCGCGCATGCTGGAAACCATGGACAAACTGCGTTTTGATTGTTTCCGTGTAGGTACTGCCAAAGAAAATATGGATGAGATGGAGCCCGTGATCCGCAATACACATTTGCTGAGTTTTGATATCAACGCCATCAAGCACAGCGACTCGCCCGCCAGCCGGTTAAGTCCGAATGGCTTTACCGGTGAAGAAGCGTGTATGCTTTCTCGTTATGCCGGATTAAGCAGCCAGCTTACCAGCTTTGGCATTTATGGTTACCGCCCCCAACTGGATACCGATGAATTGAGTGCAAGGCAGATCGCCCAGATGCTTTGGTATTTCATTGACGGAAAAAGCAGGAGCAAACAAGAGGCTTCACTGGACGACCGCAACCAGTTCAATGAATTTCATTCCGCCTTTACAGAAGTGGATACAGTATTCTTGCAAAGTAAAAAAACAGGCCGCTGGTGGATGCAATTGCCCAATAAAAAATTCATTGCCTGCAGTTATCAGGATTATCTCACCGCCAGTCATAATGATATTCCGGAAAGATGGTTGAGGGCGCAGGAGAGGAATTAGTTGGCAGTTAGCAGTGGGCAGTGGGCAGTGGGCAGTTGGCAAGGATTTCGCTCTGCTTAATTGAAACGTACTCATCCCAACCTTAAACTTTAAACCTTAAACCTTAAACGTACTCACCCCAACCCTTAAACGAATTTTTTCTCAGCAACGTCTCTCTACTGATTTGTGCGTTGGCCGAGGACGTTGTGTATTACTAGACGCAACGTCCCTTGCAGGAGACGTTGCTGGGAAGTAGAATTAGTTGGCAGTTGGCAGGGGGCAGTTGGCAGTTAGCAGTTGGCAGTTAGCAGTTAGCAGTTGGCAGTTAGCAGTTGGCAGTTGGCAAGGATTTCGCTCTGCTTAATTGAAACGTACTCTTCCCAACCTTAAACCTTAAACTTTAAACCTTAAACGTACTCACCCCAACCCTTAAACGAATTAAACCCTTAAACGTCTTAAACGTTAGAAAGGTTAGAAAGGTTAATCGTTTGCGCACGGCCTCATCAAGCCAGCAACGCCTTTGCTTTCCCGATCTGCGCATCACTACCCATCATGATCAGTCTTTCGCCGGGCGTTATGCGGTAACCTGCATCCGGGTTAATGGTATAATGATTATCGGAATTTTTGATGCCGAGCAAGGTACAGTTGGTCTTACTCCAGAGGTCTAGCTCACCCAACGACATGGCCTTGCCCGATGGGATCTCCACGATCTTAAAATCATCTCCGCTTCGTGTAGTCATGATCGATAGCATCTCCATCACATCGGGTAACATCACCAGCGTAGCCATATGTGCACCGCCGATCTTATCGGGCATGATCACATTGCTGGCCCCGGCGATCTTGAGCTTATTCACGGACGAATCCTGAGAAGCCCTGCTGATCACGGTCAGGTTAGGGTTCAATTGTTTGGCGGTAAGCACTACAAACAGGTTATCGGCATCTACGGGCAAGGTAGTGATGAGGGCGCGTGCATGTTCAATACCGGCTTCGAGCAATACTTCATCCTTGGTGGCATCGCCCTTCATAAAATATTTAACTTCAAAGGGAAGATCATCTTCCAGTTCAACCTTTTCTTCCAACACCACGAACGGGATATGATTGTTGAACAAAACCTGTGCGCTTTCTTTTCCGTTTCGCCCAAAACCGCAAATGATCACATGCTGCTGCAGGGCCTTGATGCTGTTTTCCATTTTAAACTGTTTATACATTTTAATGAATTCCCCATCCGAGAAAAACCGGGTAAGCAGGGTAATGAAATAGGTGAATAATCCCAGGTTCACCAATATCAGGATGATGGTGAAGATCCTGCCTGTTTCGGTAAGCGGTTTAACTTCTCCGTAACCCACCGTGGATACAGTAGTAACGGTCATGTATAACGCCGACAGGAAATCGAAATGCTCAATGACCATATAGCCGGCCGTACCCATCAAAATAGTGAGCAGGAGCATACCCACCGGCATCAGCAACTTATAAAAGATCTTGAATTTGATGAACCGGAACATGGGATGTGGTAATTAGTACCGAAATTTATAACTTTAATGGGAAATGTGCTGTAGAATAAACAATAAAACTTACCAATTGATCAAACAAAAACAATTGCTCTGGTGTTGCCTTGTTGCTGCCTGCTGTTTTAGCATCACGAGTTGTAAAATAAGTGCCCATATCGGCAAACAGGCCCGCAGTATTTTATTGAACGATTCGGCCATCCGAACCGGATTCATCGGCATCAGCATCTATGAACCGGCCAGCAATACCTATTGGTATAATTATCAGGCCAGCCAGAATTTTATACCCGCCAGCAATACCAAACTGTTCAGCCTATACGCAGGAATGAAATGGCTGGGCGATAGTATCCGAACGGCTAATATTGCTGTGGCCTCAGATGCCGTTTATCTGTTTCCCAACGGCGACCCCAGTTTTTTAAATCCTGAATTTCCGCATCAGCCCCTGCTCGATATTTTAAAACAGCAACATAAAAAGATCATTGTGGTGGATACGGTATGGAGAGAACAGGCCCTCGGATATGGATGGGCATGGGATGATTATAACGACGACTATATGGCTCAAAGATCCTCGCTACCGGTGTTTGGAGATGTATTGAGTGTTAGCCAATCCGGCACGCAAGCGAATTTTAAACCCCAGTATTTTAAAGATAGCATTGCGTATACCCGCACAAAAAAAGACGGAGAAAATATTGCTGTAGTGAAACGTGATCTTAGAAGCAACCAGTTCAGCGTGCAGGGGTATTCTAAAAAAACATCTACCCTTTCTATCCCCTTCATCACTGATAACGGAAATACGAATTATAAAATATTACAACAGGAGATCGGTTTACCGGTTAGCAGCCAGTCGTATTTTAATGCCAATTCCCTTACTACAGCTCCCCTTGGGGTGAATGCCCTCCCGGCAGATTCGTTGTATACTATTATGATGCACCGCAGTGATAATTTCTTTGCCGAACAAACCCTGTTGATGGTGAGCAACCAGCAACTGGGATATATGAAGGATGGGGATATTATTGCCCGGCTATTAAAGACAGACCTGTCCGATATTCCGCAAAAGCCCAACTGGGTGGATGGCAGCGGTTTAAGCCGTTATAACCTGTTTACCCCCCAATCGATGGTATATATTATCAGGAAAATGAGCGAGGAATGGGGCTGGGACAGGTTAAAACAGATACTTCCTACCGGCGGTACCGGAACACTCAAATCCTATTATAAGCAGGAAGCCGGCCGCATTTTTGCCAAAACCGGTACCCTCAGCAATAACTGCTCCCTGAGCGGTTTTTTGGTGACAAACAAGGGAAAAACACTTATTTTCAGTATCTTAGCTAATCATTATCAGACTGGCGCAACTCCCATCAGACAAGCAGTAGAGCGATTCTTGCAAGGCATTATGAAAAAATATTAAAATTATTTTACCCGCAGGCAACAGGATCACTTCAAGAGGTATCTCTATAGTACTAATATCCTTGCTATGGACGATTCACAAACCTCTCAAACCAAAAATTTCTTTTTATGAAAAAGATTTTTACCCTTTTACTCATTGCCCTTTCCGCATTTGGCTTTAATGCCCAGGCGCAACCGGGCACAACCTGCAACGCCCTTTTCAGCTTTAGTTTTGTAAATGGCAATACGGTTAAATTTACCCCTGCCATCAATGACTCTCCTGCTGTTCATCACTACTGGAGATTCGGTGACGGATCGCCGGTATCCAATGAAGTTTCGCCTACCCATGCCTATTTAAGCAATGGTACATTTACCGTGATGCATAATGTGATCAGGGTTAACCCTAACGGGATAGCCGTTTGCGGTGACTCTTCATTTCAAACGATCATTATTCAACAAGCCCCTTCACCCTGTAATTTAATTGCAGATTATAGCTGGCTTGCGGCGGCAGTCAATCCGCTTACCATCGAATTCCATAACCTGAGTACACCACTGGCGCTCACCGATTCCATTACCTGGATCTTTGGCGACAACACTAGTTCTCATGATGTGAATCCGGTACATACTTATGCCAATGCAGGCACATACACTGTTTGCCTCATCGTTAAAAAATGGCCGAATACCAGTGCAACCCCTTGTATCAAATACATCTGTAAAACCATTACCGTTCAGGCGCCAACACCTTGTACGCTGGTAGTGAATTTCAGCAGTACGGCTTCGGCTACTAATCCATTATCTGTTCAGTTCACCAACCTGAGTACACCACTTGCCCCTGCAGATTCTTCGATCTGGAGTTTTGGCGATGGTACCAGTTCTTATGCTGTGAACCCATTACATATTTATACTGCACCGGGTACTTATAATGTATGCCTCATCGTTAAAAAAATGAGCAATGCAGCGGGAACTCCTCCTTGTGTTCGGTATCTCTGCAAAACCATTACCGTTACCCCAGCTTGTAATATAGTAGTTAATTTCAGCAGCACTCCTACTATTGCTAATCCACTGGTGGTTGAGTTCCATAATTTGAGCGTGCCATTAGAACCAACTGATTCTATTACCTGGATCTTCGGCGACAGTAGCGCCAACTCACATGATGTAAATCCTGTGCATACCTATGCGCATGGCGGCACCTATAATGTTTGTTTGATCATTAAGAAAAACTGGAACATACCTGGCGGTACTCCTTGTGTACGCTATCTCTGTAAACCAATAACTGTTACACAGCCTTGTACATTGGTGGTTGATTTCAGTAGTTCAGCTACTGGTACCAATCCACTGGTTGTGTCTTTCCATAATTTAAGTACTCCACTGGAACCAATGGATTCCATTACCTGGATCTTCGGCGACAGCACCACATCACATGATGTGAACCCAATTCATACTTATGCGCATGCGGGCACGTATAATGTATGCCTTATCGTTAAGAAGAATAATGCTCCTCCGGGTACGGCTCCATGTGTTCGTTATCTCTGCAAGAATATCATCGTGCAGGCTCCATGTAATCTGGTGGCTTATTTCACCTGGCATGCCGATTCATTGAATGCACAAAAAATATGGTTCACCAATTTATCGACGCCGGTTAATACCACCGACTCAGTGCGCTGGACATTTGGCGACGGAACAT